>Ga0209550_10000460_pt1 | contig 38182 bp, 20 predicted proteins | sample LauGreSuBDMM15SN_2_FD_187567 | JGI IMG/M metagenome (GOLD analysis project Ga0209550, IMG submission 187567) | Freshwater lake microbial communities from Lake Michigan, USA - Su13.BD.MM15.SN (SPAdes) (version 5) | ecosystem: Environmental > Aquatic > Freshwater > Lake | place: Lake Michigan... | reverse complement strand
GTTCCATTCACCAACAAGAGATTGAATATCGTCATTAATAATGTAATTAGAATTTTGATCGCTCAATGCATTTGCACCTCTTCTGCCACCTAAACCTAAGGAAGAACTTCCAGATACGTAAACATCCTGATCGGAGTCTAAATAGGTGTATCTAAGACTAATTTTATTGTTTTTATTCAAATTATAGTCAAATTTTAACAACAACTTATTTGCAGAACGACCCATGTCGTAATCTTGGTAAGGGCCTGTTTCGTAATTAAAATTCGTACGAAGGAAATCAGAAACTCCCTTTAAGTCCGATGCCAATACACTGGTAACGTTACCTGACTGTGCTTGTGATCCGTTATTTGCCACTAGTAAGTTAGGCGTAGTATTTCTGTCAATTTCACCACTGGCAAAAAAGAATAACTTGTTCTTGATAATTGGACCACCAAGTCTAAATCCTGCTTGATAATCAGTGAATTGCCCTGCTGTAACCGTTGCGTCTTTTGCTTTTGTTCCGATCCAGTCTCTGTTTTGAGTAAAATAGTAAGCAGAACCACTAAATTCATTTGTTCCCGAACGGGTAACTGCATTTACACCAGCACCTACGAAACCAGATTGTCTAACGTCAAAAGGGGCAATGTTTACCTGTAATTCTTCAATCGCATCTAAACTAATTGGAGCAACACCAGTACGTCCACCTGGTGAACCAGCTAAACCAAAAGAGTTATTAAAAATAGAACCGTCAATGGTAATATTATTTAATCTATTATCTTGGCCACCAAAGGAACTTCCATTCGCTTGAGGAGTTAAGCCAACAAAACCAAGCACGTTTCTGCTTAATGTAGGCAACGCGTTAATCTCTTTAGAATTGAAGTTTGTCGAAGCACCTGTTCTGTCTCCACTAAATACATCATTTTTGTCTGCAATAATCTCTAATCCGCTCAATTCAATGGCATCTTCTGTAAGTTCAACATTGAAAGTTGCTGTTGTTCCTAAGCTCAATGTAACATTTTCAATGAGTTTTTCTTTGTAACCAGTATAGGTAATAGTGATTTTGTAAGGACCACCAACTCTCATGCCAGGAATTCTGAAGTATCCTCCGTCATCTGTAGAGTTTCCGTAAAGAGAACCTGAAGGTAAATGTTCCGCCTGGACATTCGCGCCAACAAGGAACTCCCCCTTTGAATCTTTAATTCTGCCCGCTACAGATGAAGTTGTTACTCCCTGTGCGTTTAGATCGTTAAATCCGAGGAGGGCAATAAAGCCAAATAAGCATCTAACAGTAAATTTTTTCATAGAATAGTTTGTTAATTAAACATTTCTTTCAAATAAGCCACAAAAGTAATTAGATAAACCAAAAAATAACAGAACTGTTCTTATAATGTTATGTTATTTATTTGTAAACTTTTAAATAGCAGGATTATCAATGCTCTAAATGGAAATTTTTATTAAAATATGAATGTAAATCAAGAAATTGGGTTGGTTCTTTCCGGTGGAGGAGCCAGAGGTATTGCACACATAGGTGTGTTAAAGGCTTTAAATGAATTAAATATCCATCCTACCATCATTTCAGGAACCAGTGCAGGTTCCATTATTGGTGTGCTCTATGCTATGGGCCTTTCAAGCCAGGAGATGATTAATTTTGTTGGCCATAGTAGCTTATGGAAATTTTTCAGATTTGAATGGTCGGCTGGAGGTTTGTCAAATTTAAATTATTTGAAAGAGCGCTTAATTCAAATTGGGATACCACCAAATTTTGAGGATCTTCAGAAAAAACTATATGTTACCGCTACAAATCTTACCAAAGGAAAAACGGAAATTTTTCATGAAGGTCCCTTGTTAGAGACTATTTTAGCTTCTTGTTCTATTCCTTTAGTTTTTAAACCTGTAATTATAAATGGCGACAGATATGCCGATGGGGGAATTTTAAATAATTTGCCTGCTTCCGCTATTATTTCGCAGGCGCGCCGAATAATAGGTGTTAACGTTATTCCGCTTTCTGTGGATGAAGATAAGGATTATCAGTCATCTATGCAGGTTGTTCAGCGTTGTTTTGAATTGTTTATGAATGCAAACACTCAACCGGATCTTATTGCCTGTGATGTTATAATAGAACCAAAGGTTCAGGAATTCTACCTTTTCTCATTGCCCAAGTTTAACCTTATTCATGATATAGGTTATGAAACGACCATGGCGCAAGCAGAGCAGATTCAAAAAGCGCTGATAAATTAGTTTAAAAAAATTCGCTGTCTTGGCAAGACTACTTCTCCTTCGGCCAATTTATTTAATTGCCTTAATTTTGCTTCAGATAAGTTAAATTTCGTAGCTATTTTGTTAACGGTATCACCCTGTTGGACAATATATATTTCCCTCTGCGAGGAGGACCCTTTCACTGTTTTCTGGTTTTCATCTCCCGTGGAAATAATTTCAGGTTCTGAAAACAACGAGGTTATTTTTCCATTTTGAATGTCAAAGTAAGGTGTTACTTCTTCTTGTTTTATTTCTGCCTGTTTTGTTTCAGGCAATACACTTTTCTCTGTTTTTGTATTTTCAGGAGCACTTCTAGAGGGGCTTTCCGTTACTTTAACTTGTACCGGGCACACCAATGTAATTAATATCTGACCTTCTTTAATTTTTTCATTTGGACTTAACCCGTTCATTTGCCTGAATCTTTCTTCAGTGAAACCGTACGCTGTCGAAAGCATACCTATTGATTCATTGGCTTTTACTACGTGTTTTCCATCCGTCGTTTCCCACCACTGGGCCTTTAAAATCGTATTAGGTTTATTGTCAACCGCTAAATTTACTCCTTTTGTTCTCAAACCTTCTAATTCAGTACTTTTAGTTGGAGACTTGATAAAAATAAGATCACCGACTACTTTCTTATCAAAGTCTGAATTCCAATTATCAATATCCAAATGAGTTATACCGTAAAGTTGAGAAATTTTTTCTCTGTTATCTCCGTCTTGCATAACATACATTCCTTCAGGAATAATGCTTCGCTTTGTTACAGGTGGAATATTGATAATAAGACCAATATTCATTTTATTTGGGTCTATTGTAGGGTTAAAATCTATTAATTCGCCAGGTAAAACCTGGTAAATTTTAGCAATGCCAAAAAAAGTTTCGCCTTGTGCTACAACGTGAGTTTTTCCAATGTAATTTTTTTCTTCCGGTCCTTTCGATCTTAATATATCTTGTTTTTCTTCTTTTTGACTTACAACTATGTTCTGTGAACAATGCTTACTCATATATTCCTTTACCGGTATACCCTGAATTCTTAAAAGAGTATATTCACCTTGGTTTTCGGAAAATGTTTCTTTTATAACTCCAAGTTGAGTTGACCAGGTAACATCTTTATAAAGGGAAGTTTGAATTTTCGAATTTTTTCTAATCATAAAAATTTTACACTCCCCAACTTTATTTTCTGATAATTTTTCAATCAAATTATTTGACGTAGAAAGAATTACTTCCCTGTCTACATCTAAAATAAATTCCATATCGGTACTTCTGAATTCACACTTATTTCCTACCGTCCTAATCCATTCAACAGCATAAACGGGAGTGATTCTATATTGATTTGAACCGATGGGCAAAATAAGATGCACAGATTGATTACCTGAAATAATATTTTCTTTAGTTGAAGCATCTAAATTATTCCATACAGATGGGTTACAAGCGATGGCATTATTAGGCTTTTCCAGCTGAATCTCAGCGTCTGATTCAACACCAATGTCAAATATTATGGTTTCATCATTGGAAACTTTAAACAAATACTTTACATATTCCTTTCCAGCTTTTGTATTAGTATAGGCAAACTCCATTTTTTGGGTGGTCTCTGTACCAATTATTAGGTTCATTGACGAACTTAGTTTTTGTCCTGAAAGATAAAAACTAATCAATAGTATAAAAACCAGGGAAGTACACTTCATCATTTTATTTCCAATGTTTTTCATCTGTAAAACTATTCAAATTATGACAATAAACAGGGCACATAATGGTAAATCTATAAAATAGTTTCCATATTTAATAAAAATCAACCTGAAAAGCTAAAATGGGTATGAGAGGTAATGCATAATTGTAGTAAATCTGTTGCGTCTGATTGTTAAATCGCTCTCTAATTTTATTTTTCCTTACGGTAGCATTTTGTAAATCTATTCTAAAAGTCCATGTAGTTCTCTCTTTATTAATTTTGTAAGCCATGCCGACGTCAAATCTCCAATACGTTGGAAGTCTCGGTTCATACGCTTTATTATTATCTAAAATAGTTGTTTTACGTTTAATAGATTCCTGTAAATTTATAGGAATGTATCTATTCCCTCCTCGAAGCATATATCTTATATTGTAGGATAAAAAGTGCTCTTTCTTTTTACCTATTGGAAATTCTTTTCCCAAAACGGCGCTACCGGCAAATGTATTGTTGAAAACAGTGTTTCTCCATTTAAAATCTAAATTTTGATAAGTAGATTGAAAAACAGATAGGGTGAAAAGATAGTAGAAGTTTTTGTGTAAAAATTGTTCAAGGGTAAATTCTAATCCTATATTTTTACCAATACCTTTATTCGTCAGAATGGCCCCTGGTATGCCTGCACTCGCATTCAAAATGGAATAGAAACTCTTTCGGTTTGTATCAATAGGTACTTCGTATAATTTTTGATGATACGCTTCTATTACCCAGCGGGAATGCCCAGATGTATTTTTGTTTAAGCCAATAACGCTATGTCTGGCCATGGAAGGGGATAAATTTTTATAAGGCTGCACAAATTGGCCAGGCTTAACTTGTCTTTTATATAGATATAGAGAAATTGGTTCCAAACGACTATGAATGCCAAAGCCCCCTGTGATGGATGTTTTTTCGCCTGTTTTTAATTCAATGCCTAATCTTGGTTCAAAAGTAGATTTATTATTTAATCCAAAATGTAAAGTATGAATACCAGCAGAAAATTGCCATTTGTTATTTGGCGTAAATTTAACCTGACTGTATCCTTGGAAACTAAAAGTATGTCCATTTTCATTTAACCAGTTGATTATCTTTTTTTGACTTGAGTTCCAGACATCTTCATTTAGTTCGAAACCTAATCGGGACAGGATAATTCCTGTTCTCATTTTCCATTGACTACTTAATCTGTGATTAAAATAGGTTGAGTACCTTATCGCTTGTTCTTTATGTGTTTCATCGTAGGTGTTTATCCATGCGTTATTCATTAAATTTTCTCTGAAATATTGATGAGATTGGGTAGAATAAGCTATAACAGTGTTTAAATAACCTATGTTTTTGATAGGTAACTGATGACTCAGTCCTGTCGAGGTTACATTGTTTTCATCCCTATCTTTAAAGGTATCATAGTCGCTATCAGAAAAATTTTCACCGCCAATGCCCCAAAGGGTAAACTTTCCTGTTTTTTTTGTTGGAAAATGGAAAGTAAAATTATAATCTCTAAAGGCAGGTTTAAATCCATCCGTTTCAATTTTCACTAATCCCGTTTTAAATAAAAGTTCCAGGGTAGAATACCTTGCATTTATTCTGTAAGATGCTCTTGAGGCAGATAATGGACCCTCAGCAGCTATTTCTAATCCTACAACACCTACCAAAGCTTTAAACTCGTGTTTTTGGTCATTTCCCCTCCTGAATTTAAGATCAAATACACCAGACAGAGCATTCCCATATTCAGAGGGGAAGGCACCGGTGAAAAAATCTGAATTAGCCAGGCTACTGCTATTTACCATGCTTATAATGCCACTTGTGGAACCCTGACCATCGCCAAAATGATTTGGATTTGGTATTTCGATGCCTTCAAGTCGCCATAGAAGACCTTTTGGTGAATTTCCTCTGATTATAATTTCGTTATTATCATCATTTCCCGATGAGGTTACGCCGGCAAATGACATAGCCATGCGAGAAGGGTCACTATAGCCACCCGCAAATTTATTGCTTTCCTGAACACTGAACTGACGACCACTAACAAATGATAGCTCATTGGAAGCTCTTGATTTGTCTGTTTCAGCCGTAATGGTTATTTCTTGTATTTGAATCGGCGATTCTACCAGTTGAAGCGTCAAAAGAGCTTCTTTTCCGTTACTTACCTCAACGGAAGGCATACTTCCTTGTTGATAACCCACGTAAGAAAAAAGTAAGGAATATCTTCCAGGTTGAAGTTGTCTAAAATCAAAATTTCCCTGCTCATCAGTATAAATCCCCTTGTTTCCTTCCAATATTTGTACACTTACGCCTTCTATTGGAAGTTGTGTTTCCTTATCAATGACTTTTCCTCTGATAGTTCCAAATCCATTTTGGCCGGATAACCACCATGGGAATAAAAAGAAAATGAAAAATCGCATGACTATTTTTTATAATAAAAGACCCTTGTTAATTGCAAACAATACCAATTCAGAGCTTCGCTTTAATTTAAGCTTTTCCATGATATTTTTCCTGTGTGTGTAAACTGTATGTGTACTTAAATTCAACTTTTTACTTATTTCTTTAGCAATTAATCCTTTAGCAATCAGTTGAACTATTTCTAATTCTCTGGCTGATAAAGGTAAAGGATTAGACGAATAACTATTTTGTGAAAAAGACATCTCAAAAATAAAATTGAATATACTGGAACAGAAAAATTTTTCACCCCTTATAATGGCTCTGAATGCCTCATTAATTTCATGAGCATCACATTTTTTTGTCAGAAAGCGCAATACGCCTGAGTTAATTACGTCGTAAATATTTTCTTTGTTTTCGTCTGAAGAGATGACAAGAAGTTCAATAGTTGGATGCTGATCTATTAAATGTTTTATACTCTCAATGGAAAAAAATCCTGGTTGATTATAATCTATGACAATGATGTCAGGGGGTGTTTTAGTTATTAACCTGTTTAATTCGGCTTCGTTACCCGCTTCACCAATTACCAGAAAGGTATTTGTTTCTTTCAATAATTCCTTTAATGCAAATCTGATGAGAAATTGCGCGTCGGCTAATAGAACCTTATAGGTTTCTTCTTGCATAATTGAAATTTGCCTCTAATTTAGATTAAGTTTAGATAAAAATAAACAAGTTCCTAAAAAGATAGCCATAAAAACAATAATTTTGCGGTTTAAGAATTAAAATTATATATGATTCATCCCAAAATAACGCTTAATTTGTGCGGCTCATTACTGGTATTGGAAAACCCGGTGGTAATGGCTGTTATTAATATTACTGCGGATTCGTTTTATGAAAAAAGTCGGTTCACAGAAAGAGGTAGTATTTTGAAACAAGCGGAAACCCATCTTCAGGAAGGGGCCACTTTTCTTGATATTGGTGGCATGTCCAGCCGTCCCGGGGCTCCTGTCTCTGATGCCAAAGATGAGGTGGAGAAAATTGTGCCTGTTATAAAGTCTCTTAAAAAGGAATTTCCTGATGCCTTTATATCCATTGACACCGTTCATAGTGCTGTGGCCAATGCAGCTTATCAAGAAGGTGCCGTTCTGGTCAATGATATTTCAGCTGGGGCTATCGATCCTGATATGTTTCCCTTCTTGGCAAAAACAAATATTCCCTATGTATTAATGCATCTCAAAGGTATTCCCCGCAATATGCAGGATGATACTAACTATAAAGATGTATCGCTGGATGTATTGGATTTTCTTATTTTGAAATATCAGGCGCTAAAGGAATTTGGGGTAAAAGATATTATCATAGACCCAGGATTTGGATTTGGTAAAGACGTCGTTCAAAATTATGAATTACTTCAAAATCTCTCTATTTTTAAAATACTTGAATGTCCTTTAATGGTCGGTCTTTCCAGAAAGTCCATGATTTATAAAGTTATTGAAGGTACTCCGGAGGATGCGCTGCATGGCACTACAGCTTTGCATTTTTTTGCTTTACAGCAAGGTGCACTGATATTAAGAGCCCACGATGTAAAGCCAGCGATAGATACCATTCGGGTTTGGAAGGCCCTGGAGAATGCTAAAACCAATTAAAATGTCGTTTTCTTACCAAGAATATAATCCCTCCTTTTTATTTAAAAATGCTCACGCTAATACTATTTTAGCAGCTCTATTTAGAAAAAAACTGCCTCTTGACTATGAGAGAAAGCGATTTATCTTAAATGATGGAGATTTTATAGATTTAGATTTTGTATATAAGGGTGAAAATAAATTAGTCATTTTAATGCATGGTTTGGAAGGAAGTTCTGACAGAGCCTATATCAGAGGTATGGCGAAAATATTTTCACAAAATAACTTTGATGTCCTCTCTTTTAATTTCAGAGGTTGCAGTGGAGAACCAAATCTTACAATGAAAGGTTACCACATGGCGGCAACAGAAGATTTGGAGGAGGTTATTTTATCTCTTCACAAAACTGATACCTATAAAAGTATTTACTTGTTAGGATTTAGTTTGGGAGGTAGCGTCGTATTGCGGTTTTTAGCAAACCAAGGAAATAATCCAGCTTATCATAAAGTGAAAGGTGGTGTTGCTTTTTCGGTTCCACTTCATCTCGTTGAAGCAAATAAAGCCATAGGTAAACTTGAAAATTTCATGTACCGACTTAGATTTTTATTAAGTTTGAAGAAGAAAATGAAGCAAAAGCAAGAGCAATTTCCAGAAGTACGCTTCCTTCCCCTAACATGGAAGTATAATTTTACTTTTTTTGATGATTTTTATACCGGTCCTTTTCATGGTTTTTTAAACGCTAAAGACTATTGGGAAAAAGCCGGTGTTTTAAATCAACTACCTAAAATTTCTCTACCTTGCTTATTAGTTAATGCTGAAAATGATTCTTTTTTAAGCCCGTTTTGTTTCCCAAATCATCTTGATACTGAACTTGCAAATTTTTATTTTTTAAAGCCTAAATGGGGTGGTCATGTTGGTTTTATGCCGGTAAACAAAAATGGATTTCTTTGGAGCGAGGAATTAGCCCTTCATTTTCTTAACACAATACACCAAAATGGAGTTTTTAACGTTAATAATTAGTTGATAACCAAATCTTAAATAATGACACCACAACCTAATACCCCTGAAAAGGTTGGTAATCAGGTTAAAAAGTTTGTTTTCCTTCGAAGATTAGGGAAAATAATTGGATTGCCTATTGGCATCCTACTTATTCTTTTTCTATTTTTTAATATTGCCTTCCGAATTCCATATTTTCAAAAATCTGCCGTTTCTGCCCTTTCCTCAAGTATTTCATCCTATCTGGGTACTTATAATAGCATTGAAAGTATTTCTTTAACTGGATTAACAAAGTTTAGAATAAATAAAGTCTATGTAGAAGACCCAAATAAGGATACCTTACTTTTTGCTGAAAAAATATACGCGAGACTGCATCCCAACTTGTTTAAAATTTTTACTCAAGGACTTATTATTTATGAATTGAATGTTTTTAACGCTAAAATAAATGTAAACGAGCTTAAAAATTTTGAAGATAATTCACTGGCGTGGTTGATAAAAAAATTTGATAGAAAGAAAAAGGGTAATTCTTCAGAAAAAATTAAAATTTATCCTGAAATTTTTATTCTTAATCAGGTGTCTTTTGTCCAAAATGAACCTTCTAAAGGAATATATAATAATATCAATACTGTTCGCGCTTCTTTTAGGTTAGATAAAAATTATGCGGATAACCGCCAGCTTAAAATTAAATCAATAGAAATATTTGAACCTACATTTTATCTTAAACAACATAAGATAGCTGGGGCAGTCATTGATTCTTTGCCTTTTGTTTTGCCTAAATTAGATTTTTCATGGAAAAATTTTGTGTTAACTAATGGAAAAATTTCTTTGGTTAAGGATGATAATTCCGTGGTATTTTCTAAAATTAATGTAAATATTAATAATGCCTGTTATTCTAATGGGTTAGCTGAAGGGGAGATTAAACGTTTTTCCTTCTTAAAAGACGGAACTTTTCAACTGACAAATTTAAAGGTTGAACAATTTTCGTTGCTTGAAAATAAATTAATTTTAAAAAATTTGGCTGTTTTAGGGGAAAATTCTAATTTTTCAGGAGATTTCAATATACAATCAAAGGATATTTTTGAAGTTAAAAAACTAAAGGAAAGTCTCCAATTTGATATTGATTTAAATGAAAATCGTTTATTTATAAATGATGTAATTAAATTATTTCCTTCATCTGTCAAATTTCCTTTTATTCAATTTTTGAAGGATGAAAATATATCATTTTCAGGAAAAATCAATGGTAATTTTAATAGAATGGTAGGTTCAAATATTAAGATTTTTTTATCAGAGGGAAGTGCTTTTGAGGGGAAAATTAATGTTAGAAATATTTTATCCCCAAAAGAGGAATTAATCAATTTAAAAGTTAAAAACTTATTTATTTCAGAAAGAACTTTAAAAAAGACGGTTCGTCTGGTTAAATTAGATTCTAGTTTAACTAAATTGGAGTTCCTTAAGTTTGATGGCTCATTTGACGGGTTTTTAAATAATTTCGTAGCCTTTGGAAATGTTAATTCGAGTTTGGGAAATGCTAAACTTGATTTGCAACTAAATTTTATTGGGGGTAAGGAATTAGCAACCTACACGGGTAATATTGGTATTACTGATTTTAAATTAGGAAAATTTTTAAATCAACCCCAAATTGGTAACGTTTCTTTAAATGCGTCTATTACAAACGGAAGAGGTTTTTCTGCCAAAACAGCTACTGCGGATTTTTCAGCAGTGGTAAAAAGCTTTAAATTTAAACAGTATGCATATAAAAATGCAAAACTTTTAGGCACTTTAAATGCAAGTAGGTTTAAAGGAGAATTTAATATAACGGATGAAAATATTGATTTTTCATTTGATGGTTTTTTTGATTTTAGAAATCAAAAAGTACCTCAATTTAATTTCCTTGCGAATATAAAAAAAATAGATTTTAAGGCTTTAAACCTCTCAACTAAACCATGGAAAGTGAAAGGTTTAGCAATAATTGACGTTAAAAATAAAAAATGGAGTGAACTGGAAGGATTAGCTGTCCTTTCAGGTATTGAAGTTCAGAATGATACTAACATTTACCTTTTAGATAATCTCTCCTTGATATCAAGGGCTGACGGATTGGGAAGGAAGAGGGTTGAGATTCAGTCTGAAATAGTAGAAGCTGATATTCAAGGTAATTTTGATATAGAAAAAATTCCCAACGCGGTTAAAAATTTGTTTTTTGATGTTTTTCCTGGTTTTGCTCAAGCATTATCATGGAAAAGAGCTAAGAATATACCTAAAGATTTTGATATTGTCTTCAAAGCAAGAATTAAAAAAAGCGACGGATGGGAATCCTTGCTTTTGCCAGGATTATCTAATATAAATGGTACAGAAATTAAAGGGGAAATAAACTATAAAAAAAATCTGTCACTCGCTTCAGTCAAAATTCCAAATATAAGTTTTAATAAATTAGTGGCAAGAGGTTCTTATGCTCAGTTTAACCTGAATAATAATGTTGGACGATTTGATCTTTCTTTCGATGGGATAAAACTGGGTGACCAAGCGGAATTACCTCCTTTTGTTTTTTTAAGTAGTTTGAAAAAGGATGAGATTAATTTCCAAACCAGACTTGGCACTGACTTAAAATTAACTTCGCCTCTGTTAGAATTAAATGGAAAAATTTTCACGGTAAATAATGAAAAAATAGCACTTAAATTTGGATCAAAATCCTTTAGATTTTTGGCTAGTAACTGGAAAGTAAATCCACAAAATTTATTGCTTTTGTCCTCAGATACTTATGAAATCCAAAATATGAATTTTTCTGCAGGAGAGCAGGAATTTAGAATGGATAGATTTAAAAATAAAGGATTAAAGGTGTCATTGAAAAATTTAGCCTTGGCAAGAATTGATTCCTTAATTAAATTTACCCTTAAATTTTCAGGTAAACTCAATGCAGATTTTTCATTTGAAGATTGGAAGGGGTTTAAAAATATGACATTAAAGGCAACCTCTGATGCTCTATTAATCAACAGGAAAGATTGGGGCAATCTAAATATTAGTGCACAAAGAAAGTCAGATAATCACCCTATTAGTGCTCAATTTTCCTTGATAAAAGGGAATGCTGCTATTCATTTAAGTGCTTTTTATAATCTTAAGGAAATTGATGTAACGAAAGAAAAACAAAAAGGGTATTTTGATCTTCAATTGAATGCCTATAATTTTCCAAATAATATTGCTGCTTATTTTTTAGAAGGTGTTCTCAGTAATATTCAGGGGAAATTTGATGCGGATATACATTTTGATGGTAAATTTCCAAAACTTAACACAGCTGGAACTATTTATCTATCTGAGGGTGGTGTAAATGTAGATTATTTAAAAACAAGATATACATACAAGGCAACTACTGTTCCGGTAAATAATCAATTATTTGATTTGACTGGAGGCGTTTTATATGATAAATATAATCATACAGCTCAAATTACTGGCGGAGTAAGTCATAATTATCTCAAAAAATTTGGTTTTAATGCTAAACTGAGTTCCAAAAGGTTTCTATGCCTGGATACTCAAAAGGGTGATAATCTTACTTTTTATGGTCAGGCTATTGGAACTGGGGATATTTTATTCAGTGGGTCATTCAAATTACCTGATATTTATGTTAAAGCCTCCGTATCAGATAGTACCAGAGTGATAATTCCTATAAGTAGTGCTATAGTTACACAGAATATAAAAAATGTCAGATTCGTCAATAAACAGAAAGAAGGCAGTGAAACAGTATCAATTAAGGCAAAGCCTATTTTAAAAGGTTTAAGTTTTGATATGGATTTAGAAGCGAAAACAGGGGCTGTCCTTGAAATGGTTTTTAATGAACAAACAGGAGATATTCTCAAAGTTACAGGTAGAGGAGGGGTGCGTTTGAGCGTTATAAGGAATGAGCCATTTAAAATGTTTGGAGATATTTCAATAGATGATGGATCCTATTTATTTACTTATTTAGCTATTAATAAAAATTTTAAACTTAGACCAAGAGGAACTATTTCATGGAATGGTGATCCTTATAAAGCTTCCATTAATATTGAAGCTACTTATGATGATATAAATGCTTCAACAAGTATTTTAATTCAGGAATATCTTGCCACAGCCAATCAAAATGTAAAAAGTGAAGCCTCACAAAATACCCCGGTCACACTGATTTTGAAATTACAGGGGGACTTGTTTAAACCCAAAATCACTTTTGATCTGGCTTTTCCAGCGCTTCAAGGCGCACTTAAAAATTATGTAGATAGCAAACTGATTATTTTGAGACAGGATATAAATGAGCTCAATAAACAGGTGTTTGGATTAATTGTGGCGGGTCAGTTCTTGCCCGCTGTATTTTCAATGTCAGAAACAGCCATCGTTTATAATACAGTGAGTGAATTTGTTTCAAATCAACTTTCACTTATAGTTAATCAGTTAATTGCTAATCTTATAGGTAAAGGTGATGTCGCCTCAGGTACAAATTTTGATATAGCCTATAATCGAAATCCAAATTTTGTAATTACCGATTTTAGGGCGGGAAATGAGCTTCAGGTGAGTTTAAAACAAAGCTTATTTAATGATAGACTTACCGTTATGGTTGGGGGTAATCTGGATAATAATTTTTTTGGCGGGTCATCAGAATCTACTACTTTTCTTGGTAATGATGTAGTCGTTGAATATGATCTTAGTAAAGATAAAAGTTTGAAATTTAGAGTATATCAAAAATTACAGCCTGATTTTTCAGGAAGACGATTACGGTTTGGCGCTGGTGTCAGCTACAGAAAGGAATTTGAATCATTTTCAGATTTTTTTAGTAGTTTAAAAAAAAATGATTAATTTAAGTTCTCATTTTGTAAATATCGGTAATGGCTCATTCGAATTCTCCTGATTTTATTATTGTTGGTGCAGGTTCTGCAGGTTGTGTACTTGCAAATAGACTCTCTGAAAATCCTAATTGCAATGTATTATTAGTAGAAGCGGGTTCCTCGGTTCAACCTATGAATGTTAAAATTCCTGCAGCTTACTCTAAATTACATTTTTCAGCCCATAATTGGAATTTTCATACCGTTCCTCAGAAAATGGTGAAAAATAGAAAAATGTATCAGCCACGAGGAAAGTTGATGGGTGGTTCAAGTGCTGTTAATTGCATGGCCTACATCAGAGGAAATTCGGAAGATTATAATGATTGGTTAAAATGGGGGAATGTTGGTTGGGGTTATAAAGATCTTTTGCCGTATTTTAAAAAATCAGAGCAAAACAAGAATTTTGAAAATGAATATCATGGTGTTCGAGGACCGCTTTCGATTTCTTATAACCGATTTGAAACCCCATTGACTAAGGCATTTATTGAGGCTAATGAAGAAATGGGTATAGCTCATAATCTTGATTTTAATGGGGAAGTTCAAGATGGTGCGGGTAAATTTCAATTTACTATCAAAGACGGTGTCAGGCACTCGACGTATGAGTCTTTCATAAGACCCATTTTGAGTAGGCCCAATTTACGCATATTATCCAATGTACTCGTATCAGGCTTAAGTTGGGAAAAGGATGAAGTGGTTGGCATAGAAGTATTTACCAATGTTAATAATAATACCAAGGAAGTTATAAAGGCAAAAGAGGTCATTTTAAGTGCTGGAGCATTCCAATCTCCTCAGATATTAATGTTATCTGGTATTGGTGATAAAGATTATTTGAAGGATAAAGGTGTAAACTGTCGTTTAGATTTGAAAGGGGTAGGAAAAAATCTTTCAGATCACTTATTTGTTAACCTTAACGTTTTATGTAATCAGCGAATTACTTATAATAATGTGGAGAGGATTCCATGGGTAATTCCAAATATTATCAAATATTTGGTCTCAAAGTCTGGGCCTCTTTCAGCTAGTCCACTTGCTGCATGCTCATTTTTAAGAACGTTGCCTGAGTTGGATAGACCAGATATTCAATTTCATTTTGCGCCGGTGGCTGGCACGGATATTCACGATTTTCCCTCTCTTCCAAAAGAAGAAGGGTTTACGATTTTGCCTACTTTGCTCAAACCTAAAAGTCGCGGATTTGTGGGATTACAATCTGCAAATCCTTTGGATGCTCCGCTAATTGATCCCCAATATCTAAGTGATGCAGGGGGAGAAGACCTAAAAACTTTACTCAGAGGTGTTAAATGGGGTGAAGCTATGTTATTGTCTAACGCATTTGAACCTTTTAGAAAAAGTAATTCCTTGAACTTTCCAGGAATCTTTAATAATGACGAGGAAAGGATAGAACATATATTGAATTACTGTGAAACAGTTTACCATCCCTGTGGAACCTGCAAAATGGGAATGGACAATGAAGCCGTCGTTTCTCCATTTTCACTCAGGGTAAATGGAGTAAAAGGATTAAGAGTGGTGGATGCATCAGTCATACCCGAAGTTACTTCAGGAAATACGAATGCACCCGTTATTGCTGTGGCCGAAAAAGCTTCAGACCTAATCATCTTTAATGATTAATAATTCCTGAAGGATTTATTAAACATTAAATCTAAAATGCATGATATCACCATCAAGAACGGTATATTCTTTTCCCTCTACCGACATTTTACCAGCCTCTTTAACCTGAGCCTCAGATTTATAATGTATAAAATCTTGATAATGAATAACCTCTGCTCTAATGAAACCTTTTTCAAAATCTGAATGAATTACACCAGCAGCCCCGGGAGCTTTCGTTCCTTTCGTAATAGTCCAGGCGCGAACTTCTTTTTCCCCGGCAGTGAAATAAGTTACCAGGTTTAGTAATTGATAACTTTTACGGATTAACCTATTCACACCAGGCTCTTCCAGTCCCATTGCTTCTAAAAATTCTTTTCTTTCCTCTACAGAATCGAGCGCTGCAATATCCGCTTCAATGCCAGCGCAGATAAGAATAATTTCCGCAGGTTCTCCTTCAATAGCTTTTTCAAATTCACGTGTCAGTTTATTGCCATCTGGAAATGAGTTTTCATCAACGTTGCAAACATATAATATAGGTTTGTCTGTTAACAGCATCATTTCAACAAGGATAGCTTTACTTTCGTCGTCAGTATCAAAATTTCTTGCAGGTTGACTATCTTCAAGGTGTTTTAGCAAGGCGGAACAATGTTCCACTGCTCTAACATCTTCTTTATTTCCGCTCTTAGCTTGTTTTTTATATTTATCTAACCTTTTCTCAACGGTTTCAATGTCCTTGAGGATTAACTCCAAATCAATGATTTCCTTATCTCTAACAGGGTTTACACTTCCGTCAACATGAACAACATTATCGTCTTCAAAACAACGAACTACATGTAAAATGGCATCAACCTCCCTTATATTGCCCAAAAATTGATTTCCAAGACCTTCACCTTTGCTGGCTCCTTTTATTAAGCCGGCAATATCTAATATTTCAACGTTGGTGGGAAGCACATTTCTTGGATTGATCAGTGCCGCCAGTTGATCCAGTCTTTCATCAGGAACAACAATCATTCCGATGTTAGGCTCCTTTGTTGCAAAAGGATAATTAGCTGCTAAAGCACCAGCAGATGTCAGCGCATTAAACAAAGTTGATTTTCCAACATTTGGTAAACCTACAATACCACATTTCAAACCCATGTTATTTTATTTTAAGGATGCAAATATAAAAAACCAAAATTCATTATTAGAAACTTATTTTAAAACTTAACTGTTTATTGTATAATTTTATATTTTTCTCATGAATTATTTGGCTCACGCATTTCTGTCTGGTAAAGATCCAGATTTCCTTCTGGGAAATATTACCGCTGACATGTTAAAGGGTAATATCCATAAAAATCTAGCGGAAAAAGTTTGTGACGGCGTTATTCATCATAGGAAAATGGATATTTTTACGGATAACCATCCTGATTTTCAAACTTGTTTGCCCATTCTATATCCTTTACACGGCAAATATGCTTCAGTAGTCCTTGATATTCTTTTCGATTATTTTTTAGTCAAAAACTGGCATTATTTTTCCAGTATTTCACTGGAAGAATTTTCTGCAGATACTAATAAGTTATTACTGGAGAATATTGAAAAACTACCCGATTCATCTCAAATTCAATTGCGTGCAATGATTCAAGGTAACTGGCTTTTACACTATGGGCACTATGAGGGTTTGTCATATTGTTTTTTAAGATTAACCAAAAGGGTTGCCCAGCCTCAATGGTTGGAAAGTTGGCACGTAAGTCTTCAAAAGGAAGGGGATACTATAGAAAAATCTTTTCTTTCTCTTTTTCCCGATATGATGGAGTATTCAAAAAAACAGGCTAGCCTTCGAAATGTAGTGATATGGTAAATGTCCTGGAAAGTATTTTTTCAAGTATCGTTGATTCTGACAGGTTCTTATTGAAAATCAGTGTGTTTCCCATTCCTTGCGAAATTTTTAATTCAGGGGAAAAAATGAAGAAGGGTAAAAATATTTGAAAACCTACGCCTGTCTCAAAGGAGAAATCATTGGGAGCTATTTTTACCAGCGTTTCCGCTTGTTTTGTTCTCGAATCGCTGGCAACATCGAAAGAATATTTCAGACCGGCCAGTAAAAACAATCTGACGTCATGGTAAGGTTCAGATTTGTACCTGAACTGAAAAGGTAATTCTACAAAAACTGATTCAACTTTTCGATTGCTCGAGTAATCCGGATATTGATATTTTAGTCTCTTTTCTGCAAAGGACAAAGTAGGTAAAAATCGAAAATCAAAATAATTGCCCATCTTTAGGTTTGATACGATGCCAACATTAAAGCCTGAACCACCAAGTCCTTGAACAATTCTTATACTATCGTGCTTTAAAAATTCACTTGATTGATAAGTTCTGAATCTTGAGTTATTGATCGCAAAGGTGAATCCAAAGTAATAGTCATTTTGGTTAAATTGCTGAAAATTTGGATTATGAACACTTCCCCGTTGACTAAAAACCAGAAATGGACATACCAAAGCAAAATAAAAAAGGACTATTTTTCTGCTAAATAAGCTGAACATATTCCGAAAGTTAATGGGTTGCATCGAATTGGTTTAAAGCCATTTTTACCCAAAACATCAAGAAATTTTTCTCCCGATGGAAAGGCCTGGACTGATTCATATAGATATTGGTAAGCTCTTGGGTCTTTTGATGTTAAACGACCAATCAGGGGTAAAATGTATTTAAAGTAGAAATTAAATACTATTTTGAATAAAAAAAAGGAAGGCTGGCTAAATTCCAACACAACTATTTTACCTCCTTTTTTTAAAACCCGATACATCTCCTTTATACCTTTATCCAGGTTTTCAAAATTTCTTACGCCAAAGGCTACGGTAATAGCATCAAAGGAAGCTTCCTCGAAAGGCAGATTTTCAGAATCCCCTTCCAATAAAGTGATTTGAGGCGTTAATCCTTTGTCACTGATTTTTTTTCTACCAATAGATAACATTTCAACAGATATGTCTAAACCAATAATAGAACTTTTCGGGAAATAACGATTTAATGCTAAGGCAACATCTGCCGTTCCAGTGGCAATATCTAAGATATTTGGAATTTCTTCAGGCCCTAATAAGGATATTGCTCTTTTTCTCCAATATTTATCTATACCTAAAGAAAGAAAATGATTCAAAAAGTCATAATAGGGGGCTATTCGGTTGAACATCCTTGATACTTGACTCTTTTTAGTATCATCAGCCTGATAAGGTTTGATTTCCATGTTGATTCTTTTATGCCGCAAATATAGACAGATTATACGGGCTACAAAATGGATTTTTTTTGTTAAAAAATAGTCCGAAAATTTCTTAAATTTGTGGTTAGAAAATTAATCCGTTAATACTGAAAACCTGATAAATAATCCAGTTGATTACTTTATTTTTCAGGATAACCAACAGCTGTAATGACTCCAGAAGACCGTATAATCCCTATTCAAATAGAGGATGAAATGAAATCAGCTTACATTGATTATTCAATGTCAGTTATTGTATCCCGTGCCTTGCCGGATGTAAGAGATGGGATGAAACCTGTTCAAAGAAGAGTTCTTTATGCCATGTCTGATTTGGGACTAACGCATAATAAAGCTCATAAAAAGTCCGCGCGTATTGTAGGTGAGGTATTAGGTAAATATCACCCTCATGGTGATACTTCCGTTTATGATACAATGGTTAGAATGGCCCAGGACTGGTCACTACGCTATCCTTTGGTCGATCCCCAAGGTAATTTTGGTAATATTGATGGTGATGGTCCAGCTGCCATGCGTTATACCGAGGCAAGACTGAAAAAAATCAGCGATGAAATTTTAGCGGATATTGATAAAGATACCGTTGATTTTACCTTAAATTTTGATGATTCTTTGGAAGAACCCTCTGTTTTACCTACCAAAGTTCCCAATTTGTTAATCAATGGTGCTTCTGGTATCGCTGTAGGAATGGCCACAAATCTTATGCCTCATAATTTGACAGAGGTTATTGACGGTATCGTCGCTACTTTGGCTGATCCGGATATTGATGTGGATGGTTTAATGCAGTACATAAAAGCACCTGATTTCCCTACTGGCGGAATTATATATGGTACCAAAGGGGTCAGAGAGGGCTTTGCAACAGGGCGTGGGAAAATTGTACTTAGAGGAAGAGCGGAAATTGAAACCTCTGCTTCCGGAAGGGAATCTATTATTATTACTGAAATTCCTTATCAGGTCAATAAATCAATGTTGGTAGCAAAAATTGCAGAACTTACCATTGAAAAAAAGATTCCAGGTATTTCTGACGTAAGAGATGAGTCTGCAAGACAAGGTATGAGGGTAGTGGTGGAAATAAAAAGAGATGCCATGGCTAAAGTGGTTCTTTCCCAGCTTTATAAATACTCTCCTCTCCAAACTTCCTATGGCATCAACAATGTAGCATTAGTGGATGGTCGGCCTGAAATTTTATGTTTAAAGGACATGATTGTGGAGTTTATAAAATTTCGCTTGGAGGTCATTGTAAAAAGAACAAAATACGATTTAAAAAAGGCGAAGGAAAGAGCCCACATTCTTGAGGGTATCCTTATCGCTTTAGATCATTTAGATGAGGTTATTGCCCTAATTAGAGCTAGCAAAAATGTCGATGAAGCTAAAGAGGGCTTGATGTCTACTTTCGGCCTTTCCGATATTCAGGCTAAGGCTATTCTTGAAATGAGGCTGCAACGTTTGACTGGTCTTGAAAGAGATAAAGTAAGAGCAGAATACAAAGAAGTAATGGATAGAATTGCTTACTATGAATCTATTCTTGCTTCTGAAGAAATTCAAAGGGAAATAGTTAGAACGGAACTATTAGAAATTAAAGATAATTATGGTGATGCCAGAAGAACAGAAATTGTTGCCGCTGAGGGTGATATCAATCTGGAAGACCTTATAAAGGAGGAAGAGGTGGTTGTTACCATTTCTAACCTGGGCTATATTAAACGCACTGCTGCATCGGAATTCAGAACGCAAAGTAGGGGAGGTAGAGGTGCAAAAGGTTCGCGAACAAGAGACGAAGATTTTATTGTCAACATGTTCGTGGCTAATTCGCATAATTATTTGCTTCTTTTTACTGAATCTGGAAAATGCTTCTGGTTACGTGTTTTTGAAATTCCTGAGGCAAGTAAATCATCAGCAGGCAGAGCTATTCAAAATATTCTGAATATCGCGCAAGACGATAAAGTTAAAGCCTATATCAATATTCCAAATTTAAATGATAGTGATTTTGTTAAAAATCATTTTATCATTTTTTGTACTCATCTGGGGATTATTAAAAAAACAGCGGTAGAAGCTTATTCCCGCCCAAGAGTAGGAGGCATTAATGCCATTACTATCGCTGAAGGTGATATGCTGCTTTCAGCTACTTTAACTGGTGGGGATCATCAAATATTCCTCGCAAGTCGTCGTGGGTATGCCGTTCGCTTTCATGAATCCAAAGTAAGACCTATGGGAAGAAATGCCACAGGGGTAAAAGGAATGGCCCTTTCCGGAGAATCTGATGCCATAGTGGGCATGCTTTGTATCAATCCTACAGAAAGTGTTCAAGATACTATTCTTGTGGTTTCTGAGAAAGGAAATGGTAAAAGGTCGGAGGTCGATGAATACAGACTGACAAACAGAGGTGCTAAGGGGGTTAAAACAATGCAAATTACTGATAAAACTGGTGCGCTTATTGCTATGAAAGCTGTACAGGAAAATGAGGATTTGATGATTACTAATCGTTCTGGAATTATTATTCGTATGGCAGTGTCAACTATGAGAGTCATAGGCAGAGCCACTCAAGGCGTAAGAGTAATACGATTAGATGAAGATGATGCCATTGCTGATGTTGCTGTTATTCCTTTCTCACCTGAGATAGAATTGCCAGAGGGTGAGGAAAATATGGGAATTCCTATGGAAAATATCGAAAATAGTATCGATAACCAGGATATTTCAGATAATGACACTGAAATTCCTCAGGAATTATAATATTTTTGCAAAACAATATTTTTGAATCCTAAATACGTTATTTAGGTAAATCATGTTTACCAAACAAACCTTAATGAACCATGAAAAAGTCATTTTTATTATCCTTTCTTTTAGTAGGAACTATAGTTTTGAATGCACAAGATTATAAATCGGAGTTTTCAAGCGCTAAAAAAGCCTTCACTGCTTTCCAATTAGATATGATTGGGAATAAAGCAAAATTAACAGATGCCGTAAACGCTATTTCAAAAGCTGTAACTTTTCAGGAAGCTACCCTTACTCCTGAGGCTTTTTTAAAAAGTGGTGAGATTATGGCAGAACTAGCTAACCAGATTGTTACCACTAAACAGTTAGGTGTTGGTTCTTTAGATGATTTGCCTAAAACAGCTAATCCAGAGTTAATTGCTTTTGAACATTTTATGAAGGCAATGGATATGGCCGTAAAGCCTGCAGATAAAAAGAAAACCTTAAAACTTATTGGTGCGCTTCAAAATTCATTAAGTAATATTGGGGTTTATAATTATGACGAACAGAAATATGAAATAGCCTTTAAAGATTTTTCTACCGTTATCGTTATTCACGATATGTTGAAAAATGCTGGAGAAGTTAGTTCACTAGATGTTGAAGCTGATTACTTAAATCAGGTGTATATTTCAGGTTTAGCTGCTTTTAATGGTGGTTACGATGTAGAAGCAGAAAAGTATTTTACTATGCTTGCAGATAAAAAATACGATAAGCCTGCGATTTATGAATCTTTGTATAATCTAAAAGCTAAAAAGTCTTCTCCGGAAGAGGCTTATTCAATTCTTGAAAATGCTCGTAAGCAGTTTCCTGATGATTTATCATTGCTATTTGTCGAAATCAACCATTATCTTAAGTTACAGAAAATGAATGAGTTGATTGAAAGATTAGAAAAAGCTATTAAATTGGAACCGTCTAACGTTTCTCTCTATTCCGTTATGGGCAACGTGTATGATAATTTACACCAGAAAACAATTAAGGATAATGGTGATCTTGTGGTTGCCGATGGTTATTTTACTAAGTCCCTGGAGTATTTTAATAAGGCCATTGAAATGGATCCTAAAAATGTAGAGGCTCTTTACAGCATTGGTGCTCTTTACTATAATAAGGCTGCATTAACTTCACAAAAAATGAATGCGCTAAGTGAGGATTATTCTAAAGAAGGTCTTAAAAAGTTTAATGATCTTAAAGCTCAGGTTTTCAAACAGTTCGATGAATCTTTACCTTTCTTTCAAAGGGCTGAAGCGCTCAACCCAAATGATACCAACACCTTGATTGCTTTAAAAGAAATATATGCTAAAAAGGATCAATTAGATCTGAGTAAAGAATTTAGAGCAAGGTTGGAGGTAGTTCAAGGGGGTGGAAAGAATGACAAAAGTTATTTTCCTAATAACTAAATAGCTCTGTTTTTATTTTTATTGGCCGCTTTTGCCCTTGGTGAAAGCGGCCAATTTATTTTTTTTGATTTTATTCCTTTTTTGCGTACATTTCAGCCTTATTTAATATTCCGATAGTAACCTTAATATTATGAAATTCATTCATTTGTGTTTTTTTGGGTTAGTATATAGCTGTACTTTCAATGTGTCTTTCCTATCCGCTCAATCAACTTGTGAAGTTCCTTGTTCAAGGAATGATTGTGGGGCAGTAAATTATGACGTTTCTCCCATAGATTCCTTAGTTTGTGAAGGTTCTATTTTACGATTTAAAAATAATACAGCTATTCAAACATACACTGGACTCGTTATTCGATGGGGAGATGGTAAGCAAGATACAGTATATCAATTAAATGATTTTTTTCATAAGTATGATTTACCTGAATCTTTGAAGGCATCCTGTCAAAATGACACTATTTTAAGGTTAACAGTATGTATAACTGCATTCAAACAATGTAATGAAGGATTTTCATGTAGCCAAAAAGTTCAATCTTTTCCTGTTAAAATTGTGCTAAAACCTAAAGCTGCATTTATACCCTCTGCTACCACAGCATGTGTTGGAGCAAGAATTAGTTTTCAAAATAAAACTTGTTTCTCAAATGCCGCTATTTATACCTGGCGATATTCCACTTTTCGTATCACAAATATCAGAGATATTAATCTGGATTATGATTTACCCGGTCAATATGAAGTAGAACTAAGTGCAAAAAATAGTTGTGGCGCTGATTCTGTAAAACAGATTATATCCATTTTGGAAAAGCCAAAAGCAGATATTGTTATTGATACCCAGCAGTTTTGTTTTCCAATGTCAGTGCGATTGAAAAATAAACAGGCAAATTCCTCCGAAGGTATTTGGAAAATTACAGGAGATACCTCTGTATGGGAGTCTTTACTTTCCTTTCCTTCCGGCGATTCAACATGGATAAGGTTTAAACGTTTAGGTGCTATAAATATTAAACTTTTAACCACTAATGGTTGTGGAGTCGATTCTATTTCTATGCCCTTTATTCTTAAATCAACTCCTTTTTTTAAAACAGATTCAGAGGTAAATTTATGTCAGGAGGGTTTCGTTTCTCCCGAATCGTTGCTTTTTACTTATGATAAGCAAAGGATAAATTCTTTAATTTGGAGGGTTAATAATGAAAGTCCTTTTTCGGCCCAGGGAAGTACCTTCCAACCAGCTTTTTTTAAAAAAAATGGGACAATCGATTTGCAAACTAATGGACAATGCGGTACCTTTCAACATACCATTCGAATACAAGTATTTCCAAAGGACACATTAAAATTATCAAAAAAAGCGGTGGCATTTTGCTCAAATGACGCTCCTTTTCAGTTATCGGCAACTCCTGCGGGAACATGGTCAGGTTTTGGTATTTCTTCTTTGGGATTGATTGACCCTTCCCTATTCCTAAATAAAACAAAAGGAATCGTTTATTTTGATGCTTCAAATCCTTATTGTACGCTGCGTGATTCTGTTTCGCTTTCTATTACCGACGCTATGACAGTAGCTTTAGCTCCCGTTTCACCGTTATGCGAAAATGAAGAGTTCACCCCAAGGTATGCAGTAAATGGTATTTTCACAGAGGTAAAATGGATAATTAATGGCGGTTCCGTTACAAATTTCAATAGTTTGGACCCTGGTAAAATAAGATTTTCTAGTCCCGGCGTGTTTGGTATTACCCTTCAAGCTACCAATATCTGTGGAACTGTTTTTGATACAACTACCGTAAAGGTTTTTTCTAAACCTAAAATGGAGTCTTTATCTGTATCTTCTGCTTGTATTGGTGAAAAAAGTGACGTTAGACTAATTATGTCCAATAGAGATAACGAGACATTGAAAATCTCTATTTCTTTGTCAGGTTCTCCTCTTTTTGATACCATTATTACCGGAAATACGTTAACCTGGTCTTTTAGACCATTCGCCAATGTTGGTAATTATCCGTTAAAAGTAGTTGTTTCAAAAGGGGCAAATTGTACGGCTGAACTTATTTCTGAATTAAAAATTATTCAGAAACCTAGTCTTTCTCTTGCTAAGTTAAACTCATTTTGTTCTAATATCGAGTTTACTCCCTCCCTTACTACGGTAGGTTCTTATGAATCCCTAAAATGGTCTTTTCCTGGTGGTATTCCTTCGTCTTTTGTAGGATTGAATCCGGGTAAAGTTAAATATAATATTACAGGTAAGTTTACCGTAAAAGTAGAAGGGGTAAGTTCCTGTGGATCAGCCATAGATTCTCTTGTGCTCGATGTTACTGAACAACCCAGTATTTCTCGATTGACAGCAACGCCGGTTTGTTTAGGGAATGAATCATCTGTAAACATGAAATGGTCAAATCTTTCAGGTAATCCAGTCAAAATTCAATTATTCCAAGCAGGAAATATCTTGTTAGATACCATAGTGAGAGGTGATTTTATTGATTATAAATATTTCCCTCCAAAAAAAGATGGATTATATCCTTTAACTTTGCTTACCACCGCTGGAACACAATGTAAAAGTGAATCCACGACAGAAGTAAATGTTTATTCTTCTCCGCCAGTATCCATTTTAGATTTAAAAAGTAATTTATGTGTTGCAAAAGATAAAATTGAACTAAAGGGAAATCCCACAGGAGGAAAGTTTTCAGGTTTAGGCGTCATTGATTTATCTAATGGTAAATATCAGTTACCCATAGGTACAGGTATTACGGATCGATGGATTTATTATGATTATGCCGATAGTGGGGGGTGTAAAGGCAGAGATTCTATCTTTTTGAAAGAATTAAAACAATCGCCCACACTATTATTCGAAAATCTTATTCCTTCTTATTGTAAAAGTGATAAATGGATTGAATTTAAAGTAAAGCCGACAGGAGGTTTATTTACTAATAGAAGTGGACCTGTGGTGGAATCGGTTAATAAGGAAATTGGGCTATATAGATTTAAGCCTTTAACTTCAGGTGAATTTGCCATTTCTTACCGCTATAGTGATAATTCTGGTTGTTTAGATTCGTTAGATTGGAAATATGCTGTTTCTGATAAATTTCCCTTCGACCCTGCCATAGATACTTTTATTTTATCCGGACAGAAATTAGTGATAGGTAAACCAGCCGTAGCAGGATATTCATATCGGTGGTTTGATGGTTCAACTCAATCAACTTATACGGTAGAAGATCCAGGTATTTATACCCTGGAGGTATTTAATGTGGCTTCTGGTTGTTCTGTAACGGACACGGTTAAAGTGTCTTTTGGAGGTGTTAACAGCGTTAAGGAATCTTTACAAAGGTTAAGTTTATTAGATATTTATCCTAATCCATGTAAGGATTATCTATATTTAAAACATAAAAATATCGATAACCAGCAAGCAAAATACCCGCTAATTCGTGTCCTGGATGTTTATGGTAAAGTGCTGAAGACCATTGAAATTTCCTCTTTTGACAGAGAAATTATGCTCGATGTAAGTTCTCTTCCAAGTGGTATCTATTTTATTGAAGGCTATGGGAAAACACAACGGATAATTAAGATATAATCAATGTCTAAAACTCTTTTAATTTATATTTTTCGATAATCCATTGGCTTCCTTGGAAATTATTTTCTACCTGAAACCCAAAATAATTCCCCATTGGATTGGGTAGGGTAGTTGTCAATAGTGTATTATCATTTAACCTAAACTCAAACTGGTTTTTATCTTTCTTAATTCTTAATCTTACTTCCTTAACATTCCTTTTCAATTCAATGGAGCCTGATTTAATGATTTCTTTATTGTTTTTAAGTTGCCATTCACCAGAAGAATTAAGCGTTAATGTCCATTTATTATTCATTTGGGAGGAAAAAATGATGCCGAAATCTCCACTTTCTTCTGATAAAGGTATTGTAAGAAAACAAGAAAATTGATAATTAGCTGAGGAAGATAAATTAAAAGGGTACATTCTGAACAATGAGCTATTTAAAACAAGATTTTCGTTTTCATTAATAAATGAACCACTAAGATTTTTATTGAAGGGGCTATTAGCTTGAAAAGCATCTAAAAAGGAAAATAGATTTGTACTATATTTTTTTACCACGCTTCTCATTTCCTCTGATTTTATGCGGGAATTAAAATCACGTTTTGTTAAAAAGGGAGGAATGGTTGCACCATTTGAAAGGAGTATATTTGCTAAATCTGGTAAATCTAAGGCAAGAGTGTATAGTAATGGAGTAATTCCCTTTGAGTCTGAAAAATCAGGATCTGCACCAGCAAGGAGTAGTTTATTTACCAGGTATTTGTTATTCAAGGTGATTGCATGAATAAGGGGAGTTTCACCATTTTTCTCCTGGCGAGTATCCATGTTTACACGTTGTTCGGAAAGATAATCCAAAACTTTGGGTTGATTGAAAGCTACAGCGGTCCATGGAGCTGACCATCCTTTCAAAGCTGGATTTGATGTATTTTTTTCCTGTATGTCCAGGGGTATCTCACCCTTTTCGTAAAAAAATTTAAGTAACTCAAGATCTCCATTTACTATAGAAAGTATAATGGGACTGGTATAATCGTGTTTTTGAATGGTAATAACCTGTTGTTCAGGATTTCGATAATCTGCACAGGCCAGAACCATTTTTTTAACTTCTTGTCTGTTTCCTTTAACCATTTCTAAAAGTAGCGGAGAGCCGTTACAGTGAATTGGAGGCGAAACAATAACGGGAATAGCAAAAACTACGGTTAAAATAAGTATAAATAACCCAGCAAGTAAAATCCATTTTCTTTTGGGTTTTTCTTTTTTTGAAACAGGTTCATTTTTGGGTTTTCCTACAATTAAATTGTCCAAAATAGAAATTTCATCATCATTTGCCTCTAAAAAATCAGTGTTAATCATTCCTTTATGATAGGAAGTTTTACTGTTTTTTGCGATTAATATTTCTTTGGGACTTATCTTTTCGCCCAGATTTAAAAAAGATATGAGCTTTTCAGATGAATCTAAGCCGTAACTTTCGTCTAAGGCTTCCTTAAAAAGGGCAACGCTTAATTTTCTGTTATTCAATAAAGAAAATAAATGATTGATATCGTTATAAGGAATGACTAATTGAAGTTGAGATTTATTTTCTTTAATGTTTTTTTCCTTTTCTACTATATTTAAATCTAACTTTTGGGGAGTTAATTGAAAAGTAATGGGTTTATTGGCTACCATTAATTCTCCATTCCATATTTTCTCCTGAGACGCAAAGTATTTTTCGGAAATTTTAAACCCTTCTTTTAAAATGTTTTCCTTGGTTACTTTAGTAACTGTTCCAGATTTTTGTAAAACTTCGTTCAGAACAAGTTGTGAAAAAATAAATTTTTTGAAATCAATTTTTCCTGATTTAAATAGCTGATCTGTTTTGAAAGACGATGGATTATCAGCCTCTAGTATACTAACAGATAAATGATAATCAGCGAAAAGGGTATCTATTTCTTTTTCAAATTTATTTGTTTCCGGATTCTTAAAGGATTTTTCTACAAAAATTTTGTGGAACTCGTTATCCTTAAGTGAATCTAACATCCAAAGATAGAATTCTTCTATTTCAGATTTAAATAATGGGGTAATGTTTGAATCTACTATAAAAAGAATATTACCTGATAATTTTTCTGCGTTAAAAATATTATCTGATTGTTCGAAGGCAATTTCTATTCTTGACCTTAAAAAATCTTCGATAAATTGAAAAATAATAGGCTGTAATTGGGCTATATTTTTTACAACGGGAAGATTTTTTACCTCTTTGAAGTCTATTTCATGATGATAATAGTATAATTTTATCCTTTTAGTAGTGTTACTAAAGGTTATAATTAATACATCGCCATTTAACAAAGAGTTCCCGTCAGCCATACATAAGAATGAGCTATATTAATTAAATTGACTGGGAGTAAATTTTAAAAATTAAATACAAATATATATTAAATTAATCTTTCACGCTAATAATCAGGGTTTTATTTTACCAAATACATCGGTTTTTATAATTTTATAACCAGTTGGATGTGTTCCTAACATGGCATAACCAAAATCACTTGAAATAATAAGATCTACTATTTTCTCATTTGGCTTTTCTGGAAGAAATGAACTTTCCCATAGAAGCTCACCGGCGGCGTTCAGTCTAATTAATCGGTGATTATAATTTTGATTGCTCGATATATTTCCTTCCCTTTCTAATAAAATAATTTGCCCTTCCTTTTCGCAAAGGATTTTTATGCCTTTGCTTATTCCTACACTTGATTCTTTTGTAAATTCCCATTCTCTGTCACCACTTAAGGAATAAGAAGTTACTGAGGTCTTATATCCTTTCAAGGTTTTTTGTGCGGCAGTAATAAAAATGGATTTTCCGTTCCCCGTGATTCCTCCTTCTTTCGAAAGATAAATATTTTGTAAAGATTTTGATAAGGTTAGCGTTCCGTTATTTGTGAATCTAAGTAAAAGGGCATTTCCGTTTGGCCTGGCTGTCAATAAATAATAGGTTCCATTGTCCATTAAATATACTCCAAAGGGTTGAAGATTAGTTTCATACGTATGTATCCAATCTGATGCACCTCCTGCCTTTAAAGAACTCATGAATAATCGGCTATCCTGTGTTGATTGCTTCATTGTACCGGCTATAATCCAGTTACCATCTTTTGTTGTGGTACAATGAAATGCTTCTGAGTTTTCTATAAGTGGAAATTTTTTCGATAAATCTCCACTAACTATTGATTGTAAAGAAGGAGAAAGGCCGTCAGAATATTGCAGAAAGGTTATGCCTTCCTTTCGTTGTACTAAGGTGCCGAAGGCATTTTGTCCTATTCCATTTTGTATATCAACGGCTTTACCTATACCTGGAGAAATAGCAAGATTGGCTGATTTACCGTCGGCACTGACTTGTAAGAGAATTATTTCTTGCTTGGTATTTGTTCCAATGATTCTAAATGTTCCGTCTGTAACTTGTATGAATTGGTGAACGTATTGTGTGTCAATGGAGGGAGAAACCGGGTAATCTTGAGAAAATGTATTCAAGGGGAATTTTTCTAAATCCCACTTGACACAAGACGGTAGCCATATTCCAATCAGCAGTATTACTATAGGTACCTTTTTCATTAATTAGAATTTTATTCTGTAACCTGCTACGGGTTGATTTACAAATGGATATAGACTATTTTTCTGGTAACCTATTGCTGGCGATGGAACGGTATTCATGAATAACTCCCTGCTGGTTCGTCTGGCTTTTTTATCTTTTAAAAAAAGACCAGCATCATTTATTATCCAAATCCCTAAGCTTGCGGCAGCACTTATCAAACTTCGATGATGCCATTTATTTGCATTGAGATAAGCTGTTTCATTTTCAGTGATTGAAAAAGTTTTTTTATGAGTGATATAATCAATAGAAGATTGCTTTTTACTTACTGCTGCAAAAAAACCACTCCCCAGCCAAACGCCCGTTACAATGGGCCAAATGGGAATTTTTGGTTTATTTTCTTTCATAGTCTGAAAATGCTTAATTCCGAAGCCAGGTACTAAATAGGTAAACGGCGAAAGGGGTTTATATGCTTTGGGAGGAGTAGCAGATTTTAATGTTAGATCGTTTTTTGCAGAATCAATTAGAGCAATATCAGTAGTTAAAATCGAAATATCGGGCAAGGTACAAGCCACTTCGGGTAAATTTTCACATAGCTTTTCGTCAGAAACTTTGCTTATTCTAATAAAGGATACCTGCCAATAGAATTTATCTGGTGCACTTTGATTTAATTTTGGTTCGGGATCTAAATAACACCTAAGCTCAAAAAACATTTCTTTGCAAATTGTCTTTTCGATAGGTAACCCATTTTGCAGAAATCCTATACGTTCCCGAACGGGTAAAGATCCCCTATACACTTCGTATAATAGGTTGTCTGGGTGTTTTTGTCCATTTGGAAGGTAAATAGGACTCGAAAAACCAGCTGAACTAAAAACAACTGTTTTTCCAGATTCTTCGGTAGGTAATGCCCAGCAAATATTTATTCCTGTTTGCTCGTTAGGTTGCTCTATAAGCATATCCATATAAGCACCTAAATTCAAATAGTTTTCGTTAATCTGACTACTCTCTCCTAAAGTCATTCCATAATAAGGTGTGCTTCCTGATATTTCTCCACGGGCATCTTTAAAAAGGCTTAAAGCATGTCTTTTAGCTGCCTCTTTTAGACGCAAAATTTTATTATCATCACTGATTATTCTAAAACATTGATGTAATTCCTGAGCCATCCCGTAAGCTAAATTTCCGAAATTTAGTTTCTTTTCGTTCAAAGATGTCTCTATTTCCTCTCTTTTTATAATCCAGGATTCTATCGTATGACCAACCGGAACATTATTTACTTTTGGTGCTTCAAAAGTAAATTTATTCCCATTTTTATAAATGCCATCCTGGGCATTTAATGGAAAAGAACCAATCTGAACCATTAATATCCATAGCAGGAATAGTCTTATTAAGGTACTATTCATATAAAGTAATCTTTGATAATAAGGAACTTTCTGTAGCAGTTTCTAACTGTCTTACGCCGTTTATTACCGATAAGTCTACGAAACCTTTTTCTTTGTTTTGTTCTGTTCTAACTAAAAAATAATCTATGAACGAATCTACATCAGCAAATTTTCTGTTGCTTTTTCCTTGATTAGCCTGATTTAAATCGATGAGCATAGCGTTAGATTTAAACAATTTTTTAAATTCATCAATGCTCTTGAGTAACCATTTTTCATCATTTGAATAAGCAGCTTTTTGAATAACATTTATTTTATTTAAAACATATTCAGAGGAACAAAGAACTAATATTTCAATGCGATTACGTTGGGTTTTATCAGCGTTGTATGCTTCTATTTTGTATTGTCCTGGTTTTTGAAAAACATGAGATATTTTTTTACCCGTGTTAGTGGTTCCATCTCCTAACTGCCAGGTTAATGGCGTGGTAGTATTTACATAAAACGTTATCGGTTCACCTACTTCCAATCGGGAGGATGATACTAAAATGGAAAATCCGTTCCCCGTTTTAACAGGGGAAACTGGAGCTTCACCTCCTTTAAAGACTAACTCATTTTTATTTTGAATGGGTATTATATTTTCTTTAATAACTTCCTTTTTTGATAACTCTACCTCATTTTTTACTTGTAAAGGCGCAGTCTCAGAACCAACAATTTCAAGCATTGCAAACGAAGGAACCGATATATCCAGTTCATTTTGTTGCGGTGTTTTTGCTGATGACACTTTTTCTTTGGTTTCACAAGCACTGAATATTGTCATACACAATACAAGGATATAGACCAATAAAAAAGGTTTATGGGGGGTTCTCATTTTAATATATTAATAATCAGTAATTTAAACTGTTTATTTTAAAAACAAAAATACGATTTTCCCGTTACAAAAGATTTTTTTTTCATTTTTTTTTCTACATCCATGAAAAATTATCTTAAAATACTCACAGAACCCGTAAAAATTTCTTTTTTTCCATTAACAAAGGTTACGACAGCTTGCCAAATGTAAGCTCCCTGAGGAAGAATTGGTCCTATATTATTCTTACTTCCATTCCAACTTTCTTCGGGTGCATCAAGGTTTAATTTGTTGGAATACCACACCCTCTCTCCCCAGGGACTGTATATCTGTATTTCATAAGCGGCAAGGCCTATGCCTACAGGTTTGAATACCTGAATATCTGGGTTATTTGCTGAGGGTACCAGGGCGTTGGGTGCATGAAATGTGGTAATCCATTCTGGCTCAATAGATTTTGTGATGGTGTCTGAACAATAAAAACCATTTAAATAGTCTGCATAGGCAATCAATTTTACTTCAATATTTCTATTTATACTATACTCATGAATGGGTGATAAAGCTTTTGAGGTAATTCCATCACCAAAATCCCAAAAGTATCGGGTTGAAAAATTAGATGTATTAGTGAATTGTACTTCTCCAATAGTCCGTTCAATAAAATTAGTTCTGTAATCAAAATCAGCTTCAGGTGTTGGCAAAACGGTAATATTTTTAATCAATGTTAGTGTATCCTTGCATTTATCATTCTGAGCGGTAACCAAAGTAATAGAAAAATCACCAATACGGGAAATATTTATCATTGGATTTATTTGCTCGCTCACCAACGTTGTATTTAAAAACCATTGAAACTGATTGGCGTTATTGCTTTTATTGTTAATCAACGGAGTATTTCCCAGGCAAATAGTGGGCGATATAATATCAAAATTTGCAAAAGACTGCGTATTGACTTTAATCTTTTTACTCAACGTGTCTTTACATCCAAAATTATTTTTTGCGATTAAAGTAAGATTATAATCACCTTGATCTTTGTCAGCAAACAGATTTGGTTCACTGTCAGTGTAAGTATTGTCTTGCCATTTCCATTCAAATTGATTGGATCCGATGGATTTATTACTGAGTCTCTCCAATATTGCAAATTCACAAACCTCATCTTTTGTTAGGGTGAAATTAGCTGTTGGCTTTGGATAAACAGAAATTTCTATAGGTTGACCCACTCCTTTACAGCCAAATCTGTTGGTAGCTATAAGTTGGACCTTTGCCTGACCACTCTTATTAAAAACATAGCTTGGATTTAATTCGATTAGGGGAGGCGAATCTTCAAAATGCCATAAATATTGGGTACCGGTCTCTTCTTTATGTTTAAACTGGACGGTCAAGGGTGGACATCCAGCCATTTTATCAGGAGTGTAAGTTACATCTGGCAGCGGATGAATGGTGATGATTCTATCTATTGTTGTTTTACAAGAATGGATGGCAGAGGTAGCCGTTAGTTTACTTACATAAGTGCCTGGTAAGGTGTAGGTGTGCTGCGAATTGATATTATTTGAAGAGGTTCCATCACCGTGCTGCCACAAAATATTGGATACATTACTCAAATCATTCACCGAAAAAGTACTTGTTATTCTTTCATTAAGACAGTAATTGTCTTTATTTACAGGTGTAATTATTGGCGCAGGCCAAACGTTAATCTTCGTTTGAAAGGTGTCTGTGCCACATTTAGTAGCACCTAATAGCAAATTATATTCACCAGAAGTTGTTAAGATTGGATTAAACGTATTCTGATTTCCTGAAATAATTTTTCCGTCAGGCGTGCTCAATTGCCAGTTAAGTGTAGCTCCAGAGGACGAAAAATTTTTGGCTGTAAGTTGAAAAGGGGGACATCCCTTCAATGATTCAATTTCAAAAAAGGCTTCTGTATCTCTTTTGTAAACCGAAATTATCTTATTTAAACTATCTTTTCCACAAGCATTTTCTGTTCTTAACGTAACTTTGTATTCTTTGTAATCCGTTCCATCAAGATAGTATAATTGATCTTTAGCCAATGAATCATAGCTTAGATTTCCATTACCATAATCCCAAGTATATTTTAATGGTCCACCTTCACTTACATTGGCCATTTTTACGGACAAAGGGGAGCAACCTTCCAATGGAAAAGTTCCAAAAATGGCCTTTGGAAGAGGATGGATTATTATTTCCTTGACATCTTTCATTTCAGCGCAGCTATTTTTAGCAATAGCCTCAATTTTATAGGTCGTATCTTTTCTAGTACCTTCAAGTTTCCATGTTGGAGGATTGGCGCTTAAAATAGTATCTTTTCCATTAATCCATGCAATGGATAAATTATCTCCTGAGGATATTTTATTTATTGAAACGGTGTAGGGAGCACACGATTCATCGTCTGAAAGAGTAATACTTATATTTGCTGGTGTCGAAACTTTGAAGATCGATTCTTTACTGGTTCGACAGTTTTTTTCGTTTTCCACCTCTAATTTGAGGTTTTTAAGTCCTGGTTCTTTGAATAGGAAGATTGGGTTTTTATTGTCACTGTTCTGATTTTCTTCTGTTGTCCAACGAAATTCATTTCCACCCACACTTTTATTTTGCGGGCTAATTGCTGTATTTAAGCAAATATTATTGGGTAATATAAAATCTGCGATGGGTGCTGGATTTAAATAAATGATCTTAGTTGCACAGGCTTTACAAGCTTTAAAATTTGGATCACTTAGACAGTAAATAAACTTATTTTCACCCGGTAGTAAAAGTGCTGTATTGACTATAGCATCGTCGGAATCTGATAATCCCGGTCCTGTCCAAGTGCCCCCGGCAGGAAATCCTCCAGATAGTAAAAATGGGGAGGTATCAGGACAAATTTCTACGCGTTCTCCAGCTGAAATAGTCAACCCCGGATTTAGTAAATCAATGGTAACGTTACCTTCCTGAAAACAAGAAGTTTCAGGTCTGAAAACATATTTGTAAATGTGTTTTCCCGACGTTGGAATAGATAAATCTACCAATCCTTTTTGAGCATCTACTCCTTTTCCTGTCCAGGTTCCTCCTTTAATATTTGATGTAAATTGGTATGACATAGCATCTATGCAAAGTGTAGTATCTTTTGAGAGCGTGAGAAGGGGAGTGTTGGTTGATTTCACAAAAATACTGTCCTTTACAGAGCATCCGTATCGATCATATTGTACATATAGCGTTGATATTTCATTTTGTGGAAGTAATGCAGTATTTAAGGAACCTTCTACTGAAATGACCCCCTTTCCTCCCCAGGTGAATTGTCCATTTATTGAATCAACTTTCAGATCGGTTTCTACCAGTAAATTTGAAACTTTGTCGCTATTGCAAAACAAAAGACTATCTGCTAAGGTCAGAACCGGAGGTTTATCTACAAGAATTATATCTCTTGCCGTGATGCGACAACCATTCACTTTATCTAAGGTGTATGAAACGTTAAATCGGCCTGGTCCGCTCAATACAGGTGAAAAAAGCCCACTCAGGGGATCTACTCCAATGCCGGAATATATTCCTCCACCTGGTTGACCAAATAATAATTTTGGAGAATCACCCAAACAGAAAGAATCTACACTTAAGGAAATAGCAGGCGTTGCAATAATAGCTATTTTTAGAGAATCAGAAGCACTGCAGGCTCCATTTCTAATTTCGTAGGTCAATGAAATGGAAGTATTTTCAGGCAAATCCTTAGGGTAAAAGGTTCCTTTTATTGGATCAATGATGCCCTGTCCTTTCCAACGTCCACCTAATGGACTCGCTTTGAGTGTCAAAGTATCACCACCTGCACAAAATTGATTTGGATTTTCACTCAGGTTTATCTTCGGGTTTTGAATGACGGTAATGGGTATCTGATGGGTCAGTGTGTTACAGACTTCCGACGCTATTTTAACGGTAACCGTGCCTGATTTGGTAAATGTCAGCGCATTGAAACGTCCTGAAGAATCTACACTTCTATTTGCACCCTCGAAGGTCCAGGATATTGATTTGATATCTCCACTGGAGGTAAATTTTAAATCTTTTTCGGTAATCACAGCTATTTCACAAAAAATATCTGGAGTGTCTATTTGATACGTTGGCGGAATAAAAACCTTATATTTCATAATACTTTTATCCATGCCACAAACATTTTGTGAGGTATGAGTGATTGTAAAATCTCCTGGTTTTCTTGCGCTGATTTTTAAATCTTTGGAAGACAAGTTGTAAGTTGTATCTAAAAATTTCCAGGAAAAGGTGTCTTTTGGTACTATTTCCCAACTTCCTCTTCCCCATAAATCATCAATCATCTTCAGTTGAATGATTCCTGATCCACAAAGCCCCTTGGATGGATTAGCAGAAAATCCTGCCTTGGGAAAATCGACTACCCTGATAGATTTTGTTGTCTTATTAGATCCACATTCATTGAAAGCGGTTAAAGTAACGTTGTAATAGCCAGTATTTGGGTAGGTATAGGTAGGATTTCTATCTGTGCTTGTTTTTCCATCGCCAAATTCCCATAAAAACGTTTCTCCATGGCAACCATTTTCTTTAAAATTTATCGTTTTACCCAGGCAATATTCGCTTTGAATATCAATATTTGCTTCAGGGTTTAATTTGACACTAACTACGGTGGTGGCTGTATTGCAACTCTTTTTGGTGCCACATTTTTTTTCTCCAATATAGCTGATAATTTGGTTGAATTTAGCGTTTGATTCACAACGTTTAAATGGTGAAGAATAGGTGTAAACGTGTTTTATGTCATCATAATTTCGTACCGTATCTTTTTTACCATCTCCCCAATCGATATAAAAAACTTCAAAGTCTTTAGTGGAACTTTTATTTTGTAAAATGACCGTTGCCCCTTCACAAAACACATTGGAACCTATCGGGCTATAGGTTGCAAATACATCGCCACAATCATTGTCATTACAGAGATTAGTCTGCGCATTCATACTTAATAGGTAAATATTAAGTATGATACATATAAGTATATATTTATAGTAATTCAATGATTTCATAATTACCAGATATTTTCATATAATTTCCGTCGCCCTCGACTAAAAGATGAACTGGGACATTGAACACCTGGATAAGCCATGGCATTGTCTTTACCTAGGATACCACAACCAGGACTCTTGCTGAAGTGAAAAGCCAGATTAGCTTCAAGAAAGGGACCAATATTATTTCTAAGCCCAGTGAGGGGTATATTATAGGTGAAACCAAGATCTATTTTTTTGTCTTTGAGAACGTTATGTCCAAAGCCCAGTTGGAGGGAAATCCACTGTGTATTATTATTTTGTTCAAAATTATAAATTTGTTGAACGAAAGTGCCAATAGAAAAATGTCTGTTTAACGAAAAATGAGAGCCTACATTCCAATAATGAAGGTTACTCTGCATTTCGAACGACAGATGAGGTTTTACACTGACAAATTGACCCAAATGATAATAAGGGATAAATTCAAATTGGACAAATCCATGAAACCGATAGGGCAGCGCGGTTTCCAACTGTAGAATGGACTCTGCCTGGCCCCAGTTTTTATCATTGCTTAGCCCAATTAAATGATGCATTGCTAATCCCCATAAAATGGTAGATGATTTTTTATTTTCACTATCAAATAAAATGCGATAACTGAAACCTACGGCTGGGGTAAAAAACCATTTAGTTCTATTATTCAGTGGTGGGATAAAAGAGCTTTGGTTCAGGTTTCCAAATGCATCAAATGCCCCATATTTGGGATCAAGCTGGTCAGAAAAAACCAATTGATTAAAATTTATTGCATTAAACTGCCAGGCGAGACCAATCCCAAATCTTATGTTATGAACCGTACTTTTTCCGGTTTCAAATGGAGCTGTTCCAGCAATATTACCTCCTAAACGCATGGTTTTATAAATACCTGAACCCTCCTCATTGTATTCTGCATGTATATCATAATCAAAAATAGAGCAAGGAAGACTTTCTTCCATTTTGAATAACCCTGTTCTATAAGCATTTAGCTGTGGCGATTGCCATTGAGAAACAAATCGGCCTGAAATAGAAAAAGCTCCCCTGAAACCAGAAAGGGAAGGATTGAAGGCTGATTCATTGCCCAAAAAATTTGAATAAAGTCTATCCTGAGAAATAACATTTAAAACGACGCATAAAAATGTGCAGCTGATAAGAAATACCCTTAATTTTGT
>Ga0209550_10000459_pt1 | contig 38189 bp, 28 predicted proteins | sample LauGreSuBDMM15SN_2_FD_187567 | JGI IMG/M metagenome (GOLD analysis project Ga0209550, IMG submission 187567) | Freshwater lake microbial communities from Lake Michigan, USA - Su13.BD.MM15.SN (SPAdes) (version 5) | ecosystem: Environmental > Aquatic > Freshwater > Lake | place: Lake Michigan... | reverse complement strand
CTCTTGGCCCAAAACGGACGGAGCTGGCGGAGCGTCTCGCCGATGACGTAGTCGAGGTAGTAATCGACCGGAAGTTTCGTGGCGGCGAGGGCGACCTCGGTCGCGGCGACTTCGGGGAAAAAGCTGGCGGCGCGCACGGCGTGGAGGCGCACGCGCTGGCTTTCATCGGAGGCTTTTTCGCGCAAAATCCCCAGCGCGCCGGGGACGCGGTCGCGCCAATAACAGAGGACGCGCACGGCGGCGGCACGGGCATCGGGGCTCGGGGATTTGAGGACGCGGTCGAGCAACGCGGAGTCGACGACATTGTGCCACTGGTGCAGCCAGAGCCCCTCGGTGAGGTGGTGTTGATAATCGGCGTGCGCCGGATCAAGCGCGGCGATCCAAGTCTTCGCGGCGCCGATGACGGCGGCGGTGTCGTGTTGGCCGAGCTCGATTTTGGCGAGGTTGCGAATCTGGTCTTCGGGGCGCTTCAGCAACTCAAGCAACGCCGGAATCGGTTGGCCGTCGATCGCGGGCGGAGTGGCGAGTGGGCGGCCTTCGTAGGTGAGACGATAGATTCGGCCGTGGACGTGATCGCGGTTGAAATCGCGGAGGTGGCTCTGCAGATGACCGATGAGGGGATTGTGCCAATCGATCACATAGATCGCGCCATCGGGGCCGACGTTGGTGTCAATCGGACGGAAATTTTTTTCGTTCGACGCCATGAGATCGGTCTGGCGCACGCCCTTGATGCCGGCGCCGTCGGCTTCGAGTGAAATGCGAAAAATGCCCTGAAACCCGATGACGTTGGGGTTGAGATAATTTCCCCAATACTCCGTGGGGAAGTGCGTGCTCGTAATGATCGTGCTGCCCGCGGAGGGGCGCGACGGACGTTCCCAAATCTGTTTCAACCGCGGGTGTTTCTCGGGGTAATCGAGGCGACCGCTGAAGGCCGCGCCAAAGTAGGTCGCGTTGCCGGTGGCGTCGGTGATGATGTCGTTGCCCCAGCGGTCGAAGGCGCGGCCGTGCGGATTAGCGAAGCCGTAAGCGGCGTAGGTCTCAAATTTCCCGGTGCGCGGCTCAAAACGGAAAAGCGCGCCGTCGATGTTGCGCACGGGCCCGAGGGCGGTCTCAACCTGCGAGCGGTGGAAGACGCCGTCGCTGAGCAGAATCGCGCCGCCGGGCTCGTAGACGAGGGAGTTGGCGGTGTGGTGGGAATCGGCGGAGTCGAGGCCCATGAGGACTTTTTCGCGGGTGTCGGCCTTGCCGTCGCCGTCGGTGTCGCGGACGAACCAGAGATTGGGAGCCTGCATGACGAGCAGGCCGTCCTTGTAGAATTGAAACCCCGTGGGACAATTCAGGTTGTCGAGGTAATGGGTGAGTTTGTCGGCTTTGCCGTCACGGTCGGTGTCTTCGAGGATGATGATGCTGTCGCCGAGTTGGGAGGTGGGAGTGCGGCTCGGGTAGTTGGGCCAGACGGCGACCCAGAGGCGGCCCTTGGTGTCCCAAGCCATCTGCACGGCTTTGGCGAGTGCGGGGAATTCGCGCTCGCTGGCGAAGAGATTCACCTTCACCCCGGGAGCGAGTTTCATCTGCGCCATGGATTGCTCCGGGGTGAGGAATTCGTAGGTGCCGTCGGGGTTGGTGCCGGGCTTGTTGGTGCCGAAAGGAGTGACCAGCGGAAGCGAGAGCATCTCGGGCGGGGCGGTCTCGCCCTTGGCGGCAGCCCAGAGGATGCGGTCGCGGTTGGCGGTGATGGTATCGCGCTGTTTCATCTCCTCCTGCATGATCTGATGGTTGGTGATCTTGGGCTGATCCTTGACGGATTCGTAGGCGATCTTCGACCGGTCACCGTAAATGTTGTAGCCATCGACCGTGCGGTAGCGGGAATGCCACTCGGTGTTTTTCCGATTTACGGCCGCCTGGAGTTGCGAGAAATCACCGACCGGCGCGGCTTCGCCAAAAAGAGTTTTGAAAACCACGGGGGCAAAAGCGGCGTCGCCGGTCTGGTTGAGGTGCACGCCGTTGATGGTGAGAGGCCGACCCGCCTTGGCGGCCTCCTCAAAAAGTTTCTGCGAGGGGGCGAAGAGATCGACGAAGGTCACCCCGGCGCGATCGCCCGCCACCTCGGCCATCGCGGCGGCATAGAGCGCGAGGTTGCGGTTGTTCGCCGCCGGGATTTCGAAATTTTTGTCGGGATGGGCTTCGTTGGCGATGGGCGAGAAAAGCACGATCTGCGGCGCGCCGCGGGTGCCGTAATTTTTGGCGCGGGTATCGCGGAGGAACGCATCGAGATCCGACTTGAATTTCGCGAGGCCGGCGGGACCGGCGAAGGATTCGTTGAAACCGAAGAAGGCAAAGATCACATCGGCGCCGACGCGGGTGAGCCACTCGTCGGGGGAGCCAAAGTCTTTGGAACGGGCGCGGGCGGTCAGTTCGTCGCCGGTTAAGGCGAGGTTGCGCACGACGAGTTCGTGCTTCGGATACTTCGCGTGAATGAGCGTCTCCAGCGCGCCGAAATGCTGCATGCGATCGGCGAGCGCGTTGCCGACGAGGGCGATCTTGGTACCGGGATTGAGGGTGAGCGGAGTGTTGAGCGCGGCGGGGATCGCGGGCACCGCGGGTGCGACCGACGTCGTGGGCTTCGGCGCGGCCGGAGGTTTCGGCGGCGGAGGCGGCACGGTGCCGCCCACGGGAAGCACTTTACCGAGGGCATGGTCGGCGGGTTTGATGCCGGTGCGATAGCCGTTGAAGCCGTACATGCGCGGGGCGTAACCGTCGAACGTGGCGACATCGGCCTTAGCCGGAATTTCGAGCCCGGCGGCCCAGTAGGTGGCATTTACGACCAGCCGGCGGAGCGACTCGTCCTGCAAATCGACGCCATCACCCATCGTGGTGACGAAAATTTTGTTTTCTTTGCCGGCGGGATTCCGGTGGAGCCGCGTCCAGGCGACGGGCATCGCGGGTGAGTTGAGCGGCTGGGTGGCGGTCGTGCCGGCGAGTTTTTTCACCGTGTCGGCCGGCGCGTCGGTGGGTTTCATGCCCTTCAACACGAGGCCGCGCAGGAGAACTTTCGCGTCGTCCGGCAACGAAACTTCGTAGACGTCGGTGGGCCCAAAAATTTCCCCAACTCCGCGCAAGAGCGGATCCCGCGCATGGGCAGGCTCGACGACGGTGCGGGTGGCCTCGATCTTGTGTTTGCCCCAGTGGGAAATCCACGTTTCACCCAAGACTTGGTTCCCAAAGCCTCCCGGGTTGGTGATCTTGTTGTTCCAAGAGTAATCCGACCACTTGCTGGCGGCGGGAAAGTTGAAGGCGTGCGTCGAGGTGCGCAGCGCAATCATCGGAACTCCGCGCCGATAAGCGGCGTCGAAGCGCGCCATCGCTTCATCGGTCCACAAACGAAAACGCAGCGACATGATGATGATGTCGGCGGTGTCGAGGGCCTCGGAGTCGCCGAGCGATTTGCCGTTGGCAGGATCAATGGTGCCGTCGGCCCCCAACGAGAAGAGGACAGTGGTCTTGAAGCCGTGGCGTTGGCTGAGAATTTTCGCCAACATCGGAAGGGCCTCCTCGCTGCGGTATTCCTCGTCGCCGGAAAGGAGGACCACGTGTTTGCCCGTGACCTTCGACCCGGCGGGCGGATTGAGCACGAGGGAATTCTGAGCGGCCGCGGTGAGCGTGGCGGCGAACACGGAGACCAAGGCGAGGAGGCGGGCGGCGTGACACAACATGGGGAAAAAGGGAGGGCGGGTCTCGAGACCCGCCCGGGGTTTTTGGAGGAGAGAAACTCAAACTAGGGCGGGGCAAAGGCCCTGCCCTGCTCTAGATCATTTGGCCTGCTTTACTTTCTGCCACTTGCGGGTCTTGGCCGACTTGAGCACGGCGTCGGTCACATAGTCGGTGGCGAGTCCGTCTTTGAAATCGGGTTTGCAGCCTTGGCCGCTTTCGAGGCCGCGGACGAACTCGACCATCGCATGCACAAAACTGTGTTCGTAACCGAGCTGGAGGCCGGGCACCCACCAATTGCCGCAATAGGGATGATCGCCGTCGGAGACGTGGATGCTCTTCCAGCCGCGCTCGGGGCCTTCGTCGGTATAGTCGAAGACTTGGAGGCGGTGGAGATCATGCAGGTCCCACTTGAGCGACATATTCGCGCCATTGATCTCGAAGGTATAGAGCGCCTTGTGGCCGCGGGCGTAACGGGTGGACTCGAAGAGGCCGAGGGAGCCATTGTTGAAGTGACAGTGAAACAGACAGGCGTCGTCGATGTTCACCTTTTCGACTTTGCCGGTGAGCGTGTGTTTGCGCTCTTTGACGAAGGTCTCGGTCATCGCGCTCACATCTTTGATGCCACCGTTGAGCCACATCGCCGTGTCGATGCAGTGGGCCAGCAGATCGCCGGTGACGCCGGAGCCGGAGACTTTGGAGTCTAGGCGCCAGAGGCCCGTTCCACCTTGAGGGAGGTCGGCGTTGATGGTCCAATCTTGCAGGAAATTGGCGCGGTAGTGATAGACGCGACCGAGCTTGCCGGCGTCGATGAATTGCTTGGCGAGCACAACGGCCGGGCAGCGGCGGTAGTTATACCAGACCATATTGGCCACGCCGGCCTTCGTGACAGCCTTGAGCATTTTTTCGGCCTCGGGTCCGTTGAGCGCGAGGGGCTTTTCACAGAGGATCATCTTGCCGGCCTTAGCGGCGGCGATGACTTGCTCGGCGTGGAGATTGTTGGGCGTCGCGATGTCGACGACGTCGATGTCGTCGCGGGCGATGAGCTTCTTCCAGTCGGTCTCGATGGACTTATAGCCCCATTTATCGGCGAACTCCTGCGTCTTCGCGGCGTCGCGGCCGCAGACGGCTTGCGGGACGAGTTCGTAGGACGAGGGGAAGAAGTGATTAACCTGATGGAAGGCGTTGCTGTGAGCGCGGCCCATGAAGCTGTAGCCGATGAGACCGATGCGGAGTTGTTTTTTGGCCATGGGGGGAAAGGAAGGAGGAAGTGAGGATTGAGAGAGGTTTGAAGGAGGGCGGGGTCTTTGACCCGCCCTGTGGGGAGGCGTGAGTGAAAGCGCAAAGGGCAGGGCCGAGACCCTGCCCTCCTTTATCAGCCGACCCAGCCGTGATTGGTGCGGACCTCGATCATAGCGGCGAGAATGTCGTTCCACGTCTGCTGTTTCATGAGGACTTCGTTGGAGAACATGCAGCCGTCCCAGCAGATGTGTTTCATCTTTTTCGTGACCTTGCCCTTGCCGTCGCGGAGCCAGTAGCCGGAGTCGCGGGCGATGTTGAGTTTGCCCTTCGGATCGGTCGCGAGGCAGTGGCGGCCGGTCTTTTCGTGCGAGCCGGAGCCGTAGGTGCTACCGTCGTTTTGGGCGACGTGGAAATCGATCGTCCACGGGCGGAGCGCGGCGGTGAGCTTAGTCATCGCCTTGTGGAACTCGGCGGGCTCGTAGTGGTAGTTCTTCGGGACGATGCGGTGCGCTTCGGCGTTTGCGCCCAGCGTGTAGAGGTGGGTGTGCGACATGTCGGCCTGGAAGCCGACGACTTTGGGCATGGCCGTGAGCTCGAGGAGATTCACCATGTGTTTCCACGAGTGCATACCGCCCCAGCAAATCTCGCCCTCGGCGGCGAGGCGCTCGCCGTTGTCTTTGGCGATTTTGCCCGCCTCGCGGAAGGACTGGGCGATGAGCTTGGTCGTGCCCTTGGGATCTTTATCCCAAGCGGTGACGCCGGTGGCGCTATCGATCCGGACGACGCCGTAGGGGCGCACGCCAAGCTCGCGGAGTTTTTTGGCAATGCGGATAGCTTTGCGGACGTGGGTAACCCAATTGGCGCGCGCCGCGGTGTCACCGCCGGCCGCCGCATCGAACCACACCGGAGCAACCACCGAACCGACGACCAAGCCCTTGGCTTTGATCTTCGCGGCGAGGGCCTTAATTCCATCGTCGGAGATATCGATATCGGTGTGCGGATTGTAGAGAAAGAGATCGATGCCATCGAATTTCACGCCGCCGACATCGGCTTTCGCGGTGAGATCAAGCATGGTGTCGAGGTCGATGAACGGCTCGGCACCGGGGGAGCCTTTGCCGACGAGACCGGGCCAGGCTGCGTTGTGGAGTTTGGGGAAGTTATTGGCGGGCATTTTTTGGAGGGGAGTTGAGGGTTGAGCGATGAGTGGCGGGGGGACGGAGCGGAGAGGGAAATCTTTCTCTTAATCTTTCTCCTCTGGGATTCCGACGCCTTAGGAGGACGGGGCCCAGACGAAAGAGAAAGATAAAGAGGAAAGAGAAAGAGGTGGAGACGTCAGAATTTGTTGTTGCGATACGCGCCCATTTTTGGGGCCGTGGGATTTACTTCAGGGCCGAAATAGCGGAGGCAAACCATGGGCTCGGTCGAGCTGGTATTCTCAAAGGTAACCCCGGCTTTCGCGCCGTCTTCGGTGCAGAAATACTCGTCCTCGGTGAGCTCGTGGAAGCGGATGAGCTTCGGACTGACCAGCGGCTGACCGTTGATCTTGCCGGAGCCTTGCACGCAGATGAGGCCGTAAGCGCCGGTGTCCTTGACGGTGCACTTAGTGCCGGGATCCACGGTGAGTTCCTTGGCGGTGAAGAGCTGTTCGCCGTCAACTTTGCCGTAAACGATCCAGCGGTCGACGTAGCCCTCGCTGCGGGTGTCGGCCACCGGAACGGGCTCGAGGTAGTGGTTGTCCTTGAAGTTTGGGTCCACGTTTTTATCCCAGTCGAGCTGATCGACGATGAAGTCGATGTCCTTGTGCTTCGACTTGGGCATGTCCTTTACCAAGAGCGACCATGGCACTTCGCGGCCCTCGACGAGGTTTTGATACATGCCGAAGACGTCGCTGCCCCACTGTGGTTCATAGGTGCAGAGCGAGCCGGGCGCGTGAAGAATGCACGGATCGATCAGCCAACCGGAGCCGACTTTCAGGCGGTAAGCCTTGGAAAGATCGAGGATGCCGTTGTCGCCCTTATTCCAATTGCGGATACACTGTTTGACCTGCTCCTTCGTCGTGCCGGGCTCGAAGCCCATGAAGGTGTAGGGAAAATTGTTGCCGACGGGATTGTGCTGCGGGGGGAAGTAGTAGGATTCGGGTTTGCCTTCTTGGCCGACGAGCTTCGCCTGCGCGGCGCTTTGATGCATGTGGTGCGGGATCGGCCCCATGTTATCGAAGAACTTCGAGTAGACGGGCCACTTTTTGTATTTTTTCCAAATCGCGGAACCGACGAGTGTGGCGCCGGTGTCGGCCACGGCTTGCTGAAGCGTAAACTTTTTGTTACCGACCACGCACCAGCTGAGGCCTTCGTCCCAGGCGCGACCCTCGTTGGCCGTCACGGTGGTCGAGGCAAACCAACGTTCATCGATGCCGCCGCGGTTCAGTCCGTAGGCGTAAGTATCGTCGGGGTGGAGCTTGATGCGTAGGCCGGGCTGAAGGAACGAGCGCGGCACCCAAGCGGGCGCGAGGCGAAGCAGCCCCCCGGTGGCGGCCAGCTCGGCTTCAACGAGGCTTTGCGAGGATTTTTTAACGATTTTGAGATCGAGGACGGAGGGAATGGCCATGGAATGGAGTTTGAGTGGAAAGAGTAAGTTTAAGAGTTTTGGGAAGGTGAGAAAAGACTACGGGGTGCGTTGTTGGATGAAGGCGAAGACGCCGCGCTTGTTGCCAACGGCGACGTCGGGCCGGCCGTCGCCGTCCAGGTCCGTCACCACAAACTGCGTGCCGACACCTGAATCGTTGTCGATCTGGTGCGGCGTGTAGGTGACCGCTTTGGTCGCGGGATCGCGGTTGAGCTTGAACCAATAGAGCACGGCGGGCGCGTTGGGCTCGGGGTCGCCTTTTGGGCCGTGGGCCCAATGCCGTTTGCCAGTGACGAGGTCGAGCAAGCCGTCGCCATCGATGTCCGCCAGCGCCGTGGCATGGGGCTGGGAAAATTGGACGCCGCCGAGTTTTTCGGCGGGATCGCGGCTCAAGATCGCGTGCTCGCGCCACGTCGGCCCGGTGGCGCCGGCGACGGGTGGCAGCTGTTCGAACCAGCTCACGCCGTATTTGTGGGCCTCGATACTGGTGATGACGTCGGCGCGGCCGTCGCCATTTACATCGTAAACATACATCTGGGCGCCGCCTTTACCGAAGTCGGTGGCGTGAAACGTCCACAGCGGGTCGCCCGCCAGAGGCGCCGGTTGCTCCCACCAACCGTTAAACGTGAGCAAATCAGCCCGACCATCACCGTTAATGTCGCCGGCGCCGATGCCATGGGTGTAACGTTGCCACTCGCCTTCGGGAGAAATCGCCCGGAACGACCACGGGGTCTCGGGCTGGCCGGGCTGCCGCGTGGCATAGCCGATTTTTTTGTAAGCGGAGAAAATCAGCACGTCAGGCTGGCCGGCCAAGAGCTTCACGAAGTGGGGCGACTCGGTGCCGACGTAAGGATGGATCAGAAAACGGGGCCAATCGCCCCCGACCTTACCCGGATTCCTCAACCAGTGCGCGGGGCGGCCGGGCCAGCCGATTTGGATCGCATCGGGCAAGCCATCGCCGTCCACATCGCCCGCGTCGGAGACGAAGGTATCGGAATAACTTTCTTTGTCGTAGGCGTGGGGGGCACGGAGCTCGGTCCGTTTGGTGAAGCCCGGCCCGGCCCACCACAAAGGGCCGACGATCAGGTCGGGCTTACCATCTTGGTTAACATCGGCGGCGGCGATACTCTCGGCGTAGAATCTGCCGTCGATGATCTGCTTTTTAAAAGTAATCGTCGGCGTCGCCGCCGCGGCTTGAGCCAGCAAGGGCCAGACCGCACAGGCAAAGCTGGCAACTGCGACGCGGCAAGAGGAGGAGTTAAACATGGGGATAATCCGGGACAGACGTGGGGTGACGCGCATGAGGAAGGACAGGAGACACTAAATTACCCGAGAGCCGAATCGCCGACTAGAATGGCTGCGACAATATTTTGTTCAAAAACGTCGCGGTAATTCCACGAACCGCGTCATCGGTGGTGCTGCCAATCTTCCACGGCCAAGCCCGGCACCCGCGAAAACTCGGCGACGTTGTGAGTCACGAAAACCGCGCCCAGCGCCAACGCATGCCCGGCCAAGAGCGCGTCGTAGGCGCCGATGGGCTGGGCGTTGGGTCTCAGGCGGGCGAGGTAGGCGCGCACGATTCCCGACTGGTAAGCCGCCGCCGCGTCAAACGGGGCGACGCCGGGAAACACCGCTTTTAAACGGGCAATGCGCTCGCGAAAGACCGTGACTTCCGGTCGCTTCGCCGCGCCGTATTCCAGTTCCATCAGCGCGATGGAGGATAGCCGGCAATCCGACAGCGATTGCTCTAATCGCATCTTTAATGAGCCATCTTCCCCGCGCCCCCTAAGGTAGCGAGAGAGGACATTGGTGTCCGGCAGGAAAATCACGTGTTGTGATCGGGGAAATCAGGCGCCGAGCCCCATAAGGCCTGCAACGCCTTCAACCGGCGCGCCTCCGCTTTCGGATCGGTGATCATGAAACCCGTGGCCGTGGGCGTGACCTCGTAGGATTTGGCCTTCACGTCGAGGCCGCGGGGCAGGCGCAGCGCCTTGGAGTTTCCCGCCTTGAAAACTTTTGCCGTGATGGTGATGCTCATGTGAGCACGCTGTGAGCACGGTACGTTGTGTCAACGCCCCACCCGCTTCCCGCCGCGCTCAGCGCTGGTAACGCGCGCGGTATTCGCGCGGCGTGTCGCCCATGATGCGGCGGAATTCCTTCGCGAAATGACTCTGATCGGCGAAGCCATACCCACTGGCGACTTCAGCCAGCGACTTTTTTGAAAACACCAGCGCGCTGCAGCTCATCCGCACCCGCATTTGGCGCACGTAGTCGTGCGGCGAACTTTGGTAGGTCGCGCGAAACTGCCGTTCAAACGCCCGGACGGACAGCCCGCAGGCCGCGGCGAGTTCTTGGTTGGAGATATGCTCGGCGAAGTGCTGGCTCACGTGGCGGATGGCCCCGCTGAGCGGCGAATCGGCCGGCGTGCCCAGCCCTTGAGCGGCCAGCGGGCGCGTGACGCCAGCGCTACCGACCACGCGGCCCTTGGCGTCATGCAGCGGAATCTTTGAGGTCACGCACCAACGCGCCGTGTGGTCGAAGCGGCCGACCAGTTCCACCCGGGACAGGATGCGTTCACCACGGAGCACGCGCTCGTCGTCGATCCGGTATTGGTTAGCGAGGGCTTCGCCGCAAAGGCCGTAGTCGTTGTGCCCGATGACGTCCTCGCGGGTTTTAAGACCAAAATTGAGGAGAAACGACACGCTCACCCACTGGTAGGTGCCCGCGACGTCCTTCATCCAGAGCGGCAGGTCCTCCAAGTAATCAAACAACTCGATCACCTCGGGCGCAGCCGCACCGATCCGCCGCAAACCGGTGCGGAGGGATGAGTCGGTGGCCGGGCGTTTCATTCCCGACCATGACAACGAAGATCGTTCGAGTCGCAAGCGCCGCCGCCAAGCCACACCCCAGCTTTGACCATTACGGTCGAACCGTGCATCCTCTTCCGCTCATGACCGACACCGCTCAAGAAATCGAAGCCGAGGCCACCCGGTTGCTTGGCTCACTCATGCACGTGGAGTGCGATCCGCGCGGCAAAAAGTGGAACTACGAGACTTGCCTCGCTATCGCGCCGCTCACCCTCGAGATCAACCGCCTCAAGCGGGAGAAAGACGCCGTCATCCTCACCCATTCCTACGTCGAGCCCGAGATCGTCTACGGCGTGGGCGACTTCAAGGGCGACTCCTATTTCCTCAGCCTCAAAGCCAAGGAGGCCAAGGCCAAGGTCATCCTCTTCGCCGGCGTCGTCTTCATGGCGGAAACTGCCAAAATTCTCTCGCCCGACGCCACCGTCATCGTCCCCGACCGCGGCTCCGGTTGCTCCCTTGCCGACTCCATCGACGGCGACGGCGTGCGAAAGCTGAAAGCCCTCTACCCCGACGCCACCGTCGTCTGCTACATTAACAGCACCGCCGACGTTAAGGCCGAGAGCGACGTCTGCGTCACCTCCGGCAACGTCTACAACATCGTCTCCAACCTGCCCGCCCAGCGCATCCTGTTCGTGCCCGACCGCCTCATGGCCGACAACGTCCGCAGCGAGCTTAAGCGTCGCGGCGTCACCAAGGAAATCATCTCCTCCGACGGCACCTGCATGGTCCACGACGAGTTCACCGCCGCGCAGGTCCACGCCGCGCGCGCCCAATTCCCCGGCCTCAAGGTCGTCGCCCACCCCGAATGCACCGCCGAAGTCGCGGCCGTTGCCGATTTCGTGGGCAGCACCGGCGCGATGATGAAATACGTCAAGACGACCCCCGCCCCTTATTTCCTCATGCTCACCGAGTGCGGCCTCGTCAGTCGGCTCGAAGTCGAGTCGCCTGAGAAACACTTCATCGGCGGCTGCCGCCTCTGCCCCTACATGAAGTTGAACTCGCTCGAAAAAATCCGCGACGCCCTCCGCGCCCCGCGCCCCGACCAGATTGTTACCCTCAACGAGGACCTCCGCCTCCGCGCCGCCAAGTGCATCGACCGCATGTTCGAACTCACTCCCAGCGACTAAAAACCCCACCCCGTCGCACCCCTAAAGTTTGTCATCTAATAGATGACAAACTTTCCGAAATACCTTGTTTTCAATTCTATGCTCACGCCCCGCACCGCCCACCTGATTGACCTCGCCCTCGACGAAGACGCCGGACTCGGCGACGTCACCAGCCACGCGATCTTTCCGCCGAGCCATCGCTCGCGCGCCTTCATCGAGGCCCGCCAGGACCTCACGCTCTGCGGCGTCGACGTGGCCGCCGCCGTCTTCGCCCGGGTCGACCCCGCACTTAAAGTAAAACTCACCGCCGCCGACGGCGACCGCGTCAAAAACGGCTCCAAGGTTCTCACCGTTACCGGCCCCACTGCATCGCTCCTCACCGCCGAGCGCACCGCCCTCAACTTCATCCAGCGCCTCTCCGGCGTCGCCACCCAGTCGCGCCGCTACGCCGATGCCCTCGCCGGCACCACCACCCGCGTCGTCGATACGCGCAAGACCACACCCGGCTGGCGCGCACTCGAGAAATACGCCGTGCGCTGCGGCGGCTGCGTGAACCACCGCTCCTCCCTCGGCGAACACGTCCTCATCAAAGACAATCACATCGCCGCCGCCGGCTCGCTCACCAAGGCCGTAAAACTCGCCCGCCTCGCCGCCCCGCACTCCGCGAAGATCGAGGTCGAGACCACCACGCTCGCCGAAGTGAAAGAAGCCGTTCGCGCCGACGCCGAGGTCATCCTGCTCGATAACATGTCGCCCGCGCTCATTCGCAGCGCCGTCGCGATCATCGCCGGATCGGCGGTCGTCGAGGTCTCCGGCGGCGTGCGTTTCGAAACACTCCGCGACTACGCGTTGCCCGGCGTGGACGTGATCAGCGTCGGCGCCCTCACCCACTCCGCCCCCGCCGCCGATCTGAGCCTCACGATTCTGCCCGCGCGCCGTTGACTCACCTTTCTTCCCGGCCACCGTTTTTCGCATGAAAGCCGCCACCGCCAAGTCGCCGCTGCGCCGTTCGCCCAAAGCCCGGAAAAAGCCCGCGCGCCCAGTGAAAGCGACGGCGAAGCCATGGACGCCGCCGGATTTCGCCCAGCGCCGACGCCAGGACTTTGACGACAAAATCATGTCGTTCAGCTACGTCGATTTCATCGAACGGTGAGCGTCTACGCCGATACGTCGTTCCTGCTTTCTTATTTCGGACAGGACGCAAAAACGCTTTCGGCCCACGCCCTCGCCTCGGGTTGGACGAGTCCGCCCCGCATTGCTTGGACGCCGTTTGGCGAACTCGAGTTCAACAACGCTGCCCGGGCGCTAGTTTTTTCCGGCAAACTCCACGAGCCCGTTTGGCGGGCGATGCGGCTCCGGGTTGTTGAGGATCTGGGCAATGGCGTGCTGTCTGCGCAGTCCCTGCCCGATAACGTCTACGCGATCGCCGAGGCGATTTCCGCAGCTCACACCGTCAAGCGCGGCACGCGGACACTGGATGTGTTGCACGTCGCCGCCGCGACCGCAATCGGTGCGCGCACGTTTTTGAGTTTCGATCTTCGCCAACGCCTTCTTGCGGAGCACTGCAGCTTACGAGTGCTGCCGGTCATAGCCTAAAATGAAAACCCTCCGCACCGATTGTCTCGTGATTGGCGCCGGGCTCGCCGGCTCCGCCTACGCCCTCCAGGCCGCCAAGCGCGGGCTCACGGTGGAACTTCTTTCCCTCTCCGAACCCCTCGCCGCCAACAGCGATTGGGCCCAGGGCGGGATCATCTACGACACGACCACGGCCACCGACGCTGGCTCGCTCGCGCAGGACATCCAAGAAGCCAGCGACCACACTTCAAATCCCGCCGCCGTCGCCCAGCTCATCAACGAAGGCCCGACCGCGGTAAAGGAGCTCCTACTCGACGAACTCCACGTCGCCTTCGACCGCGACGCCGCCGGCGAGCTCGAGTTCACGCGCGAGGGCGGGCACAGCGAGAAGCGCATCATCTTCGCCAAGGACGCCACCGGCCACGCCATCCTCGACCGCGTCGCCCAGCGCGTGGATGCCACGCCGCGCATCACGCGTCGCCAAGGCTGGGTCGCCATCGACCTCCTCACCCTCTCGCACAACTCCGCCGACACCGCCGACAAATACGAGCCGCTCACCTGCTTCGGGGCTTACGTGCTCGACACGACCACCGGCGAGACCGTCGCCATCGTCGCCAAGAAAACCATCCTCGCCACCGGCGGCCTCGGGCAGATTTTTCTGCACTCCACCAACCAGCCCGGCAGCGTGGGCCACGGCGTCGCGATGGCGTATCGCGTGGGCGCGCGCCTCATCGACCTCGAATACGTCCAATTTCATCCGACCGTCTTCGCCAAGAAAAACGCCCCGCGCTTCCTCGTCACCGAGGCCCTGCGCGGCGAGGGCGGCGTGCTCATCAACGCCAAGGGCGAGCGTTTCATGGACGGCGTGCATCCCCGTGGCTCGCTCGCGCCCCGTGATGTCGTCGCCCGCGCGATCAAGCAGGAGCTGGCCGCCAGCGGCGAGCCGTGCGTGTTCCTCGATCTCTCCGCGATGAAGCCCGAGTTCATCCGCGAGCGTTTCCCCAACATCTACGAACGCTGCCTTAGCCACGGCGTGGATAGTTCGCGCGAGCCGATCCCCGTCGTGCCCGCCGCGCATTTTGCTTGCGGCGGCGTGCACGCCGATCTCCACGGCCGCACCAATATCCGCCACCTCAACGCCGTCGGCGAAACCGGGTGCACCGGCCTGCACGGCGCCAACCGCCTCGCGAGCACCTCCCTCCTCGAATGCCTCACGAGCGCGAAATTCACCGCGCTCGCCGACGCCGACGATGTCGCGCGCCTTACCTTTCACCTGCCCGAACCCCGCGCCTGGGAAAGCCCCACGCGCGAAGCCGATCCCGTGCTCGTGCGGCAGGACATCCAGCAAATCCAGACGACGATGTGGAACTATGCCGGCGTCGTGCGCTCGCCCAAACGCCTCACCCGCGCCCGCCGCATCTTGTTGGAGCTACGCGAAGAAATTCAGAGTTTTTATCGCGGCTGTCGCCTCACCCGCGACCTGATCGAGCTGCGCAACGCCGTGCAGACGGCTCTGCTGGTCGTCCACGCCGCCACGCTGAATCCGCGGAGCAAAGGCTGCCACTACATCGCCCCAGACGCGGATTAGAGGCTCGGGGTCGAATGCTGCCGGGAAAATTGCAGGAGCGAGCTAGCCGCGATTCCGGGCGCAAAATCGCGAACAAGCTCGCTCCTACCTCGAACCCGGCGCCGAAGCTGCGCCGGATTCTAGAGAGCTTCACTTGGCCGAAGCGGCGGGCACCGGGGCCACCGGAATCGCCGGCGCGGGCGCGGTGACTCCCGCCGCCGCGGCAGGCGCCGGCTGCCAGAAATAGCGACCGTACTTTGTCTGGTCCCAACGCACCCAGATCGCGGCGGCGGCGAACACCACGAGCACGACGAACGTGATCGCTTTGCGCTGTTGCGCGGCGGCTTCCTTGTCTTCGTAGGGGTCTTCCAGTGAGCGTTTCGCGCCGGGCGGAAGCGCGGCCATGTCGGTGAGCGCACGGCCGAAGGGGACGTTGATCTTCACGCGGCCGTTCACCGCCCAGCCGTTGCCTTCGAGGATCGGGCCGAGGGTGCGTTGGCGGAGCTTGAGCCAGGCGATAATCATCGAGGGCATCGAAATCACCAAAATAAGGCCGACGAGCACGAGCGGGTATTCCCAGACCTTCAGTTGGAAAACGTAACCGAGGATCAGCGTGATCGCGGTCATGGCGCCGGAGATCGCCACGCCGATCGCGGCGACGGCGCCGACATCCACTTTCTTCGGCGGCTCGGTGGGTTTGGTTGGGTCGACGTTGGTGGTTTTTTCGGCCGCAGCGGCGGCGCGCTTGGCGACCTGCTCTTCGATCATGCGGACGAATTTTTTATACGGCGACCAGAACGCTTGGCGGATGCTGATCGGATTATCGACGATGCTGGTGATGACCGTGTCCCAATCGCGGCCTTGGCGATCGTAGAAGAGACCGTGGCGGCCGACGAAGAGGTAGTCGCTGTCGCCCTGCGTGAAGCAGGCGGCGATGGTCATCGGCGGCAGGCCAGCGCGGGTGCAGGTGCAGTAGGCGATGTAGGCCTTGCTCATCGCGGCGAGCGGATTGGCCCCGTCCACGCGGATGCAGAGCTCGGTGCTGCGGCTATCGAGATAGAGCGTGCCGGCCTGGAAAATCGCCCAGCGGTCGCGGGAGAAGAAATCGGCGAAGTTGACGAAATTGTGGAGCAGCGCACGGAGGTCGCGGTGGTAACGGGTGAGGCGCTCGACGTCGCTGATGGCCTTGAACTCGGGAGCGAGCGCGGTGTCGGCCGCGATGAGCACGGCGAGGTCTTCGCGACCCGTGCCGCCGAGAATTTCTTTCGCGCGGGCGAGACCGAGTTTTTCCACGGAGGAACCGGCCTTAGCGCCGAGCCACGTCTCGTAAGCGGCGAACTGCGCGTTGAGCGCGGCCCACTCGGCGGCGGTGAGCGTGAGCTTGTCGGCGCCGTAAATCGGCGTGACCACGGCGGCGTGGAGCGTCGCGAGCGCGGCGGCCCAAGCGGGATTCACCCCGGTGAGGAGCGGGAGCGGGGCATCGGCGGCGATCCGGGCAAGCGGGAAACCGGCGACCTCGGCGGCGGTGACGGTGAGGTCCTTGGCGGCAAGGGCGAGATACTCGGTCTCGCTACGGTTGAGGGCGGCGAGGGCGCGGCCGTCGAACGCGGCGAGGCGGGCGCGGGCGTAGAAGTCCTCGACCTTGGTGCGGACCGCCTTGAGGGCGGTGACGGCGGCATCGGTGGCCGAGCCGAGGAGGGCGATCTCTTTGGCGGCGCTCTGCTCGACCCACCCGACGTAGGCGGCGAGGTCGGCGAAAAACGTTTCGATCTGCGCGGCGGTGACCCCCATGCTGCCGGCGAGGTCGGGGGTGCCGCCGGTGGTCGCGATGATTTCCTTGATGAGGGTCTGCGTCGCGGCGTCTGCGGTGGCCTCGGGCGGGATGACGCCGTCGCCGTTGAGCGCGGAGGCGGCGAAGATTTTGGCGGTATCGGCGGCGTCGGCGACCGGCAGCGCGGTGGCGGTCTTCTTGCCGAGGTGGGAGAGAATTTGTTTCGCCGAGGCGAGGAGGATTTTGCCCTCGGGCGTGGCGTCGTTGATCGCGGCGAGCGGGAGGGAATCGGCGCCGGAGAGCAGCACGCTTGGGTCTTTCACCCGGGCGGCGGCCCACTTAATCGCCGCGAGCAGCTCGGGCACGCGCACGCGGCCGTCGGCGTTATCATCGATCAACGCGAGGGTCTTTTCGTCGAGCTCCAAGCCCTTGACGGGGCAACTCAGCGCAACCCACAGCTTCTGGTCGAGGTGCTCGAGTGCGAGCAGGTCGGCCCCGGTCGTGAGCGAAACTTGATCAAGGCCGCCAGTCCGGAAGAAGTTCCAAGCGTGTGAGATAGGAGGCATTGCCCGAGAAAAACAATTTCGCCAATCGAAGCAACCCAGCAGCTAACGGAGATTGCCCCGCTCGCGCCCGCTCGCGCCGCCGCTCCGGATTTACCGCGGGGCCGCACCAAAATCTTCGAGATACTGGGCCACGATGGTCTTCAAATCGGGCGGCACCGGCAGGCCGAGTGCGACCGCGCGCGCCGCGTCGATTGCAACCGGCCAATTGCTCACGATCCCATGGATCCGGGCATCCAGAGCCTCGACCACCGGCCCCAGCGTGAGACCATGCTCGGTCGCGATTTCTGCCAGCACGGCGGACGCCAGCGCAGGCGTGACGGTGTGGGCCGGCAAGACGTAGCCGCGATCTCCGCCGAGCGCTACCTCGGGCACTTCGTGGAGCGCGACAAGCGAATCAATCACCGTGCGATAACCGGTCACGGGATGACCTTGATCGCGCGGCACCGGCAGCTGGCACGGTTCACCGCGCAACGGCTCGCGAAACATCCCGCTCACCCAACTCGACGCGGCCGCGTTGGGCTTGCCCGGCCGGATGATCACCGTGGGCAGGCGCGCCGTGCGGCCGTCGAAGTGACCTTTGCGGGTGTGGTCGTTGAGCAAGTGTTCGCAGATGGCTTTGGTGATGCCGTAGGTCGTGCCCGGAGTGAGTTTATCAGAATCGGAGCACGGGCGGCGCACGGCCGCACCGCCGAAACAGGCGATGCTGCTGGCGAACACGACCCGCGGGCGGCCGGGCAGCGCGCGGGCGGCTTCGAAAACATTACGTCCGCCGTCGAGGTTAACGCGGAGCGCGTCGTCGAAGCGTTGCTCGCACTCGCCGCTGACCATCGAGGCGAGGTGAAAAATCGACGTCGCGTCGTCTTGGCCGACCGCCGCCAAGACGGCGGCCCGGTCACCAATGTCGCCCTCGATGTGCCGCACGCGTTCATCGGTCGGCGAATGATGAAAAAAAGCGTCGAACAACACGAGTTGGGTGACGGTTTCCGGTGCGCCGGAGGGGCCGGTGAGTTCGCCGCGTTGCAGGAGATTCAAGGCCAGCCGCGAGCCGAGGAAGCCGCCGCCGCCGGTGATGATCACTTTCATAGGGTGGGTAGAGAGAAAGGGGCGCGCTCGCGGAGTGCGAAAACGAGATTGCGAACCCGCCCATCACGGAAAACCCCGAAGGCCGTGGCAAGCGATTCTCGAGGGACTGCGGCGGCGGCTGTTTTTCCATTTCCAACGCGAGCCGCTCCGCCCACGTTGCCCCGATGCCCCGATTTCTCTCGCTCGCCGCTGATGCCTTCCCGCTCTGGATTCTGGTCGGAGCCGGAATCGCGCTCGTAGAGCCCACCGTGTTCACCTGGTTTTCCGGGCCGTGGATCGTCTGGACCCTCGCCCTCGTGATGCTCGGGATGGGGCTCACGTTGGAACCGGCGGATTTTAAACGCGTCGGCACGATGCCTCGGCCGGTCGTCCTCGGCTTCGTCGCCCAATACACGATCATGCCCGGGCTCGGCTGGGGCATCGCCCAAGCGCTGCAGCTCGACGGGCCTTTCGCCGTCGGGCTGATTTTGGTCGCGTGCTGTCCCGGCGGCACCGCGTCGAACATCGTTACCTATCTGGCGCGCGCCGATGTCGCGCTTTCGGTCGTGATGACGATGTGTTCAACCTTTGCGGCCGTCTTCATGACCCCGTTGCTCACGAGCTGGCTGGCCGGCACCTGGGTCAAGGTCGACGGCTGGGGCCTCTTCACGAGCACAGCGCAAGTGGTGCTGCTGCCGCTGGTGTTGGGCTTGGTCCTCCGCCGCGCCGCCCCGCGCACCGTGGCCGCCGTTTTGCCGGCCGCGCCGTTGGCTTCGGTGCTGGGCGTCATGCTGATCGTGTCGAGCATCGTGGGGGCCAACGCACCGGCCATTCGGGCCAGCGCCGGCCCGCTCGTGCTCGCGGTGTTTCTGCTGCACGCCGGTGGGTTTGGCCTCGGCTATCTGTTGGCGCGGCTCACGGGCCAGACCGAGACGACCTGCCGCACGATCTCCATCGAGGTGGGCATGCAGAACAGCGGGCTCGGCGTAGTGTTGGCGCGCCAGAATTTTGCGGACCCACTCACCGCCGTGCCCTGCGCGATCTCGAGCGTGTTTCACTCGGTGATCGGCAGTTTACTGGCGGGATGGTGGCGTTGGCGCGACCGGCACCGCTGAGAAAGTGTGGGGGCGCACGTTTTTGAGTTGGTCCGTCCGGCGCTGCGCCCGTAACTCGTGGCGATGAACCTGCTCCGCCCCACCCTAATCGTCCTCGCCGCCGTTTTGGCCGCGCCTTTCGGCTTCGCCCAGAAAACCTATACTCTCGGCATGGTCGCCAAATCAGCGGGCAACCCGTTCTTCGAAGCCGCCCGCGCCGGGGCCAACGACGCTGCCCGCGACCTTGGGAAACAGCACGGTATCACGGTCAAAATCGACTGGCGCACCCCCAACGAAGAGGACGCGCAGAAACAAGCCGAGTTCATCGAACAACTCCTGCTCAACGGGGCCGACGGCATCATCATCAGTTGCTCCGACGCCAAAAAAGTGACCGACACCATCAACAAGGCCGTCGCGCAAGGCGTGCCGGTCGCGACGTTCTCGGGCGACGCTCCGGCGAGCCAACGATTCATCTCGATCGGCATCGACGACTACGCGGCGGGCGCGGCGACGTTTGAGGCGCTCGCCAAAGAACTCGGCGGTAAAGGCGTGGTCGCCGCCATCGACGGCAATCCGAACGCCGTTAATCTCCAGCAACGCGCCGCCGGTTTTCGCGCCGCCGCAAAGAAGTTTCCCGGCATCCGGCTCGTGGATATTTTTTACCACAAAGAGACCCCGCAGGACGCCGTCGCCAAGATCGAGCAAGTCATGCAAGCCAACCCCGACATCACCGGCTGGGGCCTGCTCGGCGGCTGGCCCTTGTTCACCGACAACGCGCTCAAATGGCCGGCCGGTACGATCAAGTGCGTGTCGATCGACGCACTCCCGCAGCAACTCGGCTACGTGCGCAGCGGGCACGTGCAATTGCTTCTGGGCCAAGATGTCTACGGCTATGGCCGCTTGGCCGTCGAAAGCCTCGTCGACAAACTCCTGCTGAAGAAATCCCCGCCGCAACCCATCGCGAACACCGCGCTGATCCCGGTCACCCGCGCCAACGTCGAAGCTATCGCGAAGAACTGGGAAACCTGGCTGCCGAAGTGATCGGGAACCCCGCCCCGAATCACGGCGCTTCGTAAACTTCGACCAACGCCGCACCGGCCGAAGGGCGCGGCGCATGCTCGCGCCCCGAGGCCAACATCCTCGGGGCCCTCCGTCGCATCTCATGATGTTGCGTGGTTCCCTGCCCCAGCGTCCGATTCATACCCGCGCCGCCCGCCCGCCAGACCTCCCGCCTTTGCTCGTTCCTCAACCAGCAGGTGATCGATCGGTTCCGCCTTAAACCTTGTTCAGCGACGGAATTTCGTAGCCGCGGCTATGCGGGTCCTGCAGCAAGGCATTCGCTTCCGTGCTGTATTCACCCGTGTGACGCTCGGTCTTAGGGTCAAACGTAAGCCACGGACCCACGACATACTCGGCCCCATTCTCTGGGACGCCGACTCCATCCCGCATGATTGAGTGGAGCGCCATGAAATGTTCATAGGCGTCCTGGTTATCACCGAAACGACCCGCCTTCGCGTTAAACGGCACCTTCTGGCCGAGGCGGTAGGAGTTATTCATCAAGTGCCCGAGGACGCTTCCGTGGTGGGCATCGAGCGCCGTGCCGTTGGCCATTTCTGGCTTGCCGGCCCGCACCGCCGCAATGAACGAGCCCCAATTACCACCCGGCGTCACCTTACCCGGAGCCAGCGAGAGTTTCTCTCCCTTGGAACTCCCTTTGGGATAATATTGGTCTTTGATAATTTTCCCGCCGTCTTCGAAGTAGTACTGGTTCTCCACCTGGTGCAGATATCCTTGGTGGTTGACGTTCCGCACATTAAAAAATGCGTACTGGCCGTTCGGATACTCGCCAATGGCAAACATCGTATTGGGCGTTTCCCCCTGGTCGCTCCATTTAAAACGACCGCCGAGCGCCATAACCCGCGTCGGATGAGTCAGCTTTGGCTCGAGCGACCAACGCGCGACGTCGAGTTGATGCGTGCCTTGGTTGTTCATATCGCCGTTACCGGTTTCCCAGAACCAATGCCAGTTGTAGTGCACGAGGTTCGGATGGTAGGCGACGTTCGCCGGTCCGCGCCAGAGGTCCCAGTTCAAATTAGGCGGCGGCGTAGTCGCGGTCTTCATTCCGATGGTGTCGCGCGGCTTGCAGCAATAACCGTACGCGATCTTCAACGTGCCGAATTTCCCGGCCTGAATCGCTTCATGTAGACCGGCGATTTTCGCATCACTGCGGCGTTGCGTCCCATGCTGGACGACGACGCCGTACTTCTTCTGCGCCTCCACCGCGATTCGCCCTTCCGCCACATCGTGGCTCATCGGCTTTTCCACGTAGACGTGCTTGCCTGCCTGCGCGGCCCAAATGGTCATCAAGCTATGCCAGTGGTTGGGCGTCGCAATCGAGATCGCGTCCAACGTCGGATCTTCGAGGGCCCGACGAATATCCGCGAAGCCTTTACAGGAAAACTTGTCGCCGAGCTTTTCCTTCAGGACCTTCATCGACCGATCCAACACCGCCTGGTCCGGGTCAATCAGGTAGGCAATCTCCACATTCGGCTGCTCCAGCCAACCGGCGATGTGGCTCTTGCCGCGGCCATTGAGGCCTGCCACCGCAATTCTGAGACGGTCATTGGCGCCCATAATGCGGCCATAAGAATGGGTGCCACCCAGCAAGGTGACGGCGCCGGCAACGAGAGAGGAATGTTTAAGAAACGTACGACGGGTGAGATGATGCATTTTTTTTGGGGGGTTACTCGATCCAAGCATGGCAACTTCAGCGGGGCGCACGAGCCGGATCTTCCCAGAAAACCGCCGTTTTTTCCGGGCCTCCGCCCGACCCACGGCTCGCTCACCGCAGCCCAGCGGCTACGGCACGCGACGAGGACGTCGCGTCTCCAGCCCAGCCAAGTCCAAAAAAAGTGCCCCTGGAGTCCTACCACGGGAGTTTTGCCTTTTCCGGCGGAGCCTGAATTAAATGGCAGATGCGTTACCTTCTGATTTGGGTGTTGGCGGGCGGAGTAGCGGTGGCGGCGGAGTTGGCGGCGCCGAAGTTCCGCGTCGTGGACATTGATACGAAGATCGAAATCGGCTACGGACTCGCGATCGCCGACGTCGATGGCGACGGGAAGCCCGACGTGCTGCTCGCCGACAAAAAGCAGATCGTTTGGTATCGGAATCCCGCGTGGGAGAAATTCGTGATCGCGGAGAATCTTACGGAAAAGGACAACGTGTGCATCGCGGCGGCGGACATCGACGGAGACGGGCGATGCGAGGTCGCGGTCGGCGCGGAGTGGAATCCCGGCGACACGTTGAACAGCGGTGCGGTTTTTTTCCTGATCGCCCCGGCGGACCGCACGCAACGTTGGGAGCCGGTGCGGTTGCCGCACGAACCCACGGTGCACCGGATGTACTGGGTGAAAAATTCCGCAGGCAAATATGAGTTGGCCGTCCAGCCGCTCCACGGGCGGGGCAACAAGAACAACGCGGGGGCGGGGGCGAAGCTGTTGACCTATACGGTGCCGAAAGATCCGCGGCAGGAATGGCAGACGGCGGTCGTCGGCGACTTCATGCACGCCTCGCACAATTTTCAGGCGATCAACTGGGACGTCGACCCGGAGGAAGAGTTGTTGGCGGCGGGCAAGGAAGGGATCTGGTATTTTGGCCGGACGGCCAGCGGGTGGAAAAACCGGCAATTAACCGATCAACCGGCGGGGGAAATCCGCGAAGGGCGGCTGGGTGGAACCCGGCGATTCCTCGCGACGATCGAGCCCATGCACGGGATCACCGTGGCGCTCTATCTCGAACCCGGGGCCCCGGGCGGCAAGTGGACGCGGCGGGTGCTCGATGAGACGCTGAAAGACGGCCACGCCTTGGCGGTGGGCGATGTGCTCGGGCTCGGCTCGCCGCAGATCGTGGCGGGCTGGCGGGCCATGAATCCGCGTGGGGCGCCGGGGATCCGGCTCTATGTGCCGGGGGACGCGGCGGGGGTGGGCGCGCAGAAGTTTGAGATCGGCGGGACCGAAGTCGCCGTGGAAGATTTGAAACTGGCGGACCTCGATGGCGACGGGCGACTGGATATCATCGCGGCGGGACGGCAGACAAAGAACGTGCGGATTTTCTTTAACCTCGGGACGGCGAAGTAGGCGCAGTGAGGGCGCGGGCGCGGAGGGCGGGTCGGAGACCCAGCCCTACTTTTTAGGTCGGATAGGTGTAGCCTTTGCGGTAGTCGCGGCGGAGGAGTTTGTTGGCGGCTTCGTCGTTGAGGATGCGCTCGGTCGCGCCGTCCCAGTCGAGGCTGCGGCCGAGTTTCATCGAGACCATGCCGAGGAGCGCCATGTTGCTGGCCAAGTGAACTTCGCCGATGTCGCTCACGGCTTTGATTTTTCCATCGCTGCGGATGGCGGTGAGGAAATCGGCCCAGAGTTCCTTGATGTTTTGCGAATCGGGCGAGTTGAGCTGGGCGGCTTCGGTGATCGGCGGCGCTTTTGAATCGGTCGGGTAAAACGTCCAGCCCTTTTGCCAACCCATGTGGAAGATACCTTTCGTGCCGTAGAAGTAGCAGCCGACGTTTTCGCCTTTGTCGGTGTTGTTGGCCCCGAAGCGGCGGTGCTCCCATTGCACGTTGAATTTTTCAAACGCGTAGGTGGCGAGTTGGTGGTCGGGGGCGTCCGTGGTCTGCTCTTGGGCCGTGAAGACGGGCGCGCCGGCGATGGGCCGGCCGCCGCTGGAGAAGATGCGTTTCGGATACTTTTCGCCGGTGACCCAGAGAACCTGGTCGAGCCAGTGGATACCCCAATCGCCGAGCGTACCGTTGGCGTAGTCGAGGTAGTTGCGGAAACCTCGGGGGTGAATGCCGCGGTTGCCAGCGCCGACGGCGGGGGTGCGCGGGTCACCGCCGTTGAACGGACGGAGCGGAGCGGGGCCGCACCACATGTCCCAGTCGAGTTCCTTGGGGACGTCGGCGGTGGGGAGCGGCTTTTCGGGGCCGCCGCCGCCGTAGTTAACGAAGCAGCGGACCATGCCGATGTCGCCGACTTGGCCGGAGCGGATGAAGTCTCGGCCGCTGATGTTGTGCGGGGAAATGCGGCGGTGCGTGCCGACTTGGACGACGCGGCCGGTGGCGAGCGCGGCGTTCACCATCGCGCGGCCCTCCATCACGGTGTGTCCGATGGGCTTTTCCACGTAAACGTGGGCGCCGGCTTTGACGGCGGCGATCATCGGCAGCGCGTGCCAGTGGTCGGGCGTGCCGACGATGACGATCTCGGGCTTGGCGGCGGCGAGGAGTTCGCGGTAATCCTTAAAAAGCTTCGGCGTATCGCCGGTGCCGGCAGCGACGTTCTTGAGAGTGGCTTCGTACTGGCGGGAATCGACGTCGCAGAGGGCGACGACTTCGCAGGAACCGCTGGCCATAGCTTCGCGGAGGATATTGTTGCCCCACCACCCGCAGCCGATGAGCGCGGTGCGGAAGCGGGGGCCGCCGGATTTGGGTTGGGCGCGGAGGGAAAAGGGAAACGCGGCGAGGGCGGTCGCGGCGGCGGAGGTGTGGAGGAAGGAGCGGCGATTCATTTTTTTGGGGGGCGGGGAGAATTTTTTAACCACGGATGGACGCGAATGGACCCGAACCGAAATCAATTCGAATTCGTGTTCCTTTGTGTCCAATGGTGGTTTCTTTAGGAGCGGAGTCCGAGGCCGATTTCGCGGCGGAGGAAGGCGATGGATTTCGCGATTTCGGCTTTTTGGAAATCTTGGGTGACGGTTTTTCCTTCGGGGCCGGCGGGGGCCTTGAAGGCAGTGAGCGGGCGACCGCGGGCGGCGAGGGCTTCGAATTTCGCGAGTTTTTCCGGGCGGCGATCGTAGAATTTCCAGAAGTCCGGTTGCTGGTAGGGGAAGGCGCGCTGGGCGCCGGAGATCGTCTCGATCATGATCGGAACGTGGGGACAAAGTTGGGCCCAGCGAGCGGCAAACGCCTTCCAGTCAATCAGACCGTCGCCGGCGGCGGTCCATTGCACGGCGGCACCTTCCGGAGTGGACCAGATCTGTTGGTCGCGGAGGCTGGAGCAGATCGTGACGGGACCGAGGGTTTCGAAGGCGTCCATCGGATCTTCGAGGGTCCAAGCGGCGTTGCCGGAGTCGAAGTTACAGCCGACAAAATCGGTGCCGGCGGCCTCGATGAGTTGGCGACACTCCCACGAGTGCAAATCACCGCCGTGGTTCTCGATCGCGATTTTCAAACCGGCTTTGAGCGCGTCGGCGCGGCAGGCCTTGAGCACGGCGACTGTATCCGTGATGCGGGCTTGGATACCGCCCTCAGATTTGCGGTCTTCCATGTTGCCGAGGACGGCGCGAAAGATCGGCGAGCCGAGAGTTTTTGCGACGCGCAGGCCGAGGCGGAGATGCTCCTCGGCGGTGCCCCAGTTTTTCTTAAACGTCTTTGATGTCGGACAGATGCTCCAGCTCCCGACGTAGAGCGTGAGGCCGGCGGCTTCGGCGCGCGCGCGCACGAGGCGGAGGGCGGGATCGTCGAGGCTTTCCAGCGCGTCGAGGTCGGAGATGAAGAGCGTGTCGCACTTGAGCGACGCGGCGTAGTCGATCAGTTGCGGGGCCTTCCAGCCCATGGCGCGTAGCGCGTAGTTATCGAGACCGACGGCGAGCTTGGGCGCGGGCTTCGCGGCGGTGGCGGCGAGCAAGGTGGGACCAGCGAACACCGTGGCGGTCGCAGCGGCAGCGGTGTTTTTTAGAAAAGTGCGGCGGAGCATGGGGCGAAGAAAACAGTTAAGTGCAGACGAAAAGAAAACGGGGTGGGTAACGGAACTTAAAAGCACAAAAAACTGGGCGAACCCCGGCCGCTTTACAAGCCGGGGCGCGGTTCCCGGGACGCCAAAAAATTACCTCGCTTGCGGCGCGCGGAGGGCGTGTTTTTTTTCGGTCGTAGCGCGTTTTGCTCCGCAATAAAAATTCCACCTTTCCTAATTTGTCCTGAATCGGTCTCCCTTCTGACCAAGCTTGGGGGCCTGATTCTGATGTCTACTCCTCATGAGAAAAGTATTTCTGTTACATTGGGCCTTGGGCCTTTTTTTCGCGCTGGCGTCAGCCTGCTTGGCTGGCGCACAAGTTACCTCCTCCGGCACAATTGAGGGGCGCGTCTTCGATGCGCGCCGCGGCCAGTATCTCGAGAAGGCCCGGGTCACCGTCGCGGGTTCAAAGCAGGAGACGTTTACCGATGCCATCGGCCAGTATCGCCTGGCGGAGGTCCCGGCGGGCAAAGTCACCCTAAACATTTTCTACACCGGGCGCGGCGTCGTCACAGAGGCGGTGACCGTAACCCCCGGTCAGACCGTGCAACGCGACGTCACGTTCTCCGGAGAGGCTCCGCCGGGACGGAGAAATGCGGCCGGGGACACCATCAAGCTCGATGCTTTCAACGTCACCTCGTCGAAAGAGATGGACGCGGCTTCGCTGGCGATCAACGAGCAGCGTTTCGCGAAGAACATCACGAACGTCGTCTCGGCCGACGAATTCGGCACCATTGCCGACGGCAGCGTGGGCGAGTTCATGAAGTTTCTCCCCGGCATCACGAGCGACTACACCGGCGGTGATGCCCGTCGGTTCTCCATCAGTGGCGTGCCGGCCGGGAACGTTCCGATCTCAATGGGCGGTTTTGATATGGCCAGCGCCGCCGGCGGCGGCACCACCCGCGCCGTCGAGCTCGACCAAGTTTCCATCAACAGCGTCTCGCGCGTCGAGGTGAACCGCTCGCCCACGCCCGAGCAACCCGGCTCCGCCCTCGCCGGCTCGGTGAATTTCGTGCCTCGCAGCGCGTTCGAGCGGAACCGCCCGTCCTACAACTACAGCGTCGCCTTCCTGATGAAGGACGCCGAGCGCTCCTTTTTGCGCCAGTCGCCGGGTCCCGGTTGGGGCGAAAAAAGTTACAAAATTCATCCCGGCTTCGATGTATCAGCAGTCGTGCCGGTGAATCGAAACTTCGGGTTCACGTTTTCTGCTGGCTACTCGATGCAGTACACGCCCCAGAGCAACCAGGCGACCCAGTGGCGCGGCGCCGCCGCCGTCACGAACGCTGCGGCCACGGCGAGCACGGGGCTGCCCGACACCACGCCCGACAAGCCCTACCTCACCAACTACTCGTGGCGCGACTCCGGCAAGGACACGACCCGCTATTCCTTCGCGACCACGGTGGACTGGCGTTTCGCCCCCCGTGATCGCCTCTCCTTTGGTTTTTCCTATGCTTACCTCCGCGAACACTTCGCCACCCGCACCCAGAATATAACCATCAACCGCGTCGCCCCGGGCGACTGGGGTCCGACGTTCACCCGCGGCACCGAGAGCGCGTTTCCCACGACCGGCCCCGCCATCAACGCCGGCCAGATCGAGCTGGTGAACAACGGCCGCATCCGCCCCGGCCGCACCCTCATGCCCACGCTCACCTGGCGCCACGACGGCCCGCTTTGGAAGCTTGATGCTGGCGCCTCTTACTCTACGTCGCGCATCGTATACCAGGACATCGACGACGGCGCTTTCAACAGTTTCATCGGGCGCCGCACCCACGTGACGATCCGCTTCGACGATATTTTCTATCTTCGTCCAGGCCGCTTCACGGTGACTGATCCCGCCGGCAACAAAGTCGATCCGTCCGACCTCAAAAGCTACTCGATCGTCTCAGCCAACAGCATCCGGCAAAAGGCCTACGAGACCCGCCGCCAAGCCTTCGGCAACGTCCGCCGCGACTTAGTGGTGCGCGATATCCCGGTCGCGTTGAAGGCCGGCGTCGATCTCCGCACCGTGCTCCGCGACCGCCGGGGCACCTCGGGCGAACTCTACAACTACGTGGGCGCGGATGGCCGCGCCAGCACCACGCCCACGACCCAGGCCGGCCTGGTCAACGACGACAGTCCCCTCCCGTTCCTCGACGCGATCTACTCGACGCGCATTCCCGACTTCGGCCTCCCCAAGCAGCAGCACGTGGACAACGGCCAACTCTGGCAGAGCTACCGCGCCAATCCCACGCACTGGACCCGCAACGCCAACGCCGACTACACCAACCAGACCAACAACTCGAACCGCGTGCAGGAGATCATCTCCTCGGGTTACTTCCGCGCCGATGCCGCGTTTTTTAGTAATCGCCTGAAGCTCACCACCGGCCTCCGCGCCGAGCAGACCAACATCAACGCCCAAGGCGTACTCAACGATCCGACGCGCAATTTCCGACGCGATGCCGCTGGCAACGTCGTCAAAGACCCGAACGGTATTCCCCTCCAGATCGTCAACAGCGCCACCGATTCGCTCGGCGCGCTCCAACGCACGCTCATCGACCGGGGTTATACCGCAAAAAAGGAATTTCTCCGCCTCTTCCCCAGCATCAACCTTGGCTACAATCTTTCTGAAAATCTAATCGCGCGCGGCGCCTACTACCAGACCGTCGGCCGCCCGGAGTTTACCAACTACGTCAGCGGCGTGACCCTCCCCAACACCGAGAATCCGCCCAGCTCGGGCAATCGTATCACCCTCGGCAACGTGAACCTGAAAGCGTGGCAGGCCGAGAGCTACGTCGCCCGCCTCGAGTATTACTTCGTGGGCGGCGGCCAAATCTCCGTCGGTGCCTTCATCCGCGATTACCAAAACGCCTTTGTCGCCACCGTGGCGCAGCCCACCGAAGAATTTCTCGCGGCCTACGCCCTCGATCCCGACACCTACTCGGAATACAACGTCTCCACGAATTACAATAACCCCGAAAACGTGCGAATGCATGGTCTAGAATTCGACTACCAGCAGCCGCTCACCTTCTTGCCGCACTGGGCGCGAGGGATGCGGTTCTTCGTGAATGCCAGCTCCCAACGCGCGAAGCGGTCCTTCGACCAGTTCTTGGATATGAATCCCTTTGTCGCTAACTTTGGCCTCAGCATCACCCGGCCGAAATGGAATCTTCGCATCAATGAAAACTACCGCGGTCTCCAGCGCCGCGCCGCCGTCATTGGCCGCAGCATCGAGCCCGGCACCTACAACTACCGCCCCAAACGCCTCTACATCGACATCAGCGGCGAATATTTTATCACCCGCCACCTCGGCTTTTTCGTCGCCCTGCGTAATTTCGGCGGGGCCACCGAAGACCAGAAAACCTACGGACCGAACACGCCGATCTATGCGAAATTCCGCCAGCGCGACGACTACGGCGGCTCGCTTTGGACCGCCGGGATCAAGGGCACATTTTAAACCCGCGCCGCCCGGCCCGCCGGCGCCGCCGACGTTGCAACATCAGGGTGAGCGCTCGAGCCCCCATCGAGCGCTCCCTAAATTCCCGCGATGGAGTCGTCGACCAGACTTCGGTTTAGGGCCTTCATTTTGGCCGCGTGATTTGGAAGGTTGGCGGTGCTATCGGCTCGGGTGCTAGAGCTTGCGGCATGGCCCCGGCGGCGCGGATTGAGCGCGCGGGTAGCCGGAATGTCACGGTTGGTGGCTTTACTCGCGGGGCCAATCGGTTCGTGAATCTTGCCCGATGAAAACTCTCGGGCTTTTCCTGCTTTGCGGCGCGATCGGAGTCGGTGGAGCGGTGACTCCGTTGCCCGGGGCCGAATCGGGACCGCGTTGGTTCAAGGGCAATTTGCACACCCACTCGCTCTGGAGCGACGGCGACGATTACCCGGAGATGATCACCGATGGGTATAAACGCGCCGGCTATCACTTCCTCGCGATGTCGGACCACAACATCATGGCGGAGGGCCAGCGGTGGTTCGCGATCAAGCCGCCGGCGGTCGTGGCGGGCAAAGTGGCGCAGCGTGGCGGCGGGGTCGTATTGGAAAACTACGTCGCGCGCTTCGGCGCCGACTGGGTCGAGCAACGCGAGGCGGCGGGCACGCGGGAAGTGCGGCTCAAGCCGCTCACCGAATATCGCACCCTCTTCGAGGAGCCGGGGCGGTTTCTAATGATTCCGGGTCTTGAGGTGACTGCAAATTGGAAGCGCCCAGCGACGGCCACGACGCCGGCGCAAGGCGGGCCGGTGCACATGAATCTCATAAATCCGCGCACACTCGTTGCGCCGGGCGCAGCGGATAATGCGCTCGAAATCATGCAACGCACGGTCGAAGCCGTGCGCGTACAGCGGGAAGAAACAGGCCAGCCGATGTTTCTCCACCTGAACCATCCGAATTTCATCTGGGGCGTGACCGCGGAGGAATTGATGCAGGTGCACCACGAGAAATTCTTCGAAGTTTATAATGGCCATCCGGGAGTGCATAACGCCGGCGACGCCGCGCACCTGAGCAACGAAGAGATTTGGGACGTGGTGCTCACGCGCCGGCTCGCGGAGCTGAAGCTCGACGTGATGTATGGCATCGGCGTCGACGACTCGCACCACTACCACGAGCAGATGCTCGGGAAGAGCAATTCGGGCCGCGGCTGGGTGATGGTGCGGGCGCGCCACCTCACGCCGGAGTCGATTATTTTGGCCATGGAAGCGGGAGATTTTTATGCGACGTCGGGCGTGACGCTGAAAGAATTGACCCGGACGGCGACGACGCTGGGGCTGGAAATCCAAGCGGAGCCGGGGGTGACCTACGTGACGCAGTTCATCGGCACGCGCCGAGGCTATGATCCGTCGAGCCAATTGCTGCCGCCGCGCACCGGCGATGCCTCGGCGGCGAAGACCTTGCCGCACCGCCGCTACAGCAAAGACGTGGGCGCGGTGTTGGCCGAAGTTAAGGGGGCGGCGGCGAGCTACACGTTGCGCGGCGACGAGATTTACGTGCGCGCCCGGGTGATTTCCTCGAAAGCCAAAGTGAACGGCAGTGTGGCCGAAGAGTTTGAAACGGCGTGGACGCAACCGGTAGTGGGGGCGATGAGATAGGCCTTATTAAAAAGTCGGAGGCTATTATTTCCAAACGCCCATGGGGACCGGAGAGGGGTCCGGTTGGGGTTCGGGCCGACAGGATTGCCCGAGCGAAGAACTCCATCTCGCGCGCCTCTGAGCTGTTTTGAGACTGACGCCCGTGACGAGGTTTCGAGATGTCCCATTGGCCAAAAAATCTCCTTCTCGCGGCGCCGACCCAAAGCCGGCGGCTCGTTTCGTGGTTCAGCTTTTTACTTCGAACCTCTGCTCTGCGGCAACCGCTGCCCGGACTTCGTCGCTTGGATATAATTAAAGGTGGGTGGCAGTTGGTTTTTTCCAGCCGGAAAGCCGGACTTGCTCCACCAAAGCCATGTGCGGGACCGTCAGAGCGGCGAGGCCAACGAAGACCACCTGGATAATTTTAGCATCGAGTGAAATCTCACGAAGAAAATACCAAGCGAGAGCCGACCCACCCAAAACTCCCAGCATCGGTAAAAGGGCGGCGGCGAGGAGTCGGTAGAGGGAGGACCGGTCGGAATAGTCCATCGACCTAAGGATATGCCGGGCGCTATGCATGCCGCAGAAAAAGACGACGAAGGAGATGAGAGGCGGCGCCACGATCGCGAGCACACCGACGGCGCCCAGTTCCACCGCAGCCAACCAATCCGAGCGTACGCGTTGCAGACTGGCTAGAACTAGGCCGACGACCCACGGCCAAGCGAGCAGACTGAGCCATGGCACTATGATCGCGGCCGACTCTTCTCCGGCAAGGAGGGCAAAGAGTCGCGCGATATCCGCGGCGTGGAGCAGAGCGGGCAGGATTATGATCGCGCCACCATAGAGGGTGCGGGTGGGCCACGGAGTTCCAGCCGCAGGATCGCCTGAAAAATGCGCGGCTGAGATGATGAGAAAGCCGATGAGAAACAGCGCGGGTTGGAGGAGCCACAGACCAACCACCAAACCGGCGAGAAGCAGGTAGATTACGCCAAACCGAAGCCAACCTCCGAGGGTGCTAATTCCGTAAAGCCGATGGGCGAAAAGCGTGTCGAGTGCGCCATGAGGTACGCCGAGAACGACGATGAGCGAGGCTACAACAATCAATTCGATCCGCTCGTCGAAACGTCCAAGGACCAACGACGCCGCCGCCAGAACAAGGGCGACGAGACTGAAGACCAGACCTTGGGTTCTCTGAGCTTTCATCCGGCGGCACGGCCCTTAATCGACCTTCGAGCTGAAACCGTTAAGCTGATCTGAATCTCCCTTAAGAAAGGTTCGGCCGGTAAGGCCGAGACGATGGCCGCGTAGTCGGCCAAGGTTGGGCAATCGCTCATAAAACGGATGATATGGCCGGAATTTTTCAGCGCGAACAGTTTGAAAAAAAGGTCCGGGGCGAGGTCGGGCCTCGCCCGAAGAACGCGGAGAAAGAGACCGTCCATGGTCCGAAGTAGCCACCGGTCCGGGGTCTGCGCTCTTGGCGGGTGTCCGGCCGATAGCGCGGCGGCGCAGTCTTCAGCCCAGCGTTGAATACGCTGGAAAGCGAAACCCGAGGCCGCGCGCACACCGCCCCCGGCCACGCCGGCGCGGACAAAGGTAGCGTCCATATTTTGAGCGGGAGTGGCTTGGCCCATCGGCAGTATGCCATGCTCGGAACGCAGCACGGAAAAACCCGTTTCACCCACACACTGGCGAACGAGGCGTCCCAACCTTTCCGCCAGTTCGCTGGGACCGAGCGGCTTGGGCGCAAAGACGGTAGCCTCAATCAACGCGCGGTGCTTTGAAAAAGGGAGCAGATAGAGAAAAGCGATTTCGCCCTTATGACTTGAGGAAAAATCCATGAGGGTAGCGGATTCGGGATCGAAGCAAGCCGCGTCACACGTCACTTCGTGGCCCGAGAAAGATTGCCACAAAATAGCGGATTCGCGCTCAGGCCGGGGTGGCGGACGGGTATCAATAATCTGTTTCGCGTAGCGCACGCCGGTGCTCGTCTCAATTCGCCAGCGACGATCCTCTTTTTGAGGCTCAGCGATGACGGTCTCGTTCATCGCGAGTTCGATCCGAGAAGTTTTAGCGATCGCCTGGGTAGCGGCAGCGTAGAAGGCGGCCGCGGGTATCATCTGATAAGGCGCTGCGCGACAGTCGACCGTGACCCGACGCCGGTGGTCTGCGACCGCGACCGAGCTCCAACGATGCTGAACGAGAGGGCTCAGACGCGCATTTCCATCATCCCAGAAACACCAAGTCCGGTCCGGGGCATAGAGCGCCCTACCCTCAAGCACCACTACGTTTGGGCCTTCCACACCCGTGTCTGCGAGCCGCATGGCTAGACTTAAGCCGGCACAACCGCCGCCGAGAATTGCAATATCGTTATCGGATCGCATGGCTCGGTTCGATGTAAGGAAGCCCGAGCAGTGCAGCATGCAGGCTGGCGTCATGCCCGAGCGGCTTGCGCCAAAAAAATCCTTGGCCGGATGCGCCCATCAAGGCACCGACGGTTATCCCGACCTTTCGACGATCTGAAACCATAATCCGACCCTCCCAGAAAACCGAATCCTGCGCTCTTAACTTGATGCCGATCGCGCGATAGACGCGGCTGGCGACCAAGATGCCGCTGCGGGCGCGGAGCGGCAGGTAAGCCAGCCCCATTTCACCGCTGGCGTAGTGCCGATCCGCACGAATCAGCAACGTCTCCACCCCTTGCCGGAGCCGGGGTCGGCTCGCCAAGGCGGGCGCGATCAGTGCCTCCGGACCGAGATCACTGATGAGAGACGCGGGAAGGTAGCGACGATTTGCGGCCGCGTCCTCCGCGATGTCCCGACAGATATTGGTCAACTGCATGGCAATTCCCAGATCGATGGCATGGGCGAACGCCTTCGGATCGGATACATCGAGCACGCCGCACATCATCACTCCGACGGTCCCGGCCACCCGGTAGCAATATTGGAGCAGGGCCGCTTCGTCTGGGCAGCGCACGAGATCGAGATCAGAGAGGAGCCCTTTGACCAACTCGACGGCGATTACCGGGGAAATTCGACACTCTTGCATGAGCTCGATCCCATCTCGAATCACGGGATCTGAAGAGACTCCTGCGGCGATATCTTGGCTGGCCGCACTCAGTTTAACCCGCGCACTCGCAACCGAGGTGGCCTCATCTGCGAGATCGTCGAGGTGCCGGCAAAAGCCGTAGAGGCGCGTGGCTCGGCTGGCATGAACTGGGCCGAGCAGACGTCGCGCCCAATAAAAACTACGACCTTTCTTCTTCAGCGCGTTTTCGGCGGTGGCCAGAGCGACGCGGTTCGTTGCCGGCTTCACGCGGAGGATGCCGCCGGGATGAGCGCATCCACGACTTTGGCCGAGCAGAGCACACCGGGCAGCCCTGCGCCCGGATGAGTCCCGGCACCAGCCAGGTAAAGATTACGGATGCCTTCGGCCCGATTGTGAAAGCGAAACCAAGCGGACTGTCGAAACAGCGGCGCGACCGAAAACCCGGCCCCGTGCACGCTCAGGTAGTCGCGGGCGAAATCGTCCGGTGTTTTGTAAAAGTCCGCGGTGATGGTCGCGGTCAATCCCGGCAGAATCGTGCGATCAAGCGCCGCTACAATTCGGTTGCGCAAGCGGGGTCCTTCAACCGACCAATCAATTTTTGCCTGCTGGTTTGGCACCGGGCAAAGCACGTAAAAACTGTCGCAGCCCGGAGGCGCGAAGCTTGGGTCGGTTGCGGTCGGTCGATGCAGATAAAGGGAGAAATCGTCCGCCAGAATTTTCCGATGGAATATATCGACGAGCAGTTCGCGATAACGTGAACCCATCCAAACGGTGTGATGGGCCACCGCCGGGTAAGTCCGAGTCGTCCCGAAATAGATCACAAAAAGTCCCATTGAATAGTGCGCCGCCGCGAGTTTCAACCGGCTCGCGACACTCTGCTGCGCAGGAGGAATCATCGCGCGATAGAGGTGGGCGGCATCGGCATTCGAGACGACGACGTCGGCTTCCAGTTTCGCTCCATCCTCCAAGCAAATGCCCGTGGCCCGCCCCTTTTCGATCACGATGGAATCAACCGAGGTATTGAGTTGAATCTCGATGCCGTGTCGCTGCATCAAACCGCTGAGGGCGGCCGTGACCGCCCCAGTTCCGCCCATCGCGAAGTGCACGCCGTAGGCCCGTTCGAGAAAATGAATCAGCCCGTAGATGCTGGTCGTATCAAATGGATTGCCTCCAACCAACAAGGGTTGGATCGAAAATGCTTGGCGCAGTTTCTCGCTATGCAAGTGGCGCTTCACCATCGTCCACACGGTCTCGTAATTGCGCAAGCCGACCAAGCGCGGGACCTGCCTAAGCATGGTCGATAACCGGTCAAATGGCTGGGCGGAAAGCTCAGTGAAGCCTACGTCGAAAATACGGCGGGAATGGGCTAGGAGAGCGAGGTAGCCCTCGCGATCGCGCGGTTCGATCCGGCTGATTTCAGCCAGCGTATCCTCTAGCGTTCCGCCATAATCAAAATGATCCCCATCGGAAAATTCGAAACGATACCACGGTTTGAGTGGCACTAATTTGAGGGAATCCTCCATCCGCTCACCGAACAATCTAAACAGTTCTTCAAGCAGGAACGGCGCCGTGATCACCGTGGGACCGGCGTCGTGTCGGAAGCCCTCCCGCACGTAGACCTGAGCCCGCCCACCGATCATTTCGCACCGGTCGATCAGGCGAACTTCGTAACCTTTTGCGCGTAAGCGCAGCGCCGAGGCGATTCCGCCGAAGCCGGCCCCGACGACGATTGCCTGCATTCGGGAGGTTCCGGCTCGTTACAGACGCTCACTCATAACTCGGGCCAATTTGCCCAGCAATTCGCCAGCGCCCAGCGGCAGTCGGCCGGCTGCATCCATCGCAAATTGTAGGTGCCGTGACCCGATTTGGCGCGCGAGACGAGCGGCCTCCACCGGGGTGTGCTCAATCTGAAGAACATTAATGATGTTTAAAGAAAGAGGGCCGTCGATTTCCGCATCTTCGAGATCGTCGACGATTTGATAGCCAATACCAAATGACTCGGCCGCCTCTTGGGCCAGACCGAGCGAATCGCGGACGCCCGCGCCCAGTAAAGCCAGTTCCAATGGAAGACTGAGTAAGGCTCCGGATTTGCCAGCAACGATTGCCTCATAGCGGGCTAGTTCGGTGACGGGCCGCTTGCGCGCCGATAGGTCGCCGCATTGGCCACGAATGACTTGAGCAGTCCGCCGATGAATCAGCCGGACCATGTCCGCAATTACCGCGGGTCGGGAAAATTGGGCGATCGCCGCGTAGGCCGCCGAAAGGAGCAAATCTCCCGTCAGTACGGCTACATCAGCACCGCGAGCGGCGAAGATTGTGGGAACTCCGCGACGAAGCATCGCGCCATCATGAAAGTCGTCGTGGACCAAAGAGGCGTTGTGCAAAAGTTCCACCGCTGCACCGATGACAACAGCATCATCTTGCGACAATCCCACCCGAATTCCGGCGTCGAGTCCGAGCTTGGCTCGCACCCGATGGCCACCGGATGCAAGATGCGCCAAGGCCGCGCGTCCGGTATCAAAAGAATCAAGATCGGAAGCCGTCGATTCAGAGACTAACTCCACCAGTAGCCGCTCGACCCGCAAAAGATGCTCGGCGGACGAAAAATCCGCGACCGATTCGGCGAGCTGCATGGGGGCGTTCATAACTGGGGGTGATAAAATTCCGGTCGAACGCCAAAAAGAAGCAGCGTTTCGACCGGAACTATGCAGACCTATTACTTTGCGGACGCTTTGTCGGACTCAGAAACCGCGACCGTCCAAATAATCACGCCGAAGGCGATCTTGTTCACGACGTCGGCCAGATTATAAACAATGTTTAGCGTCTTCATGCTGCTCTCCGGACCGGAGCCGGTTAGATAGCCGAGGAAGTAACCGATCGGATAAATCGCCCAACCAAAAAGCACGATCGCACGCATCAACTTGAAAGCTGATTGAACCGAGGCGGGTGCTGAATCCGCGTTAATTTTACCAGCTTCGCCAGCGTAAATTTCCCAAACAATGAAAGCCCATCCAGCCATGGCGATGATGAAGGCAGGCCAAACGGCCAAGTAACCAGCCTCACCCATGAAGCCAGCGATGAGCATAACGAATGTTCCGATCATCAAACGCCAAAATACGCCGGCCGGGACTTTGGTAATAGCCGAGAGGATCAAATAGAATTCCACCATCAGCAGTGGCACGGTGATGATCCAGTCGATGTAACGATAGACCGTTGGCGTGGTGCCGGTGGCCACCCACACATCGCGCATATAGAAGTAGTGCCACGCGGCCACCATCGTGACCAGACCGGACACCGTCAGCGAGGTCTTCCACTTCGCCGTCACCCGTTGGGTTTCGAGGAAGAAGAAAGCGGTCGCGGCGACAAGCGCCATTGAAATCATCCAAAACGACACCCCAACGAAGTCGTCGGATTTTAGGTTGGAGCCCGCTGCAGCGAAGGCGTTGCTCGACGATAATAGACCGATTAGAACCACTGAAAGGGTCCTAAGTTTTTTTGATTTTAGTTTGTTTAACATGAGGAAAATTTTTTGGGGAAAGGTCTTGGTTGCGACGCAACGAGACGTGCGTCTCGGGGGTTTAAACCTGCCGGTTGATCGGCTCGGTGAGTTGGATTTTAGGAGATTTTCGCGAAACGAATTTCGAAAAAGCCGCAGGGCTTGATCTGCAGAACCGAAATGATTACTTGGGGTCTTAAAACTAAGCGGTGAACAACCTCGGGGTGAGGCGCTCACTGACGGGCACCTAGGGACTTTAGGAGTGAGTCGCTGATAATCCATCGCGCGCTCATTGGGGCAAGTGAGAAGTGCAACATATTACATCATCTAATGCTTAATGTTGATTTTGTTTTAAATACAAAAACGCTGGCTTACTACGCGATGGGTGGGCCCGTGCTCGGGCGCATCCCGGGCTAAGAAACTGATTCTCCTAGAGGTGTTGTTCCAAACAGAAGCAGGCGATTGAAAGAGCCGCCTCGAAAACGCGGAATTATACCAACGTCCCTTGGTAAACAGCCTGTCTTTGCGCGAAGCGCACCTCGCAATGACAAACGTCTAGAAATTAAGGGACGTTGGGGTTAGTCGAGCTCGACGACGGGGCTTTTCCTAAACCCTGGCCAGAGTGATAAGTAGTTTTGTGA
>Ga0209550_10000458_pt1 | contig 38259 bp, 37 predicted proteins | sample LauGreSuBDMM15SN_2_FD_187567 | JGI IMG/M metagenome (GOLD analysis project Ga0209550, IMG submission 187567) | Freshwater lake microbial communities from Lake Michigan, USA - Su13.BD.MM15.SN (SPAdes) (version 5) | ecosystem: Environmental > Aquatic > Freshwater > Lake | place: Lake Michigan... | reverse complement strand
TTATGTCAATTACTTTTCCATTTTTTCTATCAGATGAAGATTTTGAAAGACTTTTTCCAATAAATTCAGCCAATGAAATTGTCGAAGCATATTTTAATTACCATTTTTTGATATTTTTTATTAATATCTTAATTAGAAAAACAAATTTCAATTTTTTTATAAGATTTATATGAAATTAAAAAACACATGTTTAAGAACTGGAGCTTATATTTTAATTGATAGTTTAGTACAAAATGGAGTTGAGCATATTTTTGGTTATCCTGGAGGTGCAATTCTTCCAATTTATGATGAATTATATCATTGGGAAAAAGCCAATTTAATTAAACACATTTTAGTCCGTCATGAACAAAGTGCTGCTCATGCTGCTGATGCCTATTCTCGAGTTACGAATAAAGTAGGAGTTTGTTTTGCTACGTCAGGACCTGGAGCTACAAATTTAGTAACAGGAATTGCAAATGCGAGAATGGACTCTATTCCAATGATTGTTATAACAGGACAAGTTGGTCGAAGTTTTATTGGAACAGATGCTTTTCAAGAAACAGACATTTTTGGAATTACATTACCAATTGTTAAACATTCTTATACAGTTCGAGATACAACTTTATTGCCAAAAATTTTATCTGAAGCTTTTTTTTTAGCACAAAATGGAAGACCTGGTCCAATTTTAATTGATATTCCAAAAGATGTCGGTTTAGAAGAAACGAATTTTTATTCTTATACAAAACCAATTACTCTTTTAAATCAAAATAATTATAGGATTAAACATACAATAAATATAGGTCTTTTAAAAAAATATATTTCATATTTAACAAATGCGTATCAACCACTTTTTTATGTAGGAGGAGGGATTCTTCGTGCAAATGGATTTAAAATATTGCAACAGTTTGCAAAATTATATCAAATTCCAATAACAACTACGTTAATGGGTAAAAGTACGTATAATGAAGATGATCATCTTGGACTTGGATTATTAGGAATGCATGGAAGTGCATACGCTAACTTTGCTGTTAGTGAATGTGATTTACTAATTGCTTTAGGCGCACGATTTGATGATCGAGTTACTGGAAAACTTGATGAATTTGCATCAAATGCTGAAGTTATTCATATTGATATTGATCCAGCAGAAATTTCAAAAAATCGTTGTCCTCAATTAGCTTTAGTTGGTGATGTTCGAAAAATTTTATTACAAACTTTAATTTATTTAAGAAAAAATTTTCAAATTGATTCTTCTCAAACAAATTCTTGGTTAAAACGTATCTATACATGGAAAAAATCCTATCCCTTAATTCCTTCCAATTATAAATCTCAATTTATTTCACCACAAGAAACAATTTTTTTTATAGGAAGTAAAAATATTAATGCTTTTTTTACAACAGATGTCGGACAACATCAAATGTGGTCTGCTCAATTAATTAATTGTCAACCAAAAAAATGGATTTCTAGTTCTGGATTAGGAACTATGGGATTTGGATTGCCTGCAGCAATTGGTGTAAAAGTTGCAAATCCAAATTATAATGTTTTTTGTATTTCTGGAGATTCAAGTATTCAAATGAATATTCAAGAATTAAGTACAATAGCACAATATAATTTAGGAATAAAAATTATAATTATTAATAATGGTTGGCAAGGAATGGTAAGACAATGGCAAGAGTCTTTTTATGGAAATCGTTTTTCTAATTCGTATATGAAAAATGGTATGCCTAATTTTTCTGAAATTGCAAAAGCTTATAATTTATTAGGATATCAAGTCAATTCAATAGAAGAATTAAATTCTTTTTTAATTAGTCTAAAAGATTTAAAATTAGCTATTTTAATTGATGTTAATGTGGTTGAAAATGAAAATTGTTATCCAATGGTTGCTCCAGGACGTAGTAATTCACAAATGCTAGGATTAGAGAGCTCATAAAAAATGAGTCGAATAGGATTTGAACCTATGAAGGTGTAAACCAATGAATTTACAATCCATCCCCTTTAACCACTCGGGCACCGACTCTATGTATAATAATAATAATATGAATAATATATATTAGCAAGAGGTAATTTCAAATATATTTATTCATTTTTATTTTAATATAATAAAAGAAAAAAAGAAAATACCTCGCATCAAACTTGAACCCGATGTGTGGTAGTTGATAGTTAGTAAAATTTTAAGCAATCCAAACTATATATGAGTACAACTCCGCAAGAGCAAGAAGCGAAAAAAATTAAAAAAGCGCAAGTGCTTGTTGATTTAGACGTTGTTGAAACAAGTTTTGAAAAATGGGCAATACCAGGACATTTTTCAAGAACATTAGCAAAAGGACCGAAAACAACAACATGGATTTGGAATTTACATGCTGATGCACACGATTTTGATATCCAAACAAAATCATTAGAAGAAATCTCAAGAAAAATTTTTAGCGCTCATTTTGGTCAATTAGCTATTATTTTTCTTTGGTTAAGTGGTATGCATTTTCATGGAGCGTATTTTTCTAATTATACTGCCTGGTTATTAAACCCATTACAAATTAAACCAAGTGCACAAACAGTTTATCCAATTGTAGGTCAACAAATTTTAAATGCTGACGTTGGTGGAAATTTTCAAGGAATACAAATCACATCAGGATTTTTCCAAATCTGGCGCGCTGAAGGGGTTACAACACAGCAACAATTATATTGTATTGCAATTGGTGCATTAGTTGCTTCTGCTGCATGCTTATTTGCAGGATGGTTTCATTACCATAAAGCTGCACCAAAACTAGAATGGTTCCAAAATGCAGAATCGATGTTAAATCATCATTTATCTGGATTATTAGGACTAGGGTCATTATCTTGGGCAGGTCATCAAATTCATATTGGAAACCCTATAAATAAATTATTAGATTCAGGAATGGATCCCAAAGATTTACCAGCTCCTCATGAATTATTAATTAATAGAGAGTTCCTAAGCAGTCTTTATCCAAGTTTTAAAGAAGGTTTAGTTCCATTCTTCACTTTAAATTGGTCAAAATATTCCGATATTTTAACATTCAAAGGAGGATTAAATCCAACGACTGCAAGTTTATGGCTAACAGATACAGCTCATCATCATTTAGCAATTGCAGTTCTTTTCATTATTGCTGGTCATATGTATCGTACAAATTTTGGAATTGGACATAGTATAAAAGAAATTTTAGAAGCACATCGTGGACCATTTACAGGAGCAGGTCATAAAGGTCTTTACGAAATATTAACAACATCTTGGCATGCCCAATTAGCCATTAATTTAGCTTTATTAGGCTCATTAACAATTGTTATTGCTCATCATATGTATGCAATGCCTCCATATCCATATATTGCAATTGATTATCCAACTCAATTATCTTTATTTACTCATCATTTATGGATCGGTGGATTTTGTATTGTAGGTGGAGCAGCTCATGGAGCAATTTTTATGGTTCGTGATTATGATGCTACACAAAATTATAACAATCTTTTAGATCGTGTAATTCGTCATCGTGATGCAATTATATCTCATTTAAATTGGGTTTCAATTTTTTTAGGAGCTCATAGCTTTGGATTATATATTCATAATGATACAATGCAAGCTTTAGGTCGACCTCAAGATATGTTTTCTGATAAAGCAATTTCATTACAACCAATATTTGCACAATGGATTCAAAATATTCATACAGCAGCACCAGGTACAACTTCTCCAAATGCTTTAGCAACTGCTAGTTACGTTTTTGGTGGCGATCCTGTAGTTTTAGGTTCAAAAATTGCTTTAATGCCAATTAAATTAGGAACAGCAGACTTTTTAGTTCATCATATTCATGCTTTCACTATTCATGTTACTGCTTTAATTCTATTTAAAGGTTTACTTTATGCTAGAAATTCAAGATTAATTCCAGATAAATCTAATTTAGGATTTAGATTTCCATGTGATGGTCCTGGAAGAGGTGGAACTTGTCAAGTATCAGGATGGGATCATGTTTTCTTAGGTTTATTCTGGATGTATAACTCTATTTCTGTTGTTATTTTTCATTTTAGTTGGAAAATGCAATCTGATGTTTGGGGATCAATTACACCACAAGGAACAATTTCTCATATTACTGGAGGAAACTTTGCTCAAAGTTCAACTACAATTAATGGGTGGTTACGCGATTTCTTATGGGCGCAAGCATCTCAAGTAATTCAATCATATGGATCTGCTTTATCCGCTTATGGATTAATTTTCTTAGGTGCTCACTTTATCTGGGCATTTAGTTTAATGTTCTTATTTAGTGGTCGTGGTTATTGGCAAGAATTAATTGAATCAATTGTATGGGCACATAATAAATTAAAAGTTGCACCTTCTATTCAACCAAGAGCACTTAGTATTACTCAAGGAAGAGCAGTAGGATTAGCACATTATTTATTAGGTGGAATTGGAACAACATGGGCCTTTTTCTTAGCAAGAATTATATCTGTAAGCTAAGAAAAGTTTATTAAATTTATTAACGAAAATTGAACGGGGTTTTATAAATGGCAACAAGATTTCCTAAGTTTAGTCAGGTATTAAGTGAAGATCCTACTACACGTCGTATTTGGTACAGTATTGCAACTGCCCATGATTTAGAAAGCCATGACGATGTTTCAGAAGAAACATTATATCAAAAAATCTTTGCTTCTCATTTTGGGCATTTAGCTATTATTTTTTTATGGACAGCTGGAAATTTATTCCATGTAGCATGGCAAGGAAATTTTGAACAATGGATATTAAATCCTTTAAAAGTTAAACCAATTGCTCATGGAATTTGGGATCCTCATTTTGGTGAAACAGCCTTAAAAGCATTTACACGAGGAGGGGTTATTTATCCAGTTAATATTGCACTTTCAGGTGTATATCAATGGTGGTATACAATTGGAATGCGTACAAATCAAGATCTATATATCGCATCTGCTTCTTTATTAATTTTCTCTTTACTTTTATTACAAGCAGGTTGGCTTCATCTTCAACCACAATTTCGTCCAAGTTTAGGGTGGTTTAAAAATAATGAATCAAGATTAAATCATCATTTATCAGGATTATTTGGGTTTAGTTCTATAGGATGGACAGGTCATTTAGTTCATGTAGCGATTCCTGAATCAAGAGGAATTCATGTTGGTTGGGATAATTTTCTAACTATTCTCCCTTCACCCGCTGGATTAGCACCCTTTTTTGCTGGAAATTGGTCTGTTTATGCTCAAGATGCTGATACAGTTAATCATATTTATAATACTGCGACTGGAGCAGGAACAGCAATTTTAACATTTAAAGGAGGTTTCCACCCACAAACTCAATCTTTATGGTTAACAGATATCGCTCATCATCATTTAGCAATTGGAGTTTTATTTGTTATTGCTGGTCATATGTATCGTACAAATTTTGGAATTGGACATAGCATAAAAGAAATTTTAGAAGCACATCGACCACCAGGAGGAAGATTAGGAAAAGGACACGTTGGTTTATATGAAACAGTAACAAATTCATTGCATATGCAATTAGGTTTTGCATTAGCTTCTTTAGGAGTTATTACATCATTAGCAGCTCAACATATTTATTCATTAAATCCTTATGCTTTTTTATCTCGTGATTATGCGACAGAAGCAGCCCTTTATACACATCATCAATATATTGCAGGATTTTTAATGGTTGGAGCTTTTGCTCATGGAGCTATATTTTTTGTTCGTGATTATGACCCAGAAGCAAATAAAGGGAATGTATTAAGTCGTATGTTAGATCATAAAGAAGCTATTATTTCACATTTAAGTTGGGTTTCTTTATTTTTAGGATTTCATACTTTAGGACTTTATGTACATAATGACGTAGTTGTTGCTTTTGGTGAGCCAGAAAAACAAATTCTTGTTGAACCTGTTTTTGCTCAATGGATTCAAGCAGCTTCTGGAAAAGCAATTTATGGATTTGATACTTTACTTTCTTCTTCAGGTAGCTCAGCAAGTATCGCTAGTCAACAACTTTGGTTACCTAATTGGTTAGAAGCAATTAATAGTACAAAAAACTCTTTATTTTTACCTATTGGTCCTGGAGATTTTTTAGTTCATCATGCTATTGCTTTAGGTTTACATACAACGACTTTAATTTTAGTAAAAGGAGCACTCGATGCTCGTGGTTCAAAATTAATGCCTGATAAAAAAGATTTTGGATATAGTTTTCCTTGTGATGGTCCAGGTCGTGGGGGAACATGTGATATTTCTGCTTGGGATGCTTTTTATTTATCAATGTTCTGGATGTTAAACACAATCGGTTGGACTACATTCTATTGGCATTGGAAACATATTACATTATGGTTAGGAAACCCAGCCCAATTTGATGAATCTTCAAATTATATTATGGGATGGTTAAGAGATTATTTATGGTTAAATTCTTCTCCATTAATTAATGGTTACACACCATTAGGAATGAACAATCTTTCTGTTTGGGCTTGGATGTTCTTATTTGGGCATTTAGTTTGGGCAACTGGTTTTATGTTCTTAATTTCATGGCGTGGATATTGGCAAGAATTAATTGAAACTATTGTATGGGCACATGAACGTACACCATTAGCAAATTTAATTCGTTGGAAAGATAAACCAGTTGCTTTATCAATCGTTCAAGCTCGTGTTGTAGGTTTAGCACATTTTACAATAGGATATATTTTTACTTATGCTCCATTTGTTATTGCTTCTACTTTAGGAAAATTTGGTTAAAGAAGTCTTCTTTGTTATATTGTTAATAAAACAATATAACAAATCTTCTTAATAAAAAAATGGCTAAAAAAAGTATGCTTGAGCGTGAAAAAAAACGCAAAGCCTTAGTTTCAAAATATGCTGAAAAAAGGAAAAAAATTTTAAGTGAATTAAAAAATGTATATTCTTTAGACGATATTTTTAAAATTAACGAAAAATTACAAAAATTACCTAGAAATAGTTCGAAAATTCGAATTCGTAATAGATGTTGGAAAACAGGAAGACCTAGAGGATTTTTCCGTTATTTTGGTCTTTGTAGAAATGCTTTACGTGAATTAGCTCATGATTGTTTTTTACCCGGAATTATAAAAGCAAGTTGGTAATTATTAGATATTTATCTAATAATTACATTTTTTAATTATTTTTAAATAACAAGTTCATTTCCTCGCTTAAATTGTAAATAAGCTGCAACAAATAATCCAGCTAAAGTAACAGCGATTAATCCTAAAACAATTCCAGATAATAAAGGTTCTACCATTTTTTTTATTTTTTATTTAAAACCAACGCTTGCTTGCCAAACAAAAGCCAATAAAAAGAATAATACAGGAATAACAGGTAAAATGTCTATTAATGGACTGAACACAGCAAAAACTCCAGGAAGTTTGCTTAATAATAACGTTTCCATAAATCTTTAATTAATAATCTTAAATATAATATATATATTATAATCAAATCCTTAGAAATAAAAGATTTATAAAAAAGTAATTAATCATTTAGTAATATCCTAAATTTTTAGAACAATTTCAGGATAGCAAATTAATTCATTTTTCAAAATGTTTTAATTTATTAAAAAAATAATTTATTATGAATGCCCTCTGCCCTCATTTTCAAAAGCTTTTACAAGAAAATAAAATAAAATTCCAGGAATTAGTGCAACTATAATTACTAATAGTGTATCTGTATTCATTTTTTTCAATTTTTTTAATAATTCATAATCATTATTATATTAAAAAATATTTCGTATCGATTTCGTTATAATGAACTATTTATAATTTAAAAGTAGCAAGTAGAAAAAAGCTGGCAAAGTGACTTGAACTCTTAACCTTCTGATTACAAATCAGATGCTCTACCAATTGAGCTATGCCAGCTACTACTAATATAATATCAATTTTTAAGAAATAAACAAAATTTTTCTATTCGTTTTTTGTTCTTAACAATAAATTTCTATTGTTAAGAACAAAAAAGTATTTGTTTTTTATATTCGATTTGATTCTCTTTCAATTAGGCTAAATGAACTAAAATCATGAAAAGCTAAATTAGCTAAAATTTTACGATTTAAAAAAATATTTAATTTTCGAATTGAACCAATAAATTTAGAATAAGTATTTTTTTTTGCACGTACTGCAGCATTTATTCTATATATCCAAATTTTTCGAAAATTTCTTTTTTTTAGTCTTCTTCCAATATAAGCGAACTGTAAACTTTGTACTACTTGTTCAGAAGCTAAGCTTGATAATCTAGAGTTTGATCCAACATAGCCTTTGGCTAGTTTTAAATATTTCTTACGACTTTTGGCGGCAACATTGCCTCGTTTTACTCGAACCATTGTCTTGACTTATAATTAAATTTAGATTTGAAAAAGATTTTCTTAAAAAGAATAAGGTAAAAGTAATGAATAACTAGAAAAATCTGATTTATGTATTTTTACTGATTCGGATAAACGTCTTAAACGTTTTGAATTTTTCTTTCTAAGTAAATGAGATTTATATGCTTTTTTTCTTTCTAAACTATTTTTCTTAATTTTAACTCTTTTTGAAGCAGATTTTCTTGTTTTTAATTTCATTTCCCCAGTTCTTCTTAAAAAGATAGATAATAGGAAATATAGCAAAAAAAATGAAAAAATTCAAGAAAAAAACTTCTTTATTCTGTCCAAATATATTTTGTTTCAATTTCAGGTAAGAAAAATAATTGAATTAAGCTTGAAATCATAGTAAAATAAGCAGGTATTTTATTTATAAAATTTCCATTTTTATCAGCATTAATTAACTCGCAATTCGCATTTTCACAAATATCAAGTAATCTGAAAAAATTTGGATCTTCTGTATTATAAATAATAGGGAAAAGAGTTCCTGCACTTTGATTTGTTTTAATAATAACATGTTTATCGAATTGTTTAGCATCTAATCCGATCGCTGAATAAAAATCAGAACGTTGTGAATCATTTAAATACATAGTAACAAAAACAGATAATAAAAAGAATTTGCACCAAAGTTTTGATTCAAAAGTATTTAATAAGTGTTTCTGAGATTTTAATAGAGCAGCAAAAAAATCGCCATGCCTATTTTCATCTTGACACCAGCTTTCAAAAAATCGAAATAAAGGATAAATTCTATAATTTGGATTTTTCTCTAAATGTCGATAAATAGTTATATAACGCCAGTATCCAATTTTTTCTGATAAATAAGTAGCATAAAAAATAAATTTTGGTGCAAAAAATGTATATTTTCTTGTTTTTGTTAAAAAACCTAAATCAAGAGAAATATTAAAATCACTCATCGCTTTATTTAAAAATCCAGCATGTCGAGCTTCATCTCTTGCCATAAATGAAAATCCTTCAGCAAGTAAAGGATTAAGTTTTTTTAAATTTCTTGAAATTTCCTTATATAATAAAAAACCAGAAAATTCTGCGGTACATGATCGTTCTAAAAATTCAATAAAAATAGTTTCAGTCGATTTATCAAAAAAATTCCATGTTGATAAAAATTCTTTATCGCGAATAAAGTGATCACGATTATAGTCACGACGAAATTCTTCTACAATACATTCAATTTCTTCTTTATTTGTTGAGATATCAAGTTCACAAATTTCTTTAAAATTGGTTGTATAAAATCTGGGAGTTAATAAGCTTTCTTTCGATGGATCTTTTGTATCAATAATTTTCTTTGAATTTGTAGCAATCATAAAAAATTTCTTCTAATCGTTAATTTTTTTATAAAGAGAAAAATTTATTCCATTTTTCTCTCTCTATGATTTATTATAATGTTAAATTATTTAATAATTTACTTTTTCCTTAATTTACGTTACTAATTATATTAAGTTAGCAAAAGGCGGTATCGCCAAGTGGTAAGGCTTTGGATTGCAAATCCTTCATCCCCAGTTCAAATCTGGGTGCCGCCTTAAGAAGGGGACGTGGTGGAATGGTAGACACAACAGACTTAAAATCTGTTGACTTAAATTGGTCGTGAGGGTTCAATTCCCTCCGTCCCCAATCACACATTTTTTAAATATTCAGTATTAATTCCTAATTCTCGTTCAATTGAAATTTTTCCAGATCGAACAATTTCAATAATTTTGTATGGAGTTAAAAGTTGTTGAATTGTTTTAATTTTTCCAGGATCACCACTTACTTCAATTGTCATTGTATTATTCGAAATATCAACAACTTTCGAACGAAAAACTTGAACAATTTCTAAAATATTTGATCTTGTTTGAGGGGAACAAACAACTTTTAAAAGCATTAATTCTCTTTCAACACAAGCCTTGGCAGTAATATCTTTGACTTCAATTACTTGTATTAATTTATTTAATTGTTTCGTTATTTGCTCAATAGTTTGATTGTCCCCGGGTAAAACAATAATAATTTTTGAAATTCCTATATTCTCAGTTGGACCTACTGCAATACTATCAATATTAAAACCACGACTTGAAAAAACAGTAGAAATTCGTGTTAATACTCCCGATTCATTATAAACTGTTACAGACAAGGTTTTTTTCATAAGAGAGGTAAATATAATTTTATTCTATCTTAATAATAACAAAAAAATAATGTAATTTTGTTATACTAATAAATGAATAGAATTTTGTATATAAAAAAAGGAAAAATATATGACTATTACTGCAGATCAAGTAAAACTATTAAGAGAAAAAACAGGGGCAGGAATGTTGAATTGTAAAAATGCTTTAGTAGAAACAAAGGGGGATTTTGAAAAAGCATTAGAATTTCTAAGACAAAAAGGATTAGCATCTGCAGAAAAAAAATTAACTCGTAATACAAAACAAGGAATTATTACAAGCTATATTCATACTGGATCGAAAATTGGTGTATTATTAGAACTAAATTGTGAAACGGATTTTGTTGCAAGACGCGTTGAATTTCAAAACCTTGCAAAAACATTAGCGATGCAAGTAGCAGCAAGTCCTTCAGTTAATTATATTTCATTAAGCCATATTCCACAAAATATATGGGATGATGAGCTAAGAATAGAATCACAACGTGAAGATTTACAAAATAAACCTGAAAAGATTAAAGAAGCAATTCTAAAAGGAAGAGTTGAAAAAAATCTTTTATCTTTAACATTATTAACACAATCTTGTATTCGAGATCCTCAAATTACTGTTGAAGAATACATTAAAAATCATGTATCTTTATTAGGCGAAAATATTCAACTTGGAAAATTTGAAAAATTCATTCTTGGTGAAAATAAAAATTAAAAAAGAAAAATGTAAAATTTACATTTTTCTTTTTAAAAATCTAATTCAGCAATTTGAACTTTTTCAAATTGTTTTTTCTTAAATACAAGCATTGATTGAGTTATAATGACTGATAGAGAAAATGCTAAAAAACCATAAATACGTAAAGGATCCTGTAATACAATTTCTTTATCTGTTTGACCAAATCCACCAACATTTGGATTAATTGTTAAAGCTTGATCTTGTACAATACTTTGATTTTCTTTTACTATTAATTCAACTTCTTTAGGAATACTTTGCGTTTTAATTTCACCATTAGTTGTTAAAATTGTTAAATCAGAAAATTTTTCACCAATTTTAATTTCTTGAATTTTTCCAGCAAAACTAGAAGTGAAAAGATTATTGTTAGATTTTTCACCTGTTGGATTTAGTTGACCACGACCACGATTTGCGCCTACATAAATAGGATATTTAACAAAAAAAACATTTTTATCTACATTCGGATCAGGAGATAGTAAAGGAAAAATAATTTCTTGATTTTTTTCTCCAGCAATTGGACCAACAACTAAAATATTTTCTTTTGTTGGACTATATGGAGTAATATAAACTCCTTTTGTTTTTTTCTTTAATTCCTCATCTAATCTACTTTTAGGCGCTAATTTAAAACCTTCAGGTAAAATTACTACTGATCCAACATTTAATCCACCTTTTTGTCCATTAGCTAAAACTTGTTTACTTTTTAGATCGTAAGGAATTTTTACAACTGTTTCAAAAACAGTATTTGGTAAAATGGATGTTGGAGCTTCATATTCTGTTGGTTTTTGAGCTAAGTGGCAATTAGCACAAACAATTCTACCATTTGCTTCTCTTGGATTTTCATAAGCTTGTTGTGCATAAATTGGAAAAGCTAAACTTGTTTGAGGAAAAAGAAAACTAAAAAAAGGAATGAGTACGAAGAAGAGTTTGATTTTTTTCATCATAAATTTATTTGAAAAAATTTGAAAAAAGTTAAATAAAAAAACAAAAAGCTTTTAGAATCCAAAAAAGGTTATTCCATTATATTTTATATTAACACGTCTTTTTAAAATAAGAAGAAGAATAATATAAAGAGAAAAAGCAGAAAAAGAAAAACTTAATTGAGTATATCCATCAATTGTTGGTGTTAAAAATCCTGAAATAACTACAATAAATAAAATAATAAATCTCCAAAAACGAGGTAAAAAGTATGTATCTTGTTCTGTCGATAAATAAAGCGTAAAAAAAGTAGGTATTTGAGAAATTATACTTAATAAAATTAATAAAAAAATTTCTAAATTAATAACTTCATTAAACGACCAAAGACTTTCCAATGTTTTTTCTCCATAATTATTAAAAGAATCTAAGCTAATCGGAATAACGGCATTCAAATTAAAAGTTGTTATAAATAAAAATAAATAAAGAGCAAATTGAACATTTATCGCATAATTTATTTTTCCTAACGTTTTAGTTCCTAAATTTTTTTGCTTTTCAAAAAAAATAGGAATATTAAAAACATAATTAGAAAAAAAAAGAAAAAAAAGAAAAAGAACAAATAAAAGAAATAAATAAAATCCAGGAATTAATTGTAAAAGATTTACTTCTGGTACTTGACCACGAGTCCATTCTAAAAGAATTATTAGACTTATAGAATAAAAAAAACCTTTTAGAATTAAATCCTTTTGAGTATTATAAGAACTATTAAATTCTATATTTTCTTCTAAATTTAGCATCTTATTCCGATTTTTATTTTAAATTCTTTAAAATAACTACAACTCTTCTTAAAAATTCAACTTCTTCTTTTAATAATAATGCTTTGGAATTTAATAAAAGTACTTGACTTCTTGAAACTTTTGAATCTTCTTTTGCTTTTTGTTCTATTTTTACTTTTAAAATTTCAATCTCTTTTTCAAAAAAAGTATTTCTTTCAGCATATGCTTTTGCACTATCTTCAATTGTAAGACCTTGATTTACTTCACGTACTCGACGACCATAAACATATACGTGTGTTCCTTTTATTTCTGATTTTTTATCTAATCCTTTTGTGGAAACGATAAAAACACCATCTTGTAATATATAAAGAAATTTTTCTAATTTATTTTCAAAATTTGTTTCAATTTCGACCATATCGTTTTCAACCCTTCCAAGTAAATCTAAATGCTGGTCTAAAATCACAGCAATTCCATTTCTTAAATGAACTTTTACTTTAGTTGTATTTAATTCAATTTTGGTAAAATCTGGTGTTGATAAAAAAAAGTACATTTTTATAAAAAAAAATAATAAATAAAAAAGGAAAAAGTGCCTTTTCTAATACGGTTTAAAATAAACGAGAAATATTAATTATAACGAATATAGCTTGACATTTTCATCTCCAATAATATTGATAAAATCATCTTGTGTAAAATATTGAAAATCTTCTCCTTTAATTTTAACTAAAGATTCATAATTAATTATTCCAGTTTGAATCAATTGATTTTCTACACGAATAGCTTGATATGCAAATAATTGATTTAAAAATACTTTAATTGTTCTTACGTTAGCAAATGCTGGAGATTTAATTAACTGATCTATATAAAACGCTAAAATCTCTAAACTTTCATTAGTAAATTTATAACGATTATGATTATGTAATAAAAATTTTGTAATTTCTGTTAAATCTTGTAAATTATAGTCAGGAAAATCTATATGATTACCAATTCGAGAAGAAATCCCTGGATTTGAATTAAAGAAAAGTTCTAATTTTTCTTTTCTCCCACCAAAAATTAAAATAAGATCATCACGTTGATTTTCCATTACTTGTAATAATAATTCAATTGCTTCTGATCCATAATCTCTTTCATTATCTGGTTTATGTAAATGATGTGCTTCATCTATAAAAAGAATTCCTCCATGTGCTTTTTGAAGTTGCTCTCTAGTTTTGGGTGCAGTATGCCCTACATATTGACCAACTAAATCTTCACGAGTTACATTTGTGATATGACCTTTTGTTAAATAACCTAAATTTCTTAAAACTTGTGCTACTTTTCCTGCTACAGTTGTCTTTCCTGTCCCAGCTTTTCCCGTAAACGCCATGTGAAGACTTGAATTTAAACGAGATAATTCTTGAATTTCACGAATTCTATCAAATAATAAAACCGAACAAATTTCACGAACACGACCTTTAACATTTTTTAATCCAACTAATTCTTGGTCCAATGTACCAAGAATTTGTTCGATTCCTGTTTGGTTATAGCAATCTTTAATATCAATAGCATCTGATTGATTAAGAATAAGATCTTTTAATGTTTTACACATATTTTTAATAAATAAATTAAATTGAAAAAAAATGAAATAAGATTTTAAAATCTTATTTCATTAAATAAAAATTAATAACGAGCTCCTTCAGCTGAACCTTGAACTGCATAACTTTGTAAAGTATAGCGAATTGTTCTTCCTGCTGCTTCTTGACGAACTAAATAGAATCCTGGCTCAAAAGATGGACGTTGAATAATAAATGATAATCCAGTACTTTCTACACCACGCGTATTATCAAAAGCATTAATTTTGATATAAACATTTGGATGAGCTTTACGAGCTTCTGCAATTTCATACATAATTGTTGCTGCATCAGGAATGTCAAAAAGAGGAAGACCCCACATTTCCCAGTAAGAATTACGAGGATGAGGATCATCTGTCCATTCGATTCCAATTGCAAAACGGTTTTTAATGCAATATTCAACTTGTTTTTTAATTTGCGCGTCTGTTAAATCAGCTGATAAAGAAAATGCACCTTGATGAACTCTCATAAAATCTTTTTTTTTTTAGTAATTAAAATAAAAAGTTGATACCTTAATAAAATTTAAATAGAAACTATTTTTTTAAAAATATTATGCAAGACCTTTTACTGGAGTTGCTTCGTAATCTAATGTATCAGTAGATGCATAATTAAATGTAATAGCTTTCCATAAATCTAAGGCTACTTGTAATGGTCTGCATTCTTTTGATGCAACTTTTAAAATTTCAGGACCTTCTTCAACATAATTACGTCCTTCATTTTTAGCTAAAATCATTGCTTCTAATGCAACACGGTTTGCTGTTGCACCAGCTTGAATACCATCTGGATGTCCAATTGTTCCACCACCAAATTGTAAAACTACATCTTCACCTAATAATTGAACTAATTGATGCATTTGTCCACAATGAATACCACCTGAAGCAACAGGTAAACATTTTCTTAAAGATGCCCAGTCCATATCAAAGAAAATACCAATATTACGATTTTCTTTTAATGAAGATAATAATAAAGTATCGTAGAAACCTTTAACTGTATTAGGATCTCCTTCAAGTTTTCCAACAACAGTTCCAGCGTGAATATGGTCAACACCAGACATACGCATCCATTTACAAATTACACGGAAGTTAATTCCATGACTTTTTTGACGAGTATAAGTTGAATGACCAGCACGATGTAAATGAAGAATCATATCATTTTTACGTGACCAAATAGCAATACTTTGAATAGCTGTATAACCAATGATTAAATCAATCATGATAATTACAGAACCTACTTCTTTTGCAAAAATTGCTCTTTCATACATTTCTTCCATAGTAGCTGCAGTAACGTTAAGATAAGAACCTTTAACACAACCAGTTTTTGCACCAGCTTTGTTTACTCCTTCCATAACGTATAAGAATCTTTCGCGCCATCTCATGAATGGTTGAGAGTTAATGTTTTCGTCATCTTTTAAGAAATCTAAACCACCTCTTAATCCTTCATAAACAACACGTCCGTAATTCTTACCAGAAAGACCTAACTTAGGTTTTACAGTAGCTCCTAATAAAGGACGACCAAACACATCTAATCTTTCACGTTCTACAATAACTCCTGTTGCAGGTCCTAAGAAAGTTTTTAAGTATCCATAAGGAAGGCGCATGTCTTCTAAACGAAGCGCTTTAACCGCTTTGAATCCAAATACGTTTCCAATAATAGAAGCTGTTAAATTGGCAATAGAACCTTCTTCGAATAAATCACATTCATAAGCAATAAATGCAAAAAATTCATTAGCAGAGTTAGGAACTTGTTCAACAAAGTAAGCTTTCGCACGGTAAATATCACAAGCAGTTAATAAGTCTGTCCAAACAACTGTCCAAGTCGCAGTAGAAGATTCTCCGGCAACAGCAGCAGCAGCTTCAACTGGATCAACACCAGGTTGTGGTGTAATACGGAATAAAGTTAAAACATCTGTTTCTTTAACTGTATAATCCGCATCCCAGTAACCCATTTTTTTGTATGGAATTACTCCAGACTCATAACGTTCTGATTTTATACGCGTTCTTTGTTCTACGTTACTCATTGTTGTGTTTTTCTTTCAAAATTTACTAAATTATTTAAGAAAAGCTCTCATTGGCTTTTCATAGTAATCAAATGCTAAAAAAAGAAATAAATTAAAAAGTTCAAAAATTTTTTAATCCACTTTTTCTAATTGTTTAGCCTCAATCTGTCTCATTTTTTATTTTATATTAGAAAAAATTAACGAGAATAATATTCAACAACTTTTAATTCATCAATTTTTATTAAAACATCTTTTCTTTTAATTGATGAAAGAACTTTTCCAATTAATTTTTCATTATTCATTTCTAAATGCTTTGGAAGTAAAGTATGGAAACGGGAACGAGTTAGATTAATCCTTTTCATTCTTTTTTGAATTAATTCTCTTTTTTGTTGTTGAATTTCATAATTTGCTGAAATTAATTTTTGAGAACTATTTTTGGGTTTAATCGTAATTATATCTCCTGTTTCACATAAAAAACTTGGTATATTAACTAATTTTCCGTTTACAAGAATATGACCATGATTCACGATTTGTCGAGCACCAGGAATTGTTGATGAAAAACCTAGTCGATAAATAATACAATCTAATCTTGATTCAATTAATTCAAGTAAAGTAATTCCCGTAGAACCTTTTTCTTTTTTTGCTTTTTTATAGTAAGATAATAGTTGTTTTTCTGTTAAGCCATAATTAAAACGTAATTTTTGTTTTTCTAATAAGCGTTCTCTATAATCATCAGATAAAGAAGAACGTTTTGTTTTCGTAATAATTAGTTTTCCATGTTGTCCTGGAGTTTTTGTTCTATTTTTTGGATTTTTTTTTGTTAACCCAGGTAAGAGTCCTAATCGTCTTATAATTCTTAATCTTGGACCAATATATCTAGCCATTTTTATCTTTGTTATCTTTTTTTCTAACAATATAAATACCAATCAATTAAAATTACGTCAAAAATAATTCAATTTTTCTTAAAAGAAAATAAAAGGCGAATGACGGGATTCGAACCCGCGCGTAGCGGAGCCACAACCCACTGCCTTAACCACTTGGCTACACCCGCCTATACCATATATATTCAATAATATCATTTTCAGCTTGCTATATCAAGCTGAATATCGTCTAGAATTCCTCATTTTAATCGATTTTTTAATATCATTAAACAACTCATTCAAAATATTTTCTTGTAAAACATTTGAAATTAAGGTATTTCTGAAAAGAGAAACTGTTGTTTGAAAAGATTCATTCTCAATTACTCGATCCAATTGCAAATCTGTTAGTTCTCTTTTGAGTAAATAAGCAAAATAATGTTGATTGATTGTAATTTCATTTTTTATTATTGATTCTTGAAAATGAATTCTTTTCAGTAATTCATAACGAAGTAAATACCAATTTATATCATTTTTTATCATTCTTTTAATCATATGCGGAGCTTTTACACTTGGGTATTCCATTAAAGTAACAAACAAAATTTCAGAACTAATAATTGGAGTTTTAAAACGATAAAGAGCGTTTTGAGCAGCTTTTTGAAAAATTAATTGCACTTCAGGTGAAAATTCTTTTTTTTCTGCATATTTTCTTTCGATATAACTCGGTCCATAAAAAAATTCTTTAATACTAGCATACTGTTCATATGGAGCATTTTGGTTATAAACTATGTCATCTAGTAATCCTTCATTAAGTTCAAAATCTTTAAATAATTTTCTCATTCTATTTTTTTGATGAAAAAATGGAAGTAAAAGCATTTCACTTTCAATGAATTTTTCATCAAAAACAAGACTTAATATCATTGATTTTCTTACCATACTAAATGCATCTTTTGAAAAAAAATCAAAATAAGATATATGTTTTAAAAAATAATCTAAACTTTGATAAACTTGATTTCGACGTCTTTTTTCTTCTTTTATTTTTTCAATTATCAAATTATTCATAATTTTTTTCATTTCTTTTTTTATAAAGAAAGAATATAGAAATTTCAATCTTTATTTAATTATTATTATTTATTATCATTATAGTAATAAAAAGAAAAGAAAACTGAAAAAATATGAATGAAATTAATTTCTCAAAACAAAAACCAATTTCAAAAACTTTAGTTAAAGTTTTTGAAGAAAAATATTTAAATCCAAATGCGTTATTAGATGAACATCAAAAAAAAATTCAAATAGGAGATATTATTCGAATTGGCTATTTAATTCCTGAAGGAGAAAAAGAAAGAATTCAATCATATGAAGGTTTAATTATTTCAATGAAAAATCGAGGAATAGGAAAAAGTTTCACACTACGTCGAGCAGTACAAGGTATAGGAGTCGAACAAGTTTTTGTTGCAAATTCTCCAAAAATTGTTTCTATTATGAAAAAGCAATCTTCAAAAGTTAGAAGAGCAAAATTATATTTTTTACGCAATTTAAGTGGAAAATCAACAAGATTAAAACGAAAATTTTAATACTTGCACCTGACTGGGTTTGAACCAGTGATGCTCTTACGAGAATGGATTATGAGTCCAGTGCCTTCAACCACTCGGCCACAGGTACTTAAAAAAATATTTTCTTTGTTTTCTTAAAAAAGCAAAGAAAATATTTTTTTTGAAAAAAAGCTATTTTTGAATAGTTTTTGCTTTTTCAATTACATCTTCGATTCCACCAACTAAATAAAAAGCTTGCTCAGGTAAACTATCGTACTCACCAGCTAAAATTTTATCAAATGCGCTTACAGAATCTTTTAAACCTACATATTTTCCTGTTAAACCTGTAAATACTTCAGCAACAAAAAAAGGTTGTGATAAAAAGCGTTCAATACGTCTTGCACGAGCTACAGTTAATCGATCTTCTTCAGATAATTCATCAATTCCTAAAATTGCAATGATTTCCTGTAATTCTTTATATTTTTGTAATGTTTGTCGAACTAATTGAGCTGCTCTATAATGCTCAGCGGTAACAATACTAGGTTGTAACATTGTTGAACTTGATTGAAGAGGATCAACAGCTGGATAAATTCCTTTGGCTGCTAATTCACGCGATAATACTGTTGTTGCATCTAAATGGCGGAAAACATTAGATGGAGCGGGATCTGTTAAATCATCCGCAGGTACATAAACTGCTTGAATAGAAGTAATAGATCCACCTTTTGTTGAAGTAATACGTTCTTGAAGTTGACCAACTTCTGTTGATAAAGTTGGTTGATAACCTACTGCAGAAGGCATTCTTCCTAATAAAGTTGACACTTCTGAACCTGCTTGTACAAAACGAAAAATATTATCAACGAATAATAATACATCCTGTTTATTTGTATCGCGAAAATATTCAGCCATTGTTAAAGCTGTTAAAGCAACACGCATTCTTGCTCCAGGTGGTTCATTCATTTGCCCATAAACAAGTGCTACTTTTGAGCTTTCTAAATTATCAGCGTCGATAACTTTTGATTCTTTCATTTCAGAATATAAATCATTTCCTTCACGAGTACGTTCTCCAACTCCTGCAAAAACTGACACTCCTCCATGTTCTTTAGCAATGTTATTAATTAATTCCATAATTAATACAGTTTTTCCTACACCAGCTCCACCAAATAATCCAATTTTCCCACCTCGTCTATAGGGTGCTAATAAATCAACAACTTTAATTCCAGTTTCAAAAATACTTGGTTTTGTATCTAAATCTACAAATTCAGGAGCTGAGCGATGAATTGAATATCTTTCAGGTGTTTCTACTTCTCCATACTCATCTATAGCTTCCCCTAAAACGTTAAAAATACGACCTAAAGTTTGTTTTCCAACAGGTACGCGTATAGGATTATTTGTATCTACAGCAAGATCTCCGCGTTTTAATCCATCTGTTGAAGTCATACAAATGGCTCTTACTTTATTTTCTCCAATTAAATATTGAACTTCAGCAATAATAACTTCCTTAGAATTTTCTTTTGTTATTTTTAAAGCATTATATATCTTAGGTAAATTTCCATCTGGAAATTCTACATCAATTACAGGACCAATAATTTGGGTTACAAATCCAGTCATAATTATTTTTTCTATCATCGATAACTTTTAAGAATTTAGCGGGTTTCAAATATAAAAAATTAAAGCTTAAGACGTTGTGTTGTCTTTAACCAGTTCCAAGCTTCAATATAAGAATTTGGATCAATTTTTACAACTTTTGTCCAATAAAAAGTAGCTTTTTGCAATAAGGATTCCGCTAAAATATAACATTTTTTTTCGGTTGCTTTAATTCCTTGGTAATGATAAATAACTGCAATATTATTCAGTGCTGAAGTAAAACGTGGATTAATAAAAATAGAAAAATAATAATATTTTAATGCTTTTAAGTAATCTCCATTTTTTGAATAGATTAATCCAATATTATATAAAATGATACTTCGATCATATAAATCTTCTTCAATTTGAAGGGCTTGATAATAATTATTTAAAGCTTCTGCGTATTCTCCTTCATCTTGAGCGGATAAACCATTTAAATAATAAGAAAATGCTTTTTTTTCTTGTTGACTTGCAGGAAAAACTCTTAAAATAACATCAGCAATAATAGTGAACGTTTTATCAATAAAGTTGTTATTTGTTCTTGCTTTTCTCATATTTCATTAAGAATTTACATTACATGTAAAAGGTATTAATCCAAAAGCTCTTGATTTACGAATTGCTTTTGAAATCGCACGTTGTTTTTGAACAGGAATTCTTGTTTTACGACGTGAACGAATTTTTCCATATTTATTTAAAAATGCTTTTAAAAGTTTAATGTTTTTATAATCAATAACATTTTCAAATTTTTTTAATAATAATAAATATTGTAAGCTTTTTTTAATTTTTTTTTCTGATTTTATTGCTTTTTTTGAAAGCAAACTTTGATTCCAATTTGATCGTTTTTTAAAAGGAATAGAATTTTTTTTATCTTTGTTCCAATAACTCATATTTTTTTTTATTTAATTTCTTTATGGATTGTATGTTCATTACAGTATGGACAATGTTTTAATAACTCTATTTTTTCTGGAGTATTTCGACGATTTTTTGTTGTTAAATATCGAGAAACTCCTTCACTACGTTTCGTTGGATTTACTCTACATTTAGTACATTCTAAGGTAATAACAATTCTAGGTCCTTTATTTTTCGCCATACTATTTTTCTTTTTTTAAAAATTTCAAAAGCTTTTAAAGAGCATTTTTTCATAATCTCTAGCTTTTACTAGAGCACCTCTTTATTATAACATGAAAAAGAATTCTTTCCTATGATTTTTTTAAAAGTTTTTTTATTCTTTAAAAATTTGTTACTATGGAATTTATACAAATAAAATTATATATTCCTTCTTTTTATTTAACGAAAAATCATAAAAAAAACAATGAGTAAAAAACAACGCAATCGAAAAACTATCGCCCAAAATAAAAGAAATCGAATGATAAATAGACGTTATATTTCAACAATTAAAACATTTTTTAAACTATTCAATTTAAGTAAAGATAAAAATGAAAAAGAATCTCTTTTACCAAAATTAAATAGTATTATTGATAAAGCTGTAAAAAAAAATGTAATTCATAAAAATACAGCGGCTCGTAAAAAATCAAGAATTTCTCGCCTTTATATTAATTCGTAATAAATATAAAAATCTTTAATTTTTTTTAATTTATTAAATTTGAATCCTTTTTTAATTCAAAAAGATAAAAATCGAGAATGAACAAACTATTTGTAAACAATTTTGGGGATTTAGTCGAAGCACAACGAGCAAGTTTTTATCGATTTTTAGCTTTTGGGATTAGTGAAGAGTTTAACACTTTTTCTAATCCTTTGTTAGCTAAAATACGCCTTTTTGGAAAAAAGCGAATTCCTTGTTTTGTTTACTTTTATCCAAATGAAATGAAAATAAAAGGTCCTAATTTTTCTATTGATACTTGTTTAAAGCGAGATTTAAGTTATTGTATTCAAATTTATTTACCAGGTGAATATATATACTCAATTGAACAAAAAATTGAAAATACGTTTTCTTCTACGAAACAAGTATCCAAAAATTTAAGTGGTAAAAAAATAAAAATTTCTCAGGATATTTTTTTTGGGGAAATTCCCTTAATGACAGAAGAAGGAACTTTTATAGTAAGCGGTTGTGAGCGTGTTATTATTAGTCAAATCATTCGAAGTCCCGGCATCTATTTTAGAAAAGAATTTAATAGTTCTCGTAAGGCTATTTATAGTGCAACGATTATTTCAAATAAAGGATTATGGACAAAATTTATTTTTGAAAAAAAAGAAATAAAAAAAACCAAAAATATAAAATCTGATATTGAACGAATTTATATTAAATTAAACGATTTTAAAGGAAAAAATTCTTATCCAAATAAAGAAGAAGACGATTTAAATAAGCTTTCTATTTACGAATTAATTCGTTATTTTGGAATTACTTTCGAAGAAATTGTTGATACTTTAAAATATCCACTTCATTTAAAAAATCATGAATATAGTTTTACTAGAAATCATGAAAATGAAGTTCCTTTTTTAATTCATAAACTATTTTTTAATCAGCGCTCAGGTTGTTTTTCAATTGGTGAAATTGGACGTTATAAAATGAATAAAAAATTAGGATTAAATTTACCAAAAAATGTAACAAACCTAACTCCTATAGATTTTATTCGAATTATTGATGGGTTAATTGAATTAAAATATTATGACAGAGCAAGTGATGATATTGATGATATTAAAAATAAACAAATTCGTTGTATCGGAGAGCTTTTACAAAATCAAATTCGAAGTGGCTTATTTCGATTAAAAAAAACATTAACATATAATTCCGCTACAAATAATCCACAAAAACTAAGTTTTGAGTTAGAAAATTATACTGAATCTGAAGACTGTATTATTGATCCGCGTCATTTAACAAGTTCTATTAAAGAATTTTTTAAAACAAGTCAATTATCACAATTTATGGACCAAATTAATCCATTATCAGAAATAACACATAAGCGTAGAATCAGTGTTTTTGGCCCAAATGGATTAAAACGTGATCATATTAGTACAGTTATTCGTGATATTCATCCAAGTCAATATGGAAGACTTTGCCCAATTGAAACTCCTGAAGGACAAAATGCTGGATTGATTGCTTCCGTTTCAATGTATGCTCGTATTAGTTCTTTAGGGTCTATAGAAACTCCTTATTTTTTTATGGAAAATCAAAAAATATTTTCAGAAAAAAAAGCACTTTATTTAAATCCTGAGCAAGAATCTCAAACAAAAGTTTCTTTTTGTGATATTGCTGTTAATAAAAAAAGTGAAATTATTGACTCATACATATCGGCAAAAGAAAACTATTTTTTTTCACTTCAAAAATCAAAAAATATTAACTTTATTGCAACGTCACCCTTACAAATTGTTTCTTTAGCAACAGCTTTGATTCCGTTTTTAGAACATGATGATGCAAATCGTGCTTTAATGGGTTCAAATATGCAAAGACAAGCTGTTCCCCTACTATATACTCAAAAACCTATTGTCGGAACAGGCTTAGAAACAATTGCAATTTTAGATTCCGAAATGGTGATTAAAAATTATTGTGAAGGATTTGTTGAATCTTCATCTTCTAATTTAATTAAAATAAAAGATTTAAAAAATCAAGTTATTTATTATTATTTAAAAAAATATTTTCGCTCAAATCAAGAAACATGTATTAACCAAAAACCCATTGTTTGGAATGGTGAAAAAGTTTTTTCAGGACAAATTATAGCAGATGGACCAAGTACTAATGATGGGGAATTATCACTTGGACAAAATTTAACAATTGCCTATATTCCTTGGGAAGGTTATAACTATGAAGATGCTATTGTAATTAATGAACGCTTGATTCTTGAAGATTGTTTAACATCAGTTCATATAGAAGAACATGAAACTCAATTAACTTATTGCTTAAATGGAACAGAAAAAATTACAAATAATCTTCCTCATTTTACAAAATATATACGAAGACATTTAACCCCTTTTGGAATTGTAAAAGTTGGTTCATATGTAAAAGAACAGGAAATTCTTGTTGGTAAATTTACACCATGTGAAGAAGATTCTTCTCCGGAAACAAAATTACTTCAAGCTTTATATGGAAAACCAAAAAAATCTTATCGGGATACTTCTTTGCGTGTACCTCATGGAGTAGAAGGTCGAGTGATAGATGTTAGAACTATTTCTACTACATTATTAAGCAAAGATGAACCTTCGTTATCTACTGCAAGTGAAATTGTTCGAATTTATATTGCTCAAATTCGAAAAATTCAAATTGGAGATAAATTATCAGGACGTCATGGAAATAAAGGAATAATTTCACGTATATTAAGTAAACAAGATATGCCATATATGGAAGATGGAACACCTATTGATATCTTATTTAACCCTTTAGGTGTCCCATCTCGAATGAATGTTGGACAAGTTTTTGAATCGTTATTAGGTTTAGTTGGTGAAAAATTAGGCAAACGTTATAAAGTTTCACCTTTTGATGAACTTTATGGAAAAGAAGCCTCTCGTATTTTAATCAATCAAAAATTAAAACAAGTTGCAAAAGAAAAATCAATTCCCTGGATTTTTCAATCAGCTTATCCTGGTAAAATGTTTTTACGTGATGGAAGAACTGGAGAGTATTTTGATAATCCTATTCTAGTTGGAAAAAGTTATATCTTAAAATTAATTCATTTAGTTGAAGATAAAATACATACACGAGCTACTGGACCTTATTCTATGATTACCGAACAACCATTAGCAGGAAAATCTCAAAAAGGTGGTCAACGTTTCGGTGAAATGGAAGTTTGGGCGCTTGAAGCATACGGATGTTCTAATACATTGCAAGAATTATTAACAGTTAAATCGGATGATATTGATGGTAGAAATGATATGTATGAATCAATTTTAGTTCGTAAACAAAATGAAAAACCTAGTCCATCTATTCCAGAAGCTTTTTTAGCGCTAATAAGAGAACTAAATGCACTGGGATTAGATTTTTCTTTACGAAAATTTGAAGGTGGATTTTATTCCCTAACTACTTTGAAAGATACTGAGAAAAAAATTTTTGAGGATATGGAAAATCGTCTCAAATTACGTGCTCTTCTTTCCCGAAAAAAAGCTGAGCAATTTTCAAAAGTAACATTGGTAGGAAAAAATGAAATAAATTTTCAAGAAAAAATAAGTGAAAAAAAGAAAATTTTAGAGAAATATGAAAAAGAAATTAAAAAAGAATCTTCTTTTTTTAATAATTAAATAGAAAGTTTATGAAAAAAAATGAAGACATTTTAGAATTAGAAAAATCTTTATTAAAACTTGAAAATTTGCAAGCTTCTTTTGATTATTTAAGAATTACAGTTGCATCTCCTAAAAGAATGAAAAGTTGGGCTGAACGTATTTTACCAAGTGGGGAGATTGTTGGAGAGGTATTAAAAGGTGAGACCATTAATTTTCGAACACATCAACCCGAACTTAATGGTCTTTTTTGTGAAAAAATATTTGGTCCTATTAAAAATTGGAAGTGTAAGTGTGGTCAATATAATGGCTTTGCTCTTGATAAAGTTTGTGAAGAATGCAATGTTGAAATTATTGAGGCGCGTGTTCGAAGATATCGTATGGGGTATATTGAATTAACGTGTCCAGTCACACATCTTTGGTATTTGAAAGGAATTCCTAATTATTTATGTATTTTATTGCGTTGTTTTGATGAAGATTTAAAAGTTTCTCAACTTGAAACAATTGTTTATTTTAAAGAAGGAGAACGAATTGTTGATTCAACAAATCCTCTTCATTCTTTTTTTTATCCTGAAAATGGAATAAGTTCAAATCCTTTAGAATCTTTTTTATCTAATCAAATAAAGAAAAAAGATAAAAAAGGTTCTAAGAAATTTGATGAAAATCAACTTTATACGAAAAGTTGGAAAATTCAAAAACGATTTGGGGCAGAAGTTTTAAAAGCAGCATTAGAATCAATTGATATTCCTATGAAAATCAAAGAAGGTCGTGAAAAAATTACAAAAATTTGTCAAAAAAACTTTCAATATTCTCTTATTCCTCAAAAATCCTTAATTCGTAGAATTCGAATTTTAGAGAGTTTTTTTGCTACAAAAATTGATCCTTCATGGTTAATTTTAACAATTTTACCAGTATTACCCCCTAATTTACGACCATTATTAGAATTAGATAGTGGACGTTTAGTGGCAGCTGATATTAATGAAATTTATCGATTAGTTATTACACGAAATCATCGTTTATTCGATTTTCTGTATCGTTATGTTGCTCCTGATATAATTAGTGTTCATGGAAGAAAATTATTGCAAGAAAGCGTTGACTCTCTAATAGATAATGCACGTTTACCGAAAGAAAAAATATTTTCGTTAAATAATCGTCCATTAAAAAGTTTAACTGAAATTTTAGAAGGAAAACAAGGACGTTTTCGTCAATCTCTATTGGGAAAACGGGTAGATTATTCTGGACGTTCAGTTATCATTGTAGGTCCAAATTTACGCTTAAATCAGTGTGGTTTACCTTATGAAATGGCCCTAGAACTTTTTCAACCTTTTTTAATAAATGAACTTTTAAAAACAAAAATTAAAGCTCCTAGTCATAATACAAAATTGGCAAATGTAATTATTAAAAAAAATAAGCCTTTTATTTGGTTACTTTTATCTTCTTTAACTAAAAAATATTCTATTTTATTAAATCGTGCTCCAACATTACATCGTTTTGGAATTCAGGCGTTTGACCCTGTATTAATTTTAGGCCAAGCTATTCATCTTCATCCTCTTGTATGTACAGGATTTAATGCAGATTTTGATGGTGATCAAATGGCTGTTCATCTTCCTTTATATGAATCAAGTCAACTTGAAGCAAAAGTATTAATGAGACCTTCATATAATGTTATTTCTCCGTCTAATGGAGAAGTTATTTTAAAACCTACTCAAGATATGGTCATTGGATGTTATTATTTAACTTTAATGATAAAAAATCATTCATTTTTAATAAAAAAATGGTTTCCTAATGAAAATGATGCACTTTGTGCTTTTTATCAAAAAAAAATAGAATTGCATACTCCTATTTTAGTTCGATATCGTTTATTGGATTTTGAAATGAAATTAGAGAATCATAAACTTATTTTTATTGGTACAAAAAATCAGTTTAAGTTAGGTAAAAAAGAAATTTTGATTTCCAAAATATTTCCTTTTTCTTCTCATGGTCTCAAAAAATATTTTGTTTTAACAAATCTCGGTGTTTTTGTTTTAAGAGAAAATAATAAAAAAATACTTTTTTTAACTGATTTATTTCTTGAAACTACTTCTGGCAGATTACTTTTTAGCAGGAATATAAAAAATGTTTTAAAACAAAATCTATGATGCTTACAGCTACTATTACAAAAAAATTATTAGAAAATATTATTCATGAAACATTTTCTAAATTTGGAAAAATTACTTGTTCTTCATTACTAGATTCTTTAAAGCTGTTAGGATTTTCGTATGCTACATCAGCCGGTATTTCGATTAATATTGAAGATTTAAAGACTCCAAATTCAAAAAAGGATTTTATTCAACAAGCGAATTTTGAAATTGATGAAGTAAGTCATCAATGGCAAAATGGCGCTTTATCAGATACGGAAAGATTTCAAACTATTATTGATAGTTGGAATATTGCTACTGAGTCATTAAAAAATAGAATTATTGATTATTATGAAAATTATGATCCAACAAATAATCTTTATATTATGGCTTTTTCAGGAGCAAGAGGAAATATGTCTCAAGTACGTCAATTAGTTGGAATGCGTGGATTAATGTCTGATCAAGATGGAAAAATTATTGATTTACCAATTCAAGCTAACTTTCGTGAAGGATTAAGTTCAATTGATTATATTATTTCTTCATATGGTGCTAGAAAAGGAATTGTTGATACTGCGTTAAAAACAGCTGATTCAGGGTATTTGACAAGAAGATTAATTTATATTGCCCAAGATTTGGTTATTCGACAAAAAGATTGTGGAACAAAAAAAGGAGTTCTTTTTTTTTTAGAGAAAAAAACAAATATAAAAAATTTAGTTGGTCGTTTTTTAATTTCAAAAAAATTAAACTTGATTGAAGGATCCTCTTTTACTCCTGAAAATATTATTTTAACGGAAAATGATTTAAATATTTTAAAAGAAAAAAGCTCTAATCTTTTAAACATTCGTTCTTCATTAACATGTAAATTAAATGGTTCTATTTGTCAAAATTGCTATGGTTGGGATTTAGCTCAAGGAAAATTAATTTCATTAGGTGAAGCTGTAGGAATCATTGCAGCTCAGTCGATTGGAGAACCTGGAACACAATTAACTATGCGAACATTTCATACTGGAGGAATTTTCACTGGGGAATTATTAAGCCAAATTCGTGCTCCATTTTCTGGAAAAATTGTTTTTCCTACTTCTTTAAAAACAATTCCTTATCGAACATCTCATGGTATTTTAGTTTTAAAACTTCAACAAGAAATTTCTATTTTATTAATAAATTGGCAGGGTAAAGTTAAAGAAATTTTTTTAGATATTGATTCTTTTTTTTATACAAGTTCTTTTTCATTTGTTAAAAAAAATCAATTAATTGCTGAATTTATGAATCAATCTGTTTTACCTGGAGCTAGAAAATTTAAACCAATTCTTTCCCCTTTATCTGGAGAAGTTCGTTTTGAAAATCTTTTAGTAAGAAAAATGTTTCGTGAAAAACGAACAATTAAGGTAAATCAAGATGATGGAATTTTATGGATTTCTTCAGGAGAAATTTTTCTTTTACCAAAAGAAGCAAAATATGGGTTTTTAAATTCTTTATCAAAAGAAAAACCCTTTGCTTCAATTCATTTTACTTTTCCATTTAAAGGAATTATTAAATTTTTTGAAAAAAAATTAATTTTGTTTACTGAAAAAAAGAAATTTTCTTTAAATTTAAACGAATTAAAAATTGAAACAAAGAATACATTTGCAAAAATTTCATTATTTTTAAAAAATTATCAATATGTCGATCCTTTTACTCTATTAGGAGTTGTAAATTTTTTTGCAAATTATGAAGGAAAAATTTATTTAATTCGTAAAAAAGATTCAAAATATAAAACAACAATTTTTATTGTTACAGAAAAAGATATATGGAAAATCAATTGTGATCAAGTAAATGACTATCAATTTTATCAAGAAAAAAAAGGTGTCATTCGTTCTGGGACAAATTTTAATAGTAATTCAAAAACTTTAAATGCTGGTTTTTTTTTAAAAAAAGATGGGCTAAAAATGATTTTTCAATTAGCTTTTCCCATTTTTTTAAGTCGTGGAACTATTTTGAATTATAAACAAGGAGATTTTCTTTTTAAAAAAAAAATAATAGCTAATTTAGTTAATTATACTCAACAAACCGAAGATATTGTTCAAGGCTTACCAAAAATTGAAGAATTAATTGAAGCCAGAAAACCAAAAATTAAATCATATTTAGCAATTCGTCCTGGCGTTTTTGCTGCATCTTTGGATCTAAATCAAAAACAAAAATATGCAATTGAACCTTCATTTGAAAATGGAATAATTTTTTTTACGCATATTGAAAAAAATTATAGATTACCGGAAAAAAAAGCAAAATATGAAAAACAAATTTTTTCTATTATTCATAGCTTTTTTATAAAAGACTCTTTAATTGTATTTCAAAATAGAATGTTTAAAGCTTCGTTTATCCCATCGCCTTTTCATTTAAAACGAAAAATTACAGCAAAAAAAGAACAGTATTTACTCGTTAATCAATATGGTGATTCATTACTTATGAAAGGAAAATCTATTTTTTCTTCTTGGACAAAAATAAGAGGAATTAAATCTTCAATAAAAGATGAAGAAACAAATTATCTTTTTCTTTATAATAACAATGCTTTATCCTATTGGGCAAATCTTAAAGAAAATAAGCTTATTTATAAAAACAAAAAAGAAGATTTAATAGTTTTTACCAAGGAAAAAGGAATGGTATATTTAGAATATTTAAATCCCATGATTGAATACAAGCTTCCATTAAGTGCAAAATCGATTTTTTCACCAGGAAATTTTATTGATATTGGTGAACCTTTTACAGAAGGAATTATTGATATTCATGAATTACTTCATATTCTTTTTGAATATCATTCAACTTTTGATGGAATAATGATAGGATGTTTGAAAAGTTTACATAAATTTCAATTATTATTAGTAAATTCTATTCAATCTATTTATCAATCTCAAGGTGTTAATATTTCTAGTAAACATATAGAAATAATTGTTCGACAAATGACAAGCAAAGTAGTAATTAAAGAAAGAGGAGATACAGCTTTTTTACCAGGAGAAATGATACGTTTTTCATTAATTTATCATATTTATGATTGCTTAAAAAAAGCTGATACAAAAATTCATTTTAAAATACCAAAATTTGAACCTTTATTGTTATCATCAACAAATGCTTCATTAACAAAAGAAGGATTTTTATCATCCGCAGGATTTCAAGAAACCAAAAGGGTATTAACAAAAGCAGCGATTGAAGGTTCTTCAGATTGGTTACGAGGATTGAAAGAATGCGTTATTATTGGTAGAATTAGTCCTGCCGGATCTGCTTTTTTAAATTATAAAAATTATTTAGATAATATTTATCTATTTAAAAGCTAAGAAAAAAATAAAAATTTATGAATGAAATTTTAAAGAAAAAAGAAATCGCAAAGCAATATATTAAAGCTTCAGTTCATTATGGCCATAGCCCAAAAGAATGGAATCCAAAAATGGCTCCATATATTCTATGTGCAAAATATGGATATCATATTTTTGATTTAGTTAAAACATCAAAATTATTGCATCTTGCAGGAAATGTATTAGAAAAAAAAGCTGAAAAAGGTGGAAACTTTCTTTTTGTAGGAACAAATAAACTATCTTCGTCGATTATTGCAAAACAAGCAAAACGTTGCAATAGCTTTTATATCAATTATCGCTGGTTGGGTGGAATGTTAACTAATTGGGCAACAGTTCAAAAACAAATTGAACTTTTAAAAGAATTAGAAAAACAAGAAACTGAAGGAAAATTTGAATTTTTATCAAAAAAAGAATACAGTGGAAAACGTAAACAAATTGATAAGCTTAGAAGATTATTTCAGGGAATAAAAAATATGACTTCACTTCCTGATATTGTTATTTTTACAAGCCAATTAAAGGATTCTTTAGCTATTCAAGAATGTTTACGTTTAGGAATTCCTGCAATTTCAGTGGTAGATACAAATTGCGATCCAGATTTAATTCCTTATCCAATTCCAGCAAATGATGATTCAAGTTCTTCAATCAATTTTATTTTAAATTATCTAGTGAATAGAATTTTAACGGGATATAATATTAGAAATAAAAATGAAATTTCCAATTAAATTCTCTTTTAAAAGAGATAAGAAATTTGTTTATTCTTTTAAGCGTTAGATTTTTCTTTATATTCAAAAAAATTCTTTCGCATTTTTCTTTCCATTGTTTAAAAATTTTTAAAAGACTAAAAGAAATTTATATGGTAACCGTTCTTTTATCAAAAATTGAAGTAGGATCTCATTTCTATATTAATTTTAGTGAAACTCTTCATCTTCATGGAGAAACAATTATTGTTTCGGCTTTAGTAGTAGCTGGACTTTCAATTTTTTTAGCATTAGCAACAAGTAATTTGCAAAGAATTCCCAATCCATTACAAAGCCTTGTAGAAATTATTTATGAACTTGTGAAAAGCATAGCTTTAACCCAAATGGGACCTTCATACTATTCTCAATTTTTACCTTTTATTGCTACTATATTTCTTTTTGTTTTAGGTTCAAATTTATCCGGAGCTTTAATTCCTTGGAAATTAATTGAAATTCCATCCGGAGAATTTGCAGCACCAACAAATGATATTAATACAACAGCTTGTTTAGCAATTTTAACATCTATTAGTTATTTTTTTGCTGGGTTAAAAATTAAAGGAATTGGTTACTTTAAACGTTATATTAAACCGGCAGTATTTTTTTTACCTCTAAACATTGTAGAAGATTTTACTAAACCCTTATCTTTAAATTTCCGATTATTTGGAAATGTTGTTGCAGATGAGTTAACCGTTACTGTAATTTGTTCTTTAGTTCCTTTAATTATTCCTTTACCTATCATGATGCTTGGATTATTTGCTAGCTCTCTTCAAGCCCTTATTTTTGCAACGTTAGCTGCAGCTTATATTGGTGAAGTTATTGAATAGTTTTTTTTTGAAATTTGTGAATTCTTTCAACTAGTTATTTTTTCATTATCAAATTATATTTATGGTAGATTCTCTTATCGCTTCTGCTTCTGTTATTGCTGCTGCTGTTGCTGTAGGTTTTGCTGGATTAGGTCCTGGTATTGGACAAGGAAATGCAGCTGGACAAGCTGTTGAAGGAATTGCTCGTCAACCAGAAGCTGAAGGAAAAATTAGAGGAACTCTTTTATTATCATTAGCCTTCATGGAATCATTAACAATTTATGGTCTTGTAGTAGCTCTTTCTGTTCTTTTTGCAAATCCATTCGTAAGTTAATTATAAAAAAAAGTTTGAAATGTTTTTAAAAACATTTCAAACTTTTTTCATTTTTATTTATTCAAAACATTAAGAGTTTTATGAGCTTTTCAGTAACTTTCTTCTTAAATGGTGGGTTATTTGATTTTGATTTAACATTTTTAGGTGAAGGAATTTTATTTTTACTTTTTTCATTTGTTGTAACTTTTGTTTTTTTAGCACCAATTTCAGATCAATTGGATGAACGTGCAGAACATATTAATTTTAATTTACGAAAATCAAATTTTCTGGTAGGAGTAGCTGTTAAAAAGGTATCAAATGCAGTTAAAGTATTAAAAAAAGAGATCGCAGAATTAAATCGTCAAATGAAATTAACAAAAGATTTTACAAATGCGAATTTTGAAGAAGAAATAAATTTTGTTAAACAAGAAAATAGTCTACTATTAAGTAGATTGAAGGGAGAACTTTCGATCAAATCAGGCCTTTTATTATCTAATATTGCAGACGAATTAGTCATATTGACTGATGCATTCTTTGTCAAAAAATTTCAGTCAAATTCATAACAATTAAAAAACAGTTTTATTAACATTATGATATGGAACGTTTTTTCATTTTTCTTAAGCAATGAAGAACCTTTTTTAGAATTCAATACAAATATTTTAGAAACAAATGCAATAAATTTGTTTATTTTAATTGGTCTTTTACTTTATGGTAATAAAGTTTCTTTTCAACCTAGTCTTGAAAAAAGACAACAAGAAATTATTATAACTATTGAAAATGCCCAAAAAGATGTAGTTAGCGCAGCTAAATTTTATGCTACTGCTGAAAAAGGACTTTCACAAAACATTTTTTGGCTGCAAGCTTGGCAATCAACTTATCAAAAAGATAAAATTGATTTTGTTAATAATAAATATAAACGAGTAAAAAACGCTTTATTAGATACTTTTTCTTCAACAGAAAATTTTATTCGAAATTTTGAAACAAGATCTTTTTTAAATTTACAACGTTATATTCTTTATATTATTGCTAGTCGAGTTTTAAGAAAATTTCTTCTGTTATCAGAAAATGAGCAATCAAAAGTAATTGAAACAACGATTATAGCTTTAGGAGGAGACAAAAAATGAGCTTTTCAAAAAAATCTGTAACGTCATATTCAAAATCTTTATTTCAAGCTTTAAAAAAATATCAAATTGAATTTTCAAACGAAGAAAATTATGATATTGGAAATATTACTTCATCTGAATTAAATAGACAATCACCTAATATTTTTTTTATTGGAGAAGAATTATTATTAATTCGATCTGTAATTGTTTCTTCAAAATTCATTAATCAATATTTTAAAAATCCCACATATTCTGAACAAGAAAAACTGGAAGTCCTTTTTACGATATTTCCAGGATTAACACTGTGTACAAATTCTTTTTTAAAAGTTTTAGCAGAAAGAAGTCATTTATCTCTTCTTCCTGAAATTAGTGATGAATATACGAAATTAGTAGTCAGTTTTCGAAATTCAACAGAAGTAAAAATAACAACAGCAAGTGGATTGAAAGAAAATTATGGGATACTTCTTTTAAATACTTTAAGAAAAATAACGAAGTCAAAAGAAATTTTTTTAAGAACTTTCCATTATCCAAAAATTTTAGGAGGATTGATTGTTGAATATAATTCAAAATCAATAGATGCTAGCATATTAAAAGAATTTAGTTTATTCGTGAGCGAAGGATAAAATTAAATTTTTTTTTAAAAATTCTTCCTTTTAGAAACTTAATATTATTGATTTTTTAAAAAAATATGACAAACGTAACACAATTAACGAATTTTGTTCAAAATAAGTTAAGCGAATATATAGAAATTAAGACACGAACAACTGATGTTGGAATTGTTTTACAGGTGGGAGACGGAATTGCGAGAATTTTCGGATTAGAAAATGTTGCTTCAGGTGAATTATTAGAATTTGAAGATCAAACAATTGGAATTGCTTTAAATCTAGAAACAAGCAATGTTGGTGCCGTATTAATGGGTGAAGGAAGAGATATTCAACAAGGAAGTACTGTTCGTGCAACAGGTAAAATTGCTCAAATTCCGGTTGGAGATGATTTATTAGGGAGAATTGTAGACGCTTTAGTTAATCCTTTAGATGGAAAAGGTCCTATTTTAACAACTGAAACACGCTTAATTGAATCTCCTGCTCCTGGAATTATTGCTCGTCAATCGGTTTGTGAGCCATTACAAACAGGAATTGTTTCAATTGATGCTATGATTCCAATTGGAAGAGGACAACGAGAATTAATTATTGGAGATCGACAAACAGGAAAAACTTCAATTGCATTAGATACTATTATTAATCAAAAAGCAGAAGGCGTTATTTGTGTTTATGTTGCTATTGGACAAAAAGCTTCAACAGTAGCACAAGCCGTTTCCATTTTAGAAGAAAAAGGAGCTTTAGGATATACTATCATTGTTGCAGCAAATGCAAGTGATCCAGCAACTTTACAATATTTAGCCCCATATACAGGTGCTAGTATTGCAGAATATTTTATGTATAAAGGAAAAAGTACATTGGTTATTTATGACGATTTAACAAAACAAGCACAAGCATATCGTCAAATGTCATTACTTTTAAGACGTCCACCAGGACGTGAAGCGTTTCCTGGAGATGTATTCTATTTACATTCAAGGTTATTAGAACGCGCAGCAAAATTAAGTAAAGCTTTAGGTGCTGGAAGTATGACAGCTTTACCGATAATTGAAACAGAAGCAGGGGATGTATCTGCTTATATTCCAACAAATGTAATTTCAATTACAGATGGTCAAATTTTCTTATCAAAAGATTTATTCAATTCAGGAATTAAACCAGCCATTGATGTTGGAATTTCAGTATCCAGAGTTGGATCAGCTGCGCAAATTAAAGCAATGAAACAAGTTGCCGGAAAATTAAAACTAGAATTAGCTCAATTTGCTGAATTAGAAGCTTTTTCTCAATTTTCTTCTGATTTAGATAAAGCAACTCTTGATCAATTAGCACGTGGACAACGTTTACGTGAATTATTAAAACAACCACAAAATTCACCTAAATCAGTGGAAGAGCAAGTTTGTTTAATCTATGCAGGAACAAATGGATACTTAGACATTTTACCAGTTCCTTCCGTTAAAATTTTTGCTGAAAATTTACAAGAATATTTAACAGGAAAAGATACAACAATAATTGATTCTATTAAAGAATCTAAAAAATTAAGTCCAGAGACAGAATCTTTATTAAAACAAGCTATTCTAAAAATTCAACAAGAAACATTAGCATAATTTTATTCTTTTTTGAATCTTATTGAATAATTTTTTCAATAAGATTCAAAGAAAACTTTGATAACCTTTTTTTTCTAATTGATCGATAAAATCAATTTGTCCTGTTTTAATAATCTTTCCATCAATCATAATGTGAACAAAATTGGGTTTTAAATAACTTAAAATTCTAGGATAATGAGTAATAATAATTAAAGAACTTTTTTTTGAAAAATTTTTTAAAATAACTTCACAAATTAATTTCATTGCATCAATATCCAAACCAGAATCTAATTCATCTAAAATAATTAATTTTGGTTCCAATAAAAGCATTTGTAAAATTTCATTTCGTTTTTTCTCTCCTCCTGAGAACCCTTGATTTAGGTCTCGATTTAAAAACTCATTCGGAATTTTTAATTCTTTAGATTTTTCATTTACTAAACCCATAAACTCAATTGGAGTTAATTCTATTTTTCCTAAATATTTTCTTTTTTGATTATATGCTAAACGTAAAAAATCGTAATTTGTTACACCGGCAATTTCTAAAGGATATTGAAAAGCTAAAAAGAGTCCTTCATGTGAGCGAAACTCAGGAGAAAAATTTAATAAATCTTTATTTTCAAAAAAAATATTTCCATTTGTAATTTCGTATGCAGGATGTCCTGCAATAATTTTTGAAAGAGTACTTTTTCCACTTCCGTTCGGACCCATAATAACATGAATTTCATTTTCATTTATTTCTAAATTCAATTTTTTTAAAATTGGCTTTTTTTCAATAGAAGCTTCTAAATTTTCAATTTTTAAAATCATATGCTTTTTTTATTATTAATTTATCCTATTGTTCCTTCTAATTTTAAAGATAATAAATTATCTGCTTCAGTGGCAAATTCCATTGGAAGCATTGTGAAAACATCTTTACAAAATCCACTAATTAATAAACTAATAGCTTGTTCTGGATTTATTCCTCGTTGTGTTAAATAAAACAATTGTTCTTCACTTACTTTTGAAATTTTCGCTTCATGTTCAATAATCGAATTCGAATTTGAAATTTCTAAATAAGGGAGTGTTGAAGCAGTTGAAGAAGAACCAATTAAAAATGAATCACATTGTGAAAAATTTCTTGAAAAAATGGCATTCCTTCCTATTTTTACTAATCCACGGTAAATATTTTTTGATGATCCACAAGAAATTCCTTTTGAAATAATCTTACTTTTAGTTTGTTTTCCTAAGTGAATCATCTTTGTTCCTGTATCTGCTTGTTGATAATGGTTTGTTAAAGCAACAGAATAAAATTCGCCTGAAGAATTTTCACCCATTAAAATACAGCTAGGATATTTCCATGTAATAGAAGATCCAGTTTCGACTTGGGTCCAAGAAATATTTGAATTTTTTCCTAAACATAATCCTCGTTTTGTAACAAAATTATAAATTCCTCCAATTCCAAATTGATTGCCACTATACCAATTTTGAACGGTTGAATATTTTATTTTAGCATTATCAAAAGCAATTAGTTCAACAATTGCTGCATGTAGTTGATTTTGATCATATGTGGGAGCGGTACATCCTTCTAAATAATTAACTGTACTATTTTTTTCAGCAATAATTAATGTGCGCTCAAATTGTCCAGCATCTTTATCATTAATTCTAAAATAAGTTGATAATTCTAAAGGACAGTTTGTATTTTGTGGAATATAACAAAACGATCCATCACTAAAAACTGCAGAATTTAATGCTGCAAAAAAATTATCTGAAGATGAAACGACTTTTCCCAAATATTTTTCAACTAATTCTGGAAAATTTTCTAAAGCTTCTGATATTGAACAAAAAATAACCCCTTCTTTTCCAAGTTTTTCTTTAAATGTAGTGGTTATTGAAACACTATCAAAAACAGCATCAATCGCAACGTTAGATAATTGTTTTTGTTCAGTTAAAGAAATTCCTAATTTTTCAAATGTTTTTAAAATTTCAGGATCAACTTCATCGAGTGAGTTTAATTTTTTTTTTTGTTTTGGTATTGAATAATAACTAATCTCATTAAATGAAATAGGC
>Ga0209550_10000457_pt1 | contig 38259 bp, 30 predicted proteins | sample LauGreSuBDMM15SN_2_FD_187567 | JGI IMG/M metagenome (GOLD analysis project Ga0209550, IMG submission 187567) | Freshwater lake microbial communities from Lake Michigan, USA - Su13.BD.MM15.SN (SPAdes) (version 5) | ecosystem: Environmental > Aquatic > Freshwater > Lake | place: Lake Michigan... | reverse complement strand
GCAGATTAGCGACAGCTTGAGTGCGATGGGCGCACAGCCCGCTTTGCTGGATCCCAAAGAGTATGCCGCGTATGTGGCCGATCAAAAGGCGATGTTTACCAAGGCAAAACAAACGCTTAAGTTGAGTGAGTGAGCTATATGTTGCGAAAAGCCTCACGTGGCTTTTCGACATGTTGCGCTTCTATGTCCGTCGTCATGAAAGCTGCTTGCTTTAACAGATAACAAAATCAAGAGTTAAAAAAAGGAGAGACCAGTGCGTGCATTCATTAAAAAAACTCAAGAGTCTGTCATAGGCCTATTAGTACTCGCGATACTTCTGACCTGCGGCATGGCTCAGGCGAGTGACTACCCTAACAAGTCGATCCGCCTTGTGGTGCCTTACACCCCGGGTGGGCCCGCAGACTCGATCGCTCGCACGGTTGCTGAACCTTTAGCCATCAAGCTTAAGCAAGCGGTTGTCGTTGAGAATAAGCCAGGTGCGTCTGGTGGGATAGGGGCTGCTTTTGTGGCGAGTGCTGCACCGGATGGCTACACCCTCTTACTGTCAAATATCAGCGATGCGGTTGCTGTGGCCTTAGGGGTTAAGCTGACCTACGACTTCCAGAAGGATTTAACCCCTATTATTTTGCTTGGCGACACTCCCTTCGTGTTAATTGCGGGTTCGGGCATTAAAGTTTCTTCTGTTAAAGAACTCATTGAGTTTTGCAAAAACAATCCGGGGAAAGTGAACTTTGGCTCTTCTGGCACCGGCTCAGCGTCGCAGCTTGCGGGTGAACTGTTTGTTAGTATGGCGGGGTGCTCTGCAACGCATGTGCCCTACAAAGGGCAGGCCGATGCGACGATGGCGTTAATGGGGGGGCAACTGACTTTCGCCTTTGCTAATCCAGTTCCAGCCTTGCCGCAAATTAAAAGCGGTGCGCTTCGCGCGCTAGCGGTCTCTTCAAAAACCAGTTATCGGTCTTTACCAGATACTCCAACAGTCAACCAAGACGGCTTGGTGGGTTTCGACGTCAGCCCTTGGTTTGGGTTGGTCACGCCCGCAAAAACGCCCGCGGTGGTGATCGCGCGTTTGCAAAATGAGTTAGCAGAAATTTTAACTAGACCCGATATACAAGAAAAACTATTTAGACTGGGCGTGCAGGCTAAAGGCGGGAGCTCGGCCGACTTTGCTTCGTTGATTGCTTCTGACATTACGCGTTGGAAAAAAGTAGCTCAAGACGCCAAAATTAAAGTTGAATAGAGAGATTTTGATGCCATACCTAGAAAGAGCCGGGCAGCCAACCATTCATTATGAGTTAGACGATCACACTGATCCGTGGAAGAATGCCCCAACAATCTTGCTACAGCATGGTTATAGTCGGTCGACAAAAATCTGGTATCAATGGCTACCTTATCTATCAAGGCATTACCGTATTTTACGGACCGATCTACGAGGCCTCGGCCAGTCGGCAAAAAACTTTAATCTCAAGACTGAAATGACGCCACAGCACTTTGTGGATGACATTTTGGCCGTGATCAATGAAGTGGGTTGTGGGCCGGTGCACTATTGTGGCGAGTCGCTTGGTGGAATTGTTGGTATGAAACTTGCCGCTGAGCATGCTGATGTTCTGCGGACCTTAACGCTTGTGTCGTCGCCACTTCGTATTTCTGAAAAGACAAAAAAAGATTTTGCTTGTGGTCATGCCTCGTGGGAAGAGGCTGTGCGCCAGATGGGTTCTGAAAAGTGGACAACAGCAGTCAACGGTGTGACTCGATTTCCACCAGGTACTGATCCAGAGCTGATGAGCTGGTATGAAAAAGAAACCGGCAAGTCTGATACTGAAGTACTCGCTGAGTTGGCGGTGGTGGCATGTCAGGTCGATATGCGTCCGTATCTTGAAAAAATCGAGATACCGACTCTGGGGCTGTACCCCTCAAAAGGACATTTAACAGTTGGTGACGACGATTTGATACAACAGGGCATCAAAAACATTCGAATGATTCACATGCCTACGACGTTTCACGCCATTCAGTTTGCGATGCCGGCGGCTTGTGCAGAGCAGTTGCTACATTTTGCAGCGCAGGTTGATGGGCGTGGTTGTCGCGAATGAAGTATCTAAAAAAATAAAAGTTCGTTGCTTGTTTTCTTCGTTTCTGTCTTGACTCCTCAGTTCAAGCTGACCAACGGGCGTATCCAAGCAAACCGATTTGGCTCATTGCGCGGCGACTTAATCTTTGACCTCATACAAAGTATTCATCATGCAAGATAAGTCTCGTATTCCAGTGATTGTTGGCGTTGGTCAAGTGACTGATACGACGTCAGCGCCTGCACTAGGTCGCTCCCCCCTTCAGTTGATGCGAGAGGCCGCTGCGATCGCGGCTCTTGACAGTGGTGCGGGCGAAGCTCTGTTCAGTCGCCTTGATTCAATCACTGTGATTCGCCTCTTCGCTGACACGATGACGCGCTTTATTTCGCCCTTTGGTAGATTGGTTAATCCCCCTTGGTCATTGGCTCAAAAGCTAGGCGCAACGCAGGCCACAGATTTAGTGTATCCACCCCACGGTGGCGACTCGCCTCAAGTGATGTTGGCGCGCGCCTGCGAGCGCATTGCCTCAGGGCACTCACAGTGTGCACTGATTGTTGGCGCCGAGGCGTTGCGTACGGAGTTGGCCGCTAAGCGTGCGGGGCTTGAACTGCAATGGGGTGAAGATGCGCCATCGCCTCCAAATGAACTTGATGGTCCAAAGATTATGTACTCTTTAGCCGAAGAGCAGCACGGTATGCGTTCGGCGATCGCAATGTATGCTCTGATTGGCCAAGCGGTGCGTCGCGCAGCAAAGCAGACTGTTGACCAATACCGCCAGTCCAGCGCAGAGTTGTTCGCAAGTTTTGCTAGTGTTGCGAAAGATAACCCGCTCGCTACCCGTCGCGAGGGTTATGGTGTCGAAGCAATACGCGCCGAGAGTGCCGAAAACAGATTCATCGGATTCCCTTATACCAAGCTCATGACGGCTAACGCATTTATCGACCAGTCAGCTGCCGTCCTTGTGATGTCAGAGCAACGCGCCGATGAGCTCGGTATCAGCCAGGCAAAGCGGGTCTACTTGCACGGCACGGCTGCAGCACACGATCACTGGTATGTGAGCGAGCGTGCGCATCTCGAACGTTCCTCGGCAATGCGTTTAACTGCTGAATACGCGTTGGCTCAAGCGCATAAGCGACTTGATGAAGTCGCGTTCATCGACATCTATAGTTGCTTTCCTTCCGCCGTGCAAATTGCTTGCAGAGAATTAGGAATCTCGCTTGACGATCCGCGTGGGTTAACGATTACGGGAGGATTGCCGTTTTTTGGTGGTCCGGGCAACAACTACGTCAGCCATGCCATTGCCGAGATGGTGCACAAGGTGCGAAGTCAACCGGGGTCTTATGGCCTGGTGATGGCAAATGGTGGTCTTGTGACAAAAGAAGCGGTCGGTCTGTATTCCACTCAGCGGCCAACCGTCGACTTCGTTTCGAGCGACTCGGCGGTAATACAAGACCAGATCGATCGCGAGACGCTCTTAACGCTTGCTACTCAGCCAAACGGTGAGGCGACGATCGAGACCTATGCAGTGCTGCACGGAAAAAAAGGCCCAGAACGGGGGGTCTTGTTCGGCAGGTTGCTCAATACGGGCGAGCGATTTGTCGCCAATACACCCTCAGACGCCGCCACGCTCTCGAACTTGCAAACTCACGAGTCGATCGGACTGTCGGGTACCGTGTCACAGGTTGAGGGTCTCAATATTTTTATATCGAGATTCGCCAACTGAGCGAATACCCTTGCGCGCCCGAGTTCGACAGTTAAATCGGTTTTTCGAGTAAATCCCTGATGGACCTTCAATTAAATCAAGCACTTACATTTTAGTTTTAAAATTCTTTGTAATGGCACGTTTTAGTTATAAAAATTTATCTTAACATACTTGATAAATAGATTTATTGTCATGGCATGTTTATCAAGCTCACTCGGTCTGGCTCCCGCAAATACGTCCAACTCGTTGAGGCGTACCGCGACGAGCATGGGGCGGCCAAACAGCGTACGGTCGCCACCCTCGGTCGCCTTGATCAACTCAACTCAGGGCTTGAATCGGTGATTGCCGGTCTGCTGCGCATCACGGGTAAATCTTTACCTGCTACGTCTGCCAAGCTAGCAATCACCTTCGAGTCGGCGCGCGACTTTGGTGATGTCTGGGCGCTCACCGAATTGTGGAACTCGCTCGGTTTTGATCGGTTGCGCCAAATCTTTCGACGCACGCGCCATGCTATCGATGTCGAGGCGCTCATTCGCGTGATGGTGCTCAACCGCCTGTGCGATCCTCACTCCAAACTTGGTGTGTTGCGTTGGCTCGAGACGGTCTCCTTGCCAGGGATTGCGCTTGAGTCGATTGATCATCAGCATCTCTTGCGTGCCATGGACGCCTTGGTTGAACACAAGGACGAGGTCGATGTGGTGATGGCGCAATTGTTGCGTCCCCTGATTGATCAGGACTTGGCGGTCGTGTTCTATGACATGACTACGATCCGTGCTGAAGGCCTCTCTGAGCAAGACGATGATCTACGCCGGTTCGGCATGGCCAAAGAAGGTTTGATTGCGCGCCAGGTCATGCTCGGGGTGGTTCAGACCGCTGAGGGCGTGCCTCTGTATCACGAGGTGTTTGAGGGCAATACGGCGGAGGTCACGACGCTCAAAGCAGTGATTGAAAAAATCGTTAAACGCTTTCCCGTTAAACGCGTCATTGCGGTGGCCGATCGTGGGTTGCTCTCGACAGATAATTTAGCGGACCTGCAGGCCATTGAATTGCCAGGTGGTGGCGCTTTGGAGTTCATCCTGGCCGTACCGGGTCGGCGTTATGGCGAGTTTATTGATCTTCTGGAACCGTTGCACGTCTCGCAATGCCTCAGTGCGACCGAAGAGGTGCTGTGCGAGACGGCTTGGAACAAGCTCAGGCTGGTTGTGGCGCATGATCCGTTGGTGGCCCAAGAGAGCAGCGCTAAGCGCGATCGTCGCATCCAGACGCTTGAGGAACAGGCAGCCCAGTGGGTCGGCAAACTCGATGGCCAGGATCTAGGCAAAGCCGCACGCGGGCGAAAACTCTCAGACGGTGGTGCACGCGCACGTTTTTATCATGAGGTATGCGAGGCACATCTCTCACGCATCGTGCGCGTTGACCTCAAGAGCGAGTTATTCACCTACGCCATCGATGAGCGTGCCTTGGCTCACGCGCGCCTGATGGATGGCAAGTTACTGCTCGTCACCAATACCACTGATCTCACATCCAGTGAGGTCGTCAAACGTTATAAATCATTGGCCGACATAGAGAGAGGCTTTCGCGTACTGAAGTCCGAAATCGAGATCGGACCGATCTACCACCGACTACCCGATCGCATCCGCGCCCATGCGACGATCTGTTTCATGGCACTGATTCTGTATCGCGTCCTGCGTACTCGATTGCACGCAAGCGATACCCATCTCTCGCCTGAGCGCGCGCTCGCAAAACTGCGTCATATTCAGCACCACCGCATCACACTCAACGAGTCTGAACCCGTAGCGGGGCTCTCGTCCATTAACAAAGAACAGATCGAAATTCTGGCCGCCCTGACCATCAAAAAACCAAGCCTAAACACTCAATTAACCCTTTTGTAATGGAGCGTTTTGTAGCGAGAGCTATGAGAATCAGGTGCTTACGCTTTTAACTGTCGAACTCGGGTGCGCGACTTGGTCATACCGCCGCAGCACACAAGCCAAACATGTCCGGCCTGCGGCAACGTATCAAAAGACAATCGACAGACTCAGGCGAAATTTCTGTGCATCGATTGTGGTTACTGAGCCGTAACCCCCGATAATTTGATCAGAGCAGCCCATTTTTTTAGTTCTGACTCCATATACAACTTGAAATCACTGACGGAGTTTGGAGCAGGGATGGATCCTTGTTCATAAATTTTCTTTGTGACTTCAGGATCCGTTAATACTTTTTGAAGTGCTGCATTGACGCGTTCGATTTGACCGGTTGGGGATCCAGCGGTGGTCATAATGCCGTTCCAGAGTAACAATTCATAGCCAGGAAAAATCTCATTGATAGGCTGAACGTTTGGAAAGCGTTGGGTACGTTCTTTGGTCGTTACACCAAGCACTTTGACCCGACCAGATTCAATAATCGACACCATTTCAACAGCCGGACCAAAATACAGTTGTATTTGACCACCCATCAGATCGGTTACGGCAGCACCACCGCCTTTATAGGGTACGTGGACCATCCCACCTCCCGCCATGTTATTGAATAAGGCCCCGGCTAAATGCTGAGAGGTGCCGGTGCCCGAGGAGCCATAATTCATTGGGCCTTTTTTTTCTTTGACATAAGAGACAAATTCTTGGAGTGTATTAGCTGGGAAGTCTTTGTTAACAACAAGCATGTTGGGTAGAAATGCAACCCTTGATATTGGAGTCAAATCCTTCATGACGTCATAGGACAGATTTTTATACAAGCTTGGATTGCTGACGTGAGTGCTTGTGATAAATAAAAGAGTTAAGCCATCTGGTGTGGCCCGCGCCACTTGTGCCGCCCCGATGTTGCCGGCTGCCCCACCTTTGTTTTCTACTACGATGGTCTGGCCTAATTCGATTCTTAATTTATCGGCCAAGAGGCGAGCCGTTATGTCTGTGCTGCCTCCAGAGCCAAACGGCACCACGAGTGTGATGGGCTTGCTTGTATCTTGAGCGACACTATCGATCGACGTGAAAGACAAAACCGTCAAGGCGAATAGGGACACGACAACATTTCTATTAAGCTTTTTCATTGAAAGTCCTCGCTGAGTGTTTACCACGCGGTTGCGCCGCTATCTACCATCATTAAATGTCCAGTGATCCGTTTTGAGTCATCAGACGCCAGAAATAAGGCCGTAGAAGCAATCTCGTCTGCTTGAATCAAGCCCATCAGGTGCGAGGACACCTCGGGCCGTTTATGTCGATTACGTGGATCAAAGGTTGGATGGGATGGACTATTTTTCAAAAAATTTCTAAGCCGTTCAGTATCAACTGCGCCTGGGGCGATCGCATTGACCCGAATATTATGCGGACCGTACTCAACGGCCATTGAGCGCGTTAAAGAAATAATCGCACCTTTGGCTGCCGTATAGCAATCGCGGCCTGCTGTGCCGACAACGGCAACATACGAAGAGGTATTGATGACTGAACCGCCACCGCCTTTGATAATGACGGGTATGACATGGCGTGAGGGTAGAAAGGTTCCGAATAAATCGAGTTTGATTGCTCGCCAAAATTCGTCAATTTCAACATCGGTCACTGAGCCATCATGCGAGGTCGATCCTCCGACATTGTTATAAAGGATATCAATGGTGCCATAGTGATTAACCGTTTTTTGAACCATTTCAATCACAGAGCTATCGTCTGTGACGTCGCATTTGACGAAGAGGGCGTCTTGACCACGGGATTTAATTTCATCCACGACAGACTGTCCATTTTTCTCGTTGATTTCTGCAACAACGACCTTGCCGCCTTCGTTGGCAAATAATCTGGCAGAGGCTGCGCCAATTCCTGTTCCTGCGCCTGTGATGACTGCAACCTTTCCTTTAATGCGCATGTCTGCTCCTGTTTGAATTTAATGATGAGTTGATGATCTTCGTTGGCACCGCTCACTGTTCCATAATCGTGCAGCGCCAATGAATTCTGTTCTCATTTGTTGGATATCCGCCTGTCGCTGAGTGCAACGTGCAACGGTTATCCCATGTGATTAAATCGCCGACCTGCCATTTATGTCGATAGTCACTGTTTGTTGCAATCATGTTCGCAGTAAGTTCGTCAATCAAAGAGTCACTGTCAGCTTCACTGATATCGGCGATTTTTAAAATATGAAAAGGATTGAAATAAAGGGATTTGCGTTTGGTTTCTGGATGAATTCGAACCAAACTGTATTCTGTGGGTAAGCGCAATTGATCTTCAGGCTCTAAAAGATCAAAGCCTATTTTTTTTCGACCGCCATAGACGTACTGCGCCTTGAGCGTCTCGATTCGACTTTTCAAGTGCTGGGGTAGGGCTTCGTAGCCTAAATACATATTGGCAAAAAGAGTGTCCCCACCGTAAGACGGGATCTCTAAGCCTAGCAGTTGGGTGGCTTTACAAAGTCTGTCATCCCAGGGGCCATCCGTGTGCCAACTTACTCCGCGGTTGTAAATAGATTCATTCAGGGTGCCATCTGCTTTTTTCTTGGCCTGCCCCATGACTGTTAATTCTGGATGGTCAGGATGCCTTGTCTTACGCACTCTGTGAGGTTGAATCACCCCAAATTTTTTTCCATAACCAAGAAACTGTTCAATGGTTAAGTGTTGATTTCTAACAATGAGCACTGAGTGATCCAGCCACGCTTGATATAGTTTCTGAAAATCACCAGCCGACATCGTTGATACGTCAATGCCAGTCGCGATGACTCCAACGTTGTCACTTGCTTTCTCTAATTGAAACATATTGGCTCTCGTGTGATGTTCAAAATCATTCTGGGCTAATGCCGGCTTGTTGAATCAGTGCAGTCCAACGTGCAGTTTCACGTTCAACTTGAGCTTTCAGCGCTGCAGGCGTGGCAGATGCAGTGTCGAATAATAAAGTTTCCATTTTTGCTAACGACGAAGCAACCGTTGGGTCTTTGGTGGCGGCTTGTAGCGCCGATGACAGCTTATGAATAACTGGTTGTGGCGTACCAGCAGGGGCATAAAGCCCGTACCACGCTGACACGTTCATCTCAGTTAGCCCAACTTCATTTGCGGTAGGCACGTTGGGGATAGAAGTCAGTCGCTTAGGGGCAGTAATGAAATGAGCCTTCAGGCTACCGCTTTGAATTGCGCCAATAATTGTGCCTGCAGTGACATCACAGAAAAGATCGACTCGTCCGGCGGTCACATCGATTGTCGCAGGCGATGCCCCTTTGTATTGAATTAAAGTGACTTTTACGCCGAGCGCTTTTTCAAAAAGTAACGAGCATAAGTGAGTCGCACTTCCTTTTCCTGAAGAGGCGAATGTAATTTTGTCTTTATTTTTCTTAACGTATTCAATCAATTCTGTCGTATTGTCGACGGGAAATGAAGGCGAAGATACTAAAACCATGGGCGTATCGGCAAAGAGCCCAATATATTCATAGCTTTTGGTAGGATCAACTTGTGGGTTTTTATATAAAGCTGTCGACGTGACCAAGCCAATATGGTGAGAGAGCAAGGTGTATCCGTCCGGAGCGGCTTGAGCGACAGCGCGCGAACCAATGACGCCACCGGCACCCGTAATATTTTGTACGACGACGTTTTGTTTGAGATGACTTCTTAAGGCTTCAGCAAGGATCCTAGTCAGAATATCGCTGCCACCGCCTGGCGCATAAGGTGTCACTAAGGTGATTGACTTGCGCTGTGGGTAATCGCTATCGGCCAAAACTGGTTGACTGAGTAGGCATAGTAAAACTAGAAGGTGTTTTAGCTTGATCATCGTCCGTTTCTCTCATCGCTCGTTGTTTTTATAAACTGATTAAGATGAATGTCTCGGTCATTTTATGTTGCAGAGCCTAATGACCGATCGTTTGATTTACCTATTTTTGCATACTGGTTTTCAGGGATAACCTTGCAATGTCTGAACAATTTTCTATGCGCTCTCGTCTTCCGTTTTTAGGCTTGTCTGCTAGAAACCGAAATTGTCAACGTTAAATTTTTTGTTTTTACTTGTTCTTTATAACTCAGTTTTAAACATTGTCGAAACACAGATCATCAGATTCAATTACGCTGACATCTTAAAAAATCCAGAAGCGGTGCCACAATAGCCTGAGGGTTTTTTTCTAACGAAGACCGATCACCATTTTTGACCTTGGTAGCACGAGCGCTCTTCATAAGAGAGCACACTTTTTCTGCTTGCTCACCGTGATGAGCTTCGTCTGGCGTCAGCAATTCAAGAACGAGCGTTGGTGCTTCGAGTTGTGCTAGTGCAGCATTAAAGTCGAAGTCAAAAATTGCGTTGTACATCGCTCGGATGCTGTGTCGACCTAGCAGATAGTCAATCACTCGGGCCTCAGCGTATTCGATATCTTTTTTTTCGACTTGGTTTGAACTGATTAGGTTTTGTTGCCACCATAGTTTTTGTGTTTCGGCGTGCGCAGCCACCCAATCTCGAATATTTTCGGCGCCGTCTGAGGCCTCAGTGTAATGTGGTGGGTAGTGGTCAGAGAGCGCATGGATGGCTGCGTCGCGTGAATGAGGGTCAGCGATGAGGCTATGTGTGTGTCCGGCAATAATCAAACTGCTGATCCGTTGCGGCCATCCGACCGCCATGGCGGCACCAATTTTATTGCCGGTGTGCAAGCCGAAGAGATGCGCTCGTTCGATCTCTTGGTTGTCCATGAAGTCGATGACCATCCCTGCCAAGTCTTCTACGGTAATCTGCTGCGGTATTGGATCTGAATTGCCAAAGCCAGGCGTATCAATGGCAATCGCTCGACAGTGTGGTGCGAGCAAGGGCAACATGTTGCGAAACGATCGATGCGAACGAGGGGTCGCGTGCATGAGAAGTAAAGGCTCGCCTGAACCTGCTTCAGCAAAGTGGATGCGTCCGCGTTGACACTGCGCATACTGGTACGTAATTGGGCGGCTCATCTTTGGGCTCTTTGTGTAGATTGCGCAGGTTAGATAGCTGAGTGCGAGCGTGAGTGTTGTCTAAATAGTTGACTCGTGCCGCGAGCTGAGTCAGCAACTACTATATTACAAATCGTGTGGCGCTTTACGAGTTGTGCTCCTGTGAAGTTGTTGACGCGTGTGCTAAGTCTAATGGATACGCGACTTTGTTGGGGAACCAGCAGTACTTCGTCTGAGGCAGAACGTTTGGGTGCCTTAGTTAAAGAGCTGGGGATCCAGGCGGATTAGATGAGAGAGCACGCCTTATCTGCTTGCAGATATCAGCCGCCCTCAATATTGACCGTGTCATTTAGCAATGCATGCATGATACTAAACGTGCCCGTTTACGATGCAGAGCGATCAACGACCTACAAATACTGCAGGTCTCTTTTCTAAGAAGGCTTTTTGCGCCTCTTTTGCATCTGCAGTATTTGCGATGGCCGCAGTCATGTCTTGTTCGTACCGGTAGCCGTCGCGTAGGCTCATATCTTCAATAGCATTGAGCGTTTGCTTGGCAAGCTTGACCGAAAGGGGGCTTTTACTTGCAATATTATTCGCAAGCTCAAGGGCTGCTGGTATTAATTGCTCGGGCGTGGTCACCTGGGTCACTACACCTAGGCGGTACAGTTCACTTGCGGGTACGCGATAACCTGTCAACATCATCTGACGTAACATTGAGTGAGGGAAGAGCCTTGCAGCATGGCTGCCTCCACCCAATAATCCCACGTCAATTTCAGGTAAGCCCAGACTTCCTTTTTCAGAGGCGATTAAGATGTCGCCCGAAGCGGCAATGGCGAGTCCTGCTCCAAGGGCGGGGCCGTTGAGTGCGACCACAACAGGTTTGGCGCACTCTCTAATCGCGTGAAAACATTCTCTAGAGCGACGCATATGGGCTGGCATGTCACCAGGCCCTTTAATCACGTTTGCGCGGCCTTTCAAATCTGCTCCGGCACAAAATATTTTTCCTTCACCAGTCAGAACAACCGCCCGTACTTCATCTGTCTCTGAAATGAAATCAAGTATTGCCGTCAAGTCGTCACTCAGTGTTTTAGAAAAAGCGTTCACAGGTGGATAGTTCAAACTTACGACTGCGACATGTCCGATAACTTCGTATTTTATTTGAGATAGGGTTAGCATTTTTTGTCTCCGAAAAGTATATTTATTATCCAACTTGATCAGGCTAGTTTGTTGGGACTGTTAAAGAATACGGTTTAATGGTACTGTGAATTTATTTAGTTCGCTAGAAACGTTCGCATAGAACTAGTCTAGATAGACTCGAATCAGTCATCTGAAGCTTGGTCTGAGATTGAAAGCAACTTTTATGATTTTGATTTACTTAAATCGTAGACAGACGTCGCGTTAAAAGGCTGTATCAATCTAATCATATATAGCAATCTCAAATAGTGATCAAACATGTCGTCTACAACTGACTCAAAATTTGACCAGTCTCAATTGCGCAGAATATTAAATCCACGTTCCATTGCGATCGTTGGCGCCTCAGACGATCCCAATCGACTCGGTGGACGTCCGATTGCCTACATGTTGGGGCAGGGCTATCGGGGCAAGATATATCCGGTCAATCCCAATCGAGAGACGATTCAAGGATTGTCGTGCGTGCCGAGTATTGAAGCACTCCCTGAGGTTCCTGACATCGCAATGGTGATCGTTCCAGCGTCGTTGACGCTTGCAGCGGTGCGTTCGTTAGCCATCTTAGGGACACCAGTTGCGATCGTCTGCAGCTCTGGTTTTGCAGAAATGGATGAAAACGGCGCACGTGCGCAGAAAGAACTTGTTGAGGTGGCTAGTTCGCACGGCATGAGATTAATTGGCCCGAATGCGTTGGGTTTGATTAACCCACGCAAACATTTTTATGCAACCTTTCTCAGTGCGGTTGAGCTTGGCTATCCTAAGCCGGGGAGCGTCGCCATTATTAGCCAGTCAGGTGCCTACGGTGGGCATCTGTTAGTTGTAGCGACCCAAAATAACATTGGTATTTCGTCAGTCGTTATGACGGGCAACGAGTCCGATCTGACTGTGGGTGACATGTTGTTGGTGGCCGCTCAGGATCCGTTGACGCGAGTCATTATGGTGTACTCAGAGGGTATCAAACGCGCTGAGAGTTTGATCGCCGGCCTTAAAGCGGCCCGTAAGGCTCGAAAGCCAGTCATCATGATGAAGGTTGGTACAAGTGTTGTGGGTAGTTCGGCTGCGCAGTCACACACTGCCTCAATCGCCGGAGATGATCGTGTAGTCGATGCCGTATTGAGTGAGTTCGGCGTGGTGCGTGTACAGTCGACTGAGCAAATGATGGATGTGACTCGGCTGGCCGTTCGCGGAATTTTTCCAGTGAATAATACTCTTGGTGTTATGACTCTAAGCGGCGGAGCGGGGGTCATTATTTCCGATGCAGCAGAAGCAGTGGGTTTAGCCATGCCTGAAATGCCAATCGACTCGCAAAAGAAGCTACTTGCTTTGCTACCGTATGCGGCTCCTCGCAATCCAGTTGATGTCACGGCGCAATATGTTAACGATATGTCGTTAATTAGCAAGTTTACTGACACGCTAGTGTCCGATGGTAACTATCGTTCAATTCTAGGTTTCTTTACGTATGCCGGCGGTGCTCCTAGTGTGGCGAGTCGTTTGCGAGAGCAGATGAACATTGTTCGTGCTAAGCACACGGATTGTTTGTTTGTTCTCTCATTGCTTGGGTCGTCAGAGCAAATTGATGAGTATGAAAAAGATGGGTTCTCTGTCTTTGAAGATCCAAATCGTGCAGTCTATGCTATCGAAGCGATGGGGCGTTTTGGCCGAGCCTTTGAAAAAAGAAAATTTCTTAAACCGCCAATAATAGAGCCCTTTGTCTTACCGCAAAAGACGCCAAATGAAATTGAAAGTAAACAGCTGTTATACGCAGCCGCTGGTATTGTCTCGGTTCCAGAAGTTCTATGTAATGATCCAGAAAAAGCTGTTCAAGCAGCTCGATCTCTTGGTTACCCGGTTGTCTTGAAAATTGTCTCTCCCGATATCTTGCATAAATCAGATATAGGTGGGGTGATCATTGGGGTAGACAACGATGTTGAAGTTCGTCGGGCCTATGCGCTCATACTTAAACGTGTACATCAAGCGCTTGGCCCTGAGCTTGTTGTGGATGGAGTGCTCGTGGCAAAGCAAGTAAGCTCAGGGGTTGAGTGCATTATGGGTATACAGCAAGACCCTGTCTTCGGGCCTATTGCGGTAGTGGGGCTAGGCGGTATCTTTGTCGATATTTTTCAGGATGTGTCACTCCGTAGGTGTCCCTTTGGCGTTGATGTGGCTAAAGAGATGATTTGTTCGCTTAAAGGAGTGTCGCTACTGCAGGGGGCTCGCGGTCGTCCGCCTGCAGATATTACAGCCGCTGCTCGTGCGCTGGCGCGCTTATCGGTGTTTGCAGCGCAGGCGGGGCCTCGGTTAAGGTCTATCGATATCAATCCGATCTTGGTGCGACCAAATGGGCAAGGCGCACTTGCACTGGATGCGGTCATTGAGCTTGATGAAGAGTAATTAAAGTCGTCGATTCATGTCTTAGCGCTTGACCATTGCAAGTGTGTTAAATTTTATAAACCTGCATAAGACGGGCCGCACGCTAAAAAAATCAGGAGACGTCATGTTGCTTCGCATCATTGCATTATTTTTTTGTGCTATTTCGTTATCACTGAGCAAGGTGTCTACTGCGCAGGATTTTCCAACTAAACCGATACGATTATTGGTACCCTTTGCAGCCGGTGGGCCGATTGATTTATTAAGCCGTACGATTGCGAATAAGCTGACCGATACGATTGGGCAGTCTGTCATTGTTGAAAATCGTCCTGGGGCGGGTGGTAGTATCGCAGCCGATGCAACTGCGCGTAGTGCACCAGACGGCTACACCATCATGCTAGTCACCGTTGGTACACAAGCAATTAATCCTGCCTTATACAAGCTCAAGTATGACTCTTTGCAAGACTTTTCATACATCACGACTATTGGTACGTATTCACTGGTACTAGTCGCTAATCCTAAACTACCCTTCAAAACCATCCCTGAGTTGATTGCCTATGCGCGTGCAAATCCTGGCAAACTAAACTATGGCTCTTCGGGTCATGGCTCAACCGCTCATCTGGCAGCTGAACTGCTCAAGAGCACCGCCGGGATAGATGTACAGCACGTGGCGTATAAGGGTAGTGCCGCAGCACTCAGCGAAGTCATGGCGGGCAATATTAATTACGTCTTTGACATTATTTCAACTGCATTGCCACAGATACAAAGCGGTGCGGTTAGGGCTCTTGGTTGGACAGGTGTGACACGTTCAAGTCTGATTCCAAACGTGCCAACCATAGCTGAGGCTGGCCTGCCGGGTTTCGATATCACTGGGTGGGTGGGCATTGCCGGTCCTTCGGGCATACCTGCAAACGTGCTGCAGCGCTTACATGCTTCGGTGTCGGCGGCAATAAAGGATGCAGACTTACGTGGCAGGATCATGGGGCAAGGGTATGCGATTGATCTGATTGAGCCTGCAGCATTTTACGCGCTAGTTAAAACCGATCTCGCAAAATGGGGCAAAGTGGTACGCGATGGCAATATCAAAGTTGAGTAATTTTTTTATGCACGCGTTTAGCAGATAGTTTGACGTTTAAGGTTTGTTCAATCATGACAGTAACAGCGACAACAGCAGTAACAGCGGCCTGCGAATCAGAAATCTTTAGGGATAGCGCGCGAGATTTTTTACGTAGACACGACTTTGTTGCCAGAACGCGGGCGCTCAGAGGCATCAAGCCTGGCTTTGATCGAGACGTTTGGCTTGAAATGGCGCACGCCGGTTGGTTTTCTGTTTTGATTGCGGAGGTTGATGGTGGTTTGGGTTTAGGCTTGCGCGAAATGTCTGCGATTGCCGAAGAGGCGGGGCGGCACCTGGTGCCTCAACCTTACGTCGCTGGCGCAGTGCAAGTTGCTGTCGTGTTGTCGCAAGCTCCCGACAGTACTCTTCGGCGTGAATTGATCGAACGTCTGATTGTTGGGAAACTCGTTGCGGGGCTGGCTTGGCAAGAGCAACTTGGCCAACTGCAAATTGATGCAATTAACGGTACACAAACCACGGTCTCGGTAGACGGCGATAGCGTGATCTTGACTGGAACCAAGCACTTTGTAACGCCAACCGATGGAGCCGATGGTTGGTTGGTCTTGGCCCGATACGATGGCCAGCCGGCATTGTGCTGGGTGAGCACGCAGACGCCAGGCGTTAGTATCAGCGATCATAAGTGTGTAGACGGGCATACTTTGTCTTCGTTGATCTTTGAGGGTGTGCGCTTGCCAAAAGAGCAGATGCTCTTTTGCGGTTCGCAGGCGAGCGATGCAGTCAACAGAGCAAATGATTGTGCCAGAGTCATTCAGGCTGCAGAGTTGCTAGGGGTGATGCGCCGTTCTTTTGACATCACGCTTGAATACATTAAAACGCGCAAGCAATTTGGTCGAGCGATCGGTACCTTTCAAGCGCTTAAGCATCGCGCCGTTGAGGCGTATGTGCATATCGAAATTGCTGCGGCCTGCTTAGACGAAGTATTGTTTGATATCGAGTCTGGCGCGGGCCTGTCGGCGTCGGCGAGTCGTGTAAAAGCCCGTTGCGCACATGCGGGTTTGTTAGTAACTCGTAGTTCAATTCAATTTCATGGAGCAATTGGGTTTACCGATGAATGCAACATCGGCTTATATTTAAAACGCGCTATGTTTTTGTCATCATGGCTTGGGGGTGCTGCGGGTCATCGAACCCGCTATTTAGAGCAATTGCCCCCCGAGACCATTGAAGCCGAAGCCGATCTTGCGGCTCCCGTACCGCAAGAGGCAGACTGGAATCAGTTATCTGACCAAGAGTTTAGAAGTACCTTGCGTCGGTTTTACCGTCTTCATTATCCGGAGTCGATGCGAAATATTCAGCGACGTCTCCATTGGGATGAAATCAAAGATTGGACAGACACACTTTCGAGGCAAGGATGGCTGGCTCCTTCCTGGCCCAAGCAGTTTGGTGGTATGGGGCTCGCACCCGATAAACTGATTGCTTTTGTTGAAGAGCAAGAAAAGTATGGCGTGGCTCGTGTGATGGACATGGGCAGTGTCATGGTTGGCCCTCTGTTGATTCAGCACGGCACTCCTGAGCAGCAACAAAAGTTTCTTCCCAAAATTCTCTCGGCAGAACATCGTTGGTGTCAGGGCTATTCTGAGCCTGGCGCGGGTTCGGATTTGGCCTCGCTCAGGACAGAAGCCGTTCTTGATGGGACAACGTTCGTGGTGAACGGGCAAAAAATATGGACCACGCTTGCTCAAGATGCAACGCATGTGTTTGCCTTGGTGCGGACGGATAAGCTTGCTAAGAAACAAGCGGGCATCAGCTTTTTACTGATTGACTTAGCGACCCCAGGAATTACGATCCGACCGATTCGTGATATTGCCGGGCATACTGAGTTTTGCGAAGTATTTTTCAACGATGTGCGGGTTCCGACCGAGAACCTGGTGGGTCAGTTGAATCAAGGCTGGTCAATGGCCAAAACGCTCTTGACTTTCGAGCGCATTTTTTTGGGTAGCCCAAAGCAAGGGCGCTATGCCTTAAGTCAACTCGAGCAATGGGCAAAAAAACATAATTTGTTTTCTGACAAGATGTTTGTGGCCAAGTATGCAGAGTTAAGACTTGATGTCGCAGATCAGGCTGCAGCTTATAGTGGTTTTGCTGAGATTGCGAAAAGGGGTGAGACGATCCCTCAAAGTGTCTCTTTATTGAAAATTTGGGGTACCGAGGTGTACCAACGAATTTGCTTAACGCTATACGAGTATTCGCAAGAGGCTGGATCAATGGCGTTTTCGTTTGACCCAAATTACCCCGCCATGAACCCTTCAGCAATTTTGTTTAATGCGATCCCCTCGACGATCTATGGTGGAAGCTCAGAGATTCAACGTGAGATTATCGCAAGAAATGTTCTGGATTTAAGCGAGAGTTGAGAGAAGGGCGATACGACGGTTGTTGATTAGAATTTATCGTCAAGCACGGTCTTTGTATGACGTGGACAGATCGCTTGTTAGGCAAAGCAGGGGCTGCACCGTCAAAGAATTTTCACTAACACTAGTTGCATCATCGTTGCAGTCATAAAAAAAACACCTCGAGGTCATCATGACAATTAACAATTAATCAATGTTGATTTCGTTGGTGCCGCGATGATGATGAAGTTGATTGGGACTCGTCAGAAAAGATTGCGAAGAAGGGAGTATTTCTCGTGTCAGACGCAGCATCTTATGTGACGGGTGAAACCGTCATCACGGATAGAAGATATGTGTTGGGGTAGTTGTTTTGCATTTCGCGCTAGGTGTTGGATTATTTTTTGACGAGATTTTTTTGGTCAGTGGCGGTCTGTAACAAGTCGAATAAAAATCAAACAACTTTGATGGACGAAGTACTGACAGAATCTAAATCGTTAGCTTTGATTCACTAGTTAACATAGCCAAGTTTTCGTTTGCTCTGCGCAGGCTTGCTTGTGCGAACGCCAAAAAATATTTACAAAAGGCCAGATATGTACGAAAACTATAAGGATTTGTTGATTACGCGCACCGGTAAGATTTTGACGGTTGCTTTGAACGCGCCCGAACGACTGAATGCTATTAATGCCTCGATGCACGAAGAGCTTTCAAGAATTTTTTATGATATTGATGCAGATCGTGACACTGAAGTCGTGATTCTCACCGGCAGCGGCAGAGCCTTCTGTGCTGGCGGAGACATAAAAGATATGCAAGCGTGGTACGAAGAACCGGCGCTTTTTGATGCCATGGCACGTGAGGCTAGAAAAATCATTTTTGGAATGCTTGAATGCGACAAACCAGTTCTTTGCAAAATGAATGGGGCTGCGTACGGACTTGGGGCAACTTTGGCATTATTTTGCGATTTGATATTTGCGGACGAGCGCGCAAAAATCGCAGACCCACACGTCTCGGTTGGTCTGGCGGCAGGGGATGGTGGGGTGATTATTTGGCCTCAATTGATTGGGTTTGCAAGGGCCAAAGAGTTCTTGATGACGGGAGATCCGATCACCGCCGTTCGTGCTGCAGAAATTGGGTTAATTAATCGTGCAATGCCAGTCGCAGAGCTTGAGGCTTGCGTACAAGAGTTTGCCCAACGCCTTGCTAACGGCGCCAGTCAGTCGATTCGGTACACGAAGCGGTCGATCAATATTGCACTAAAACAATTGGCTCATTCAATTATGGATGCCAGCATGGCCTATGAGTCTTTATCAAACAGAAGTTTGGATCATGCTGAAGCTATTGCGGCCTATGTTGAAAAGCGTCGTCCTTTATTCAATGGAACTTAATTGAAAGGCAACAGATGGTAGATAGCACTGAGCATATTTCTTTGATTCGTGATTGCGTGCGCAACTACATAGCTAAAGAGGTTCCTTTAGCCTTGGCGTCTAAATGGGATCGAGAAGATTGTTTTCCGCGGGCCGCGTTTGATCGGTTTGGAAAACTCGGTCTATGCGGGTTGTCGATACCTGAAGAATATGGTGGAGTGGCACGAGATTGGTCGGCTACGTTGGCCGTCATTGAAGAGTTAGCCCATCGCTCGATTGCGCTTGCGTCGGCTTACATCATGAGTGCCTGTTATGGGGGGATCAATATTTACGCAGCGGGCAGTGAAGCACAAAAAAAAGAGTTACTGCCCAAAATCGCTGCAGGCGAACTCTTGTTTTCGTATGGGTTGTCAGAACCCAATGTTGGTGCAGATCTGGCGAGTGTGCAGTGCGTGGCACGTATTGAGGCAGATCGGGTCATTATTCAAGGCACCAAGCGTTGGTGTACGGGCTCGAATATCGCAGACTACATTTTTTGCCTTGTGCGCTCGGGCAGCGTAACCGAGCGCTACAAAAACTTAAGTATGATTTTAGTGCCAACGAATACACAGGGGATTTCATTTTCAGCCTCGCCCACAATGGGCTTCAAAGGTTTAGCAACGAATGACGTGAACTTTGACTCTGTGAGCATGAGCATCGACAATATTTTAGGTGGTCTACTTGGCTGGAATCGCGGATGGGAGATGCTGACGGGTTCGGCGCTCGAGGTAGAAAAAATTGAGGTGGCTGCGATGGCTCTTGGGATTGCGAAGCAAGCAACTGAGGATGCTTGGCAGTATGCCCAAGAGCGGGAGCAATTTGGAAAACGCATCTCCTCGTTGCAATCGATCAGACATTCTTTAGCGGATTGCAAGACAACGATACTGGCTTGTGAATTAATGGTGTCGCACGCTGCCCGACAAGCGGATCTAGGACGGTTAAATGCTGCGGAATCATCCATGGTTAAAAATTTTGTTGCAGAAAATGCAGTGACAGTCGTGCTCAATTGTCAGAAAATTATGGGTGCGTATGGCTACAGTACAGAATTTTCGATGGAACGTTTCGTCAGGGATGTTTTAGTGATGCCGATTTTTGGTGGCTCGACGAGTATTCATAAAAATAATATTTCAAATCGTTTAGGTTTAAAAAAATAAGCCAAAACGCTGCAGATAGTACGTGGAGACGTGTCCGATGCTTGAAACAATGGGGGATTTGTTTCGTTACAATTTCGAAAAATTTCCTGAAAAACTTGCAATTAAATACGCCGATCGAGAAATTACTTTCGGTGCGCATTTTACTCGTTGCCAGCAGCTTTCGTCTGCTTTGTATCAGGTCGGCGTGCGCAGGCAAGACAGGTTGGCTGTGCTGTCACAAAATTCGCCAGAATATCTTGAAGTCTATGGCGCGGCAGAATTGAGCGGCTACATCGTGACGACTATCAATTTTCGCTTAATCGCACCAGAAGTAGAATTTCTGTTGTCTTCGTCGCATCCCAAGGTACTATTTTTTGAGCAACAGTATCTTGCTCTGATTGATATCTTACGTGACAAGTTTCCTTGTATTGAAAAATTTATTTGCTTCGATGGCCAAGTGCCTTGGGCCGACAGCTTTGAAGAATTCGTTTTGTCTGGCTCTGTTGAGGGTGCGCCGATTCATTCCCGTTCGACTGATGTGTTGCATTTGATGTACACCAGTGGGACGACCGGACGGCCCAAAGGTGTGATGTTGTCTCAAGTGTCTGGGCTACGAAACGCAGAGACTTGGTCAAATGAAATTGGTATCAAAATTGATGATCGATTTCAACTGATGATGCCGTTGTTTCACGTGGGTTCACGTTGGTTGCAAATTGCAACCCACTATCGTTCGGCCGCAATTGTTTTGCATCGTGAGTTTGTTCCTGAGCAAATTGTTCAGACCATGCATCGCGAAAAAATAACAATGTCCTTGATGGCGCCCACGATGATTCAAGCGGTTTTGGATTGTCCGGCTATTCAAGGCAGCGACTTGACTGCCTTGCACACGATTTGTTATTCGGCTGCACCGATGCCTGTGCCACTGTTGCGCAGGGGAATTGAGCGATTAGGCAATATTTTTTTGCAAGTGTATGCAATGACAGAATGTGGTGGAACAACGCTGCATAAACATCAGCATGTCGTAGATGGCAGCCCTCGCTTTGTCAAACGTCTCGCCTCGGTTGGACAAGTTGTTAAAACTGTCGGACTCAGGCTGGTGGATCAGCATGGTGTTGAGGTCTCACCCGGGGCTGTCGGTGAAATCGTACTGCAGAGTGAAACACGCATGCTAGGCTACTGGAATGATTCAATCGCCACTTTGCAGGCGTTGCGTGATGGATGGTATTACACAGGGGATATGGGTTACTTAGATGAGGATGGTTTTTTATATTTAGTCGATCGAAAAAAGGACATCATCATTTCAGGTGGAGAAAATATTTCTTCACTCGAAGTTGAAAACGTACTCTGCCAACATCCAGCAGTGGCAGCGGCCGCAGTCATTGCCCAGCCCGATCCAAAATGGGGTGAGTCACCCTGTGCCTTTATCGAATTGCGCCAAGGTCTGCTGTGTTCGGAGTCTGAGCTCAAAGAGTTTTGTCGACAATATTTGGCTCGCTTTAAAATCCCCAAAAGGGTCATTTTTCGCGAAATCCCCAGAACGACGACTGGGAAGTATCAAAAGTTTATTCTTCGTAATTTTGTAAAAGAAGAGCTTGAAAATTCCTAAATATGTACAGCTAGAGCATGTCAACTAATCTGAGGAGATAAAAATGAATAACGAAGATTTGCATCAAAAAGGCACAGATTTGCGCCGCCAGTTGCTAGGGGAAGAAGGCTTTAAGCACGCAAGTTCGGTGACCTACAAACACCCAGCGATGAAAAAATTTATTGACGTGGGCACGGTGTCTGTGTTCGGTGCGTTATGGGCCAGGCCGGGCTTAGATCTTAAGACGCGCGCACTGGTGGTCGTCGTGTCTGATGCGTCAACGGGTCGTGCTGACGAGTTAGAGATTCATTTAAAAATGGCGATGCGATTAGGTTGGACTGAGGATGAGCTTACCGAAGTGTTGTTGCAATTGATGGGGTATGTAGGGGCACCGAAAATTCGCGAAGCTATGCAGGTCGCGGTTCGGGTATTTGAAGGACTCGCAAAAGAGTAAGTTGTCTTTAATTAACAATAATGGAGCGTGACACGAATGGATGTAGATTCTTTGCCTGCGCTTTCGTTTAAGGCATAACATTCAGAGTGTTCATATAAAAAAAATGAATATTTTTGAACGCATCTGTATAAATGTTGTAAAAACTTTCACACTACTAGGTTGTTTGTTGTTTGTCGTGCCGCTCGCTTGCGCGCAGGGGTACCCAAATCGGCCGATTCGACTGATTGTTCCGGCACCTGCGGGTGGCGGGACGGATATCTTAGCGCGTTTAATTTCTGATGGTCTGACTAAGTCGTTGGGTCAACCCATCATTATTGAAAATCGGGGTGGGGCGAGTGGTATGGTAGGCGCTGATGCGGTGCTTAAGGCGCCAGCTGATGGGTATACTTTCTTCATGGTTTACTCAACACTGCTTACTGTAAACCCATCGCTGTTTAAAAATTTAAGTTATGACTCAGTGAAAAGCTTTACGCCAGTTGCTAATTTTGTAAACGTACCAAATATTTTGATTGTGAATCCCACATTCAAAGTCGATACGCTTGCTGATATCATTAAGCTCGCAAAAGAAAGTCCAGGCAAATTGAACTACGCGTCCTCGGCGCATGGCACGATTAATCATCTTTTTGCAGAGCTGTTAAAACTGGATGCGGGTATTAATATCATTCATGTTCCGTATAACGGCGGAGCCCCCGCGATGACTGCTGTGATGGGGGGGCAGGTAGACATGATGGTCCAAAATTTTGTCGAGGCGCTGCCACATATAAAGTCTGGGCGAGTCAAACCTATTGCGATCGCCTCGCTACAGCGGTCGACTGTTTTACCCGAGGTACCGACGCTAGACGAAAATGGCTTTAAGGGTTACGAGTCGGCGCTATGGTATGGCATTGTGGCAGCAGCTGGCACGCCTTCAGAGGCGATCAAAACAGTCAATGAGGCGATGAAGCGATTACAAGAGTCGCCTGCCATGCGAGAGCGTTTGGTTGCGATGGGTTTAGAGTCGGTTTATATGACTCCAAATGAGTTAGCCGAGCACATTAAACGTGAAATTGAGAAATGGGCAGGCGTCGTGCGTGCCGCGGGGATTAAGCCGGATTAATTACTGCTGTAGAGCATGACGTGATAGCCTGCAGTGACGGAGTCGTCGCTGCATTTAATCAACAGCGACGCGGATGTTTCAGCGAGTCCAGGGCGCGGCGTATGGACTTCTATGCATTCCTTTTCAAGTGCGGTTGGATATTGAGGTGGTTGTGGTAATCTTCGATTAACATAATAATAAGAGAGCGAGCATGTTAAAAATTTGGGGACGCCCAACCTCCACCTGTACACAGCGCGTACTGTGGACTTTAGTTGAGGCGAGTGTGCCGTATCAACTGACGCTTGCTAGCGCGACAATGGGCGCTGCTGGTCATATTATGCTTGGGCATACACCTTACGGAGTGGTTGATACCCTCGACTATCGGGCAATGAATCCTAACGGAACGATTCCAACAATTGAGGATAACGGCTTTATACTTTGGGAGTCGAATGCGATTGTTGCTTACATCGCACGACAATATGCAGCGATGAAACTGTATGAAGCTGATGAAAAAACTTTTGTGACAGCACTCAAATGGATGATGTGGACGAATTACAGTCTTGAATCGCCCATGCATCTGTTGATCACTCATTTAGAGCGTCTGCCGATTGAGCAACGTAACTCAGTGGTGGTCTCTGAGCAGCGCTTAGAAATGCTGACGCAAATGCGAATCATCGAAACACAATTAAAAAACTCACGTTATTTAACTGGTCATCGTTTCACCATTGCAGATATCCCGCCCGCGATTGCTATTCAACGGTTTATGCATTGTGATTTGAGTCCGCCGAGCATGCCGCCGATTGAGGACTGGTTAGGAAGGATCAGTGAGCGAGTCGGTTTCCGCGACCACGTTGCCTCGAGACATTTACACTTTAGTGATTCTAAGTGAAGCGATGGGCGACTTTGTTTGTACATGATTTCAATCGAGTTCTCAAGACTAATATTTCGCTTAATCACATGCGTTATTGAAATTTAGGTACGGTTAGCTGATTGATCGTGATGGTTTTCTATGCTAAACACTTAATTAATAATAAACATAATTTGTTCCACTCAAAGGGGATTATCGTGCACAGTCAATGGCATCGCCGTACTTTAAACATTTTACTTCTCATGGTTAGCTTGAGCATTATTTCAATGCCGGCTATTGCTCAGCAACCTGGAGTAACGTCTAAAAGTATCAAAATAGGAGCTTTCGGTGCGTTGACAGGCCCGGGCTATCTTTATGGTCAACTTGTGATGAACGGTGTTGAAGTCGTGTTTGATCAAGTTAACGCTGCAGGTGGCGTACACGGACGCAAGCTTGAGCTTGTTAGAGAGGATGATCGTTGCGACCCAGCTGCAGCAATCGGAGCGGTTCAAAAACTCATTCATCAACAAAAAGTGTTCGCCTTAATCGGTGGAGGCTGTAGCAACGCAACACTTGCAGCGCGTGACGTGATTGAAACTTCAAAGATCCCCACGCTGATCAATGCCTCAGTGCACGATGGCATCACTACACCACCTGCAGCGAATATTTTTAGTGCAGCACTCACTGCGACCATTGAGAGTGAGGCGCAGTTAGACTTTGCCCTCAAACAGGGTGCTAAGCGTATTGCAGTGATTTCGATGCGTGATGGTTGGGGTCGCGGGCGGTATACACCGTTGATGGCGTATTTTAAGGCCAAGGGTGTGACACCAGTGGCTGACGAAGAGCTGACCCCCGATGCCAATGATGCAACAGCGCAAGTATTAAGGTTGAAGGCCGCCAATGTTGATGCCGTCATCATGGTGCTTTATCCTAAACCCGCAGCGGTTTTCATGCGTGATGCATCAAAGTTTGCATTTAAACCATTAGCGATTGGTCAAACGGGTATTGCTGATCCAAAAGCCTTCGAAGAGCAAGTGGGCATACCGGGTGCCATTACCCAGTTTCGTACGATCGCGATGGTTAAGTTCACCCCTGAAGATTCCGCCGTCGATAACTGGCGCAAGCTAATTGAGACGAAGTTTCCGGGTGATCGGTTGTCGGTATTTAATCTCGTTGGCGTTGGTAGTGCTCAGGTGTTCGTTGAAGCCCTCAAGAATGCAGGCCCAAACCCAACATGGGATTCGATGACGGCTGCGTTAGCTAACATCAAAGATTTGAATATCGATGTCTACCCAGGCCCGATCAGCTGTTCTCTCGCTGACCATCGTTGTAATCGGGTGCCCGCTTGGTTGGCCAAAGATCCTGGCAAACCGGTTCGCGTGCTGCCAAGCAGCGGAGGTTAAGCCGCTTTGATACTCTTTAGCTACTTGCTGATGAGTGGGGTGACGACAGGGGCGCTGTACGCTCTTGTTGCACTCGGCTTAGTCGTCGTGAATAAAGCCACGGGGGTTATTAACTTCGCCCAAGGCGAATTTTTCATGTTCTCGGGTTTTGTTGCCTGGGTCTTGCATGTTCAGTTAGGCTTGAACTATGCGGTGACATTTTTGTTCACGATTGCAATTGGTTTTGGCTTGGGTGCTTTGACTGATCGTATCGCCTTTAGGCCAATTGCAAAAGCTGATGTCGTTAGCTTGGTACTGGCAACAGTTGGGATCGCCTTTGTGCTTAAAGGCATCGCTCGAGTCCTTTGGGGGGGCAAGGGCGACTACCTGTCTTTTCCCTCGATTACATCGCCAGATCCGATTACTGTCTTTGGGTTAATGGTGATCCCTCAACAGTTAGCGGTGTTGGCAGGTACGATTGTTATTTTAATTTTATTCGCTGCTTTTTTTCGGCTGACTCGGGCGGGAAAAATGATGCAAGCAACAGCCGATAACGCCAAGGCTGCCGTCTTGGTTGGGATTCAAACCGACAAAATTTACACACTAGCCTTTGGCACAGGTGCGGCTATTGCCGCAGCGGCTGCCGTCTTAACGGCACCGATTACCTTGCTTTACCCAGACCTTGGTTTTCCAATTTTTTTGAAGGGTTTTGCAGCGGCAGTGATGGGTGGTTTGATGAGTTTGCCGGGTGCGGTGTTAGGTGGTGTGATTCTTGGTGTTGCAGAGTCTCTAGCCGGTGGCTACATACACTCAAGTGTGATGGAGCTTTCGCCGTTTATCGTCATTATGATTGTGTTAGTCTTCAGGCCGAATGGGTTGTTTGGTTTTCAGACGTCAAGGCGAGTCTAGCGTGATGGCTCCCTTCAGAAGACGAAATGTATTATTGGTGTTGCTTGCGATTGCAATTATCGTGCCGCCCTTCGCCAATTATTACTATCTGTTCGTCGCCAATCTTGTGGCGATTTACGTGTTGCTCGCCATCGGGCTAAATATCTTGGTGGGCTACACGGGTCAACTGGCCTTCGCCAATGCGGCGATGTTTGGTATTGGCGCCTATGCGACAGGCTTGTTGCAAGTTCGTTTAGGCTGGTCATTTTGGTTGGCGTTTCCGGTGGGTGGCGTCATCGCAGCTGCCGTTGGCTTAGCGATTTCTTTACCAGCCTTACGCCTGAAAGGTCTGTATCTCGCGCTTTCAACTTTGGCTTTCGCCCAGGCAACTCAGTGGGTATTTTTGCACTGGGATGCAGTCACGTTTGGCGCCGGCGGCTTTAAGACGCCACCCTTGTCGTTTGATCCCCTGCCAATTTCTAAACCTTTGGGGTTGTATTACTTGAGTTTGCTGTTAGCCGTCGTTCTCTTTTTGTTTGCTCAAAATTTAGTGGCCTCGCGGGTGGGGCGTGCCTTTATCGCTTTGCGCGATAGTGACTTTGCGGCTGAGTCGTTGGGTGTCGACCTCTTGCGTTATAAGGCCTTAGCGTTTGGCGTGAGTGGCTTCTATGCTGGTATAGCGGGTGGTTTAAATTCTGCTTTGCTTAATTTTGTTGCCCCTGAAGGATTTGATTTATTTCAAATGGTGTTGCAGAAGGCAATGATCGTGGTAGGTGGCTTGGGCTCGATAGTAGGGTCTTTGTTAGGTGCCGGTATCATTGTGATTTTGCTCGAGGTCTTGCGAGAAGTGAAAGGCCTGCAAGAAATTGTCTTTGGCGCCTTACTCGTGATCTTTGTTTTATTTATGAGGGGTGGGCTAGTGGGTCTACTCAAACGCAAGGTACGGGGTTGGGAAGAACCGCTCCGCTTGGTCAGTCGTCGCGTCAGACCGAAGCAAAGTGAAACGAGTCAAACTGCTGCACGTACTGAAAAGGCCGATTCATGAACACGGGCCTGCTATCAGTGCGTAATGTGCATGTCAATTTCGGTGGCATGAAAGTGTTGCAAGGTATTAACCTTGATGTCGCTCAAGGTGAGATACGCGGCCTGATTGGTCCAAATGGCGCGGGCAAAACAACAATGCTAAATGTCATTAGCGGTATCTTGCGGCCGCAGCAAGGTGACATTCAGTTGGCGGGCACGTCTATTGTTGGTCTCAAGCCAAGTCAGATTGCAGAACTTGGGCTCGGACGCACCTTTCAAACCTCGCAGTTGTTTAAAGGCATGACGGTTTTAGAAAATTTAATGACAGGATTGCATCGACGAACACGAGGTGGTTTTTTAACGGCAGGCTTTAATCTGAAATTGCGCCAAGTTGAAGAAGAGCAAATGGAAGAGCAGGCCTGGCGTGCCTTAGAGTTTGTCGGGATGACTCAGTTTGCAGAGCGTACAGCTACCGAATTATCGTTTGGTCAACAACGTGTACTAGAGATTGCACGCACGTTAATCGGTGAACCAAAAGTTGTTCTTCTAGACGAGCCAGCTGTTGGCTTAAGTGCGACTCGCTTAATTGAACTTGATACCTTGCTGCGTCGTATACGCGACGAAAAAGGCGTGACGTTAATTTTGATTGAGCACGTGATTCGACTTGTGATGGAAGTGTGCGATCAAGTGACTGTTTTAAGCTCAGGTTCTTGTATCGCTGATGGTGCGCCGCAGATGGTTCGTAATGATCCTAGCGTGATCGAAGCCTATTTAGGAAAAGAACTCCGTGCTCGCCATTAATCATCTGAGAGTATCTTACGGGATCACAGAAGTGTTACGTGATGTCTCGTTCGAGGTGCAAACCGGGACGATTGTCGCTTTGCTTGGCGGTAATGGCTCGGGCAAGACGACAATTCTGAACACGCTGATTGGAGTGGTTCAGGCAAAGTCTGGCTCAATTCTGTTTGAAGATACCGAGTGCGTTGGCCTGTCGACTCATCAACTCGTTAAGCGCGGCATCTCGCTCGTGCCTCAAGGGCGCGAGGTCTGGCCGAGCATGTCGGTAAAAGATAATGTAGAGCTCGGTGCTGCAACACGCAAAGATTGGGCCGACATTAAAGTTGACCTTGAGTCAGTCTATGAGTTGTTTCCAAAGCTTGCGATCCGTCGTACACAGCTTGCCGGTGCCTTGAGCGGTGGCGAGCAGCAAATGGTGGCGATTGGGCGCGCTTTGATGGCGCGGCCGCGTTGCCTGTTGATGGACGAACCTTCAGCGGGCCTTGCCCCCAATATTGTTGGCGATATGGTTGACACCATCTTGGCGTTAAACAAACGTGGTTTGACGATCTTACTGGTTGAGCAAAATATCGGCGTGGCTGCAGCGGTTGCCCAGTCTGCTCATATTCTTGAAAATGGCGCGATCGCCTTTTCTGGGCCCGCGGCGGGTTTGATCGACAACCCCGCCGTCCTGCTTTCTTATTTAGGCCGTTAGCGTTTAAGCCAGCAAGCGCCGTTCGCTAGACTCCACCCTGGCTTGCGCCTCGAGGTGAAGAATGCGCTCACCTTTGTTCAAGCGCTTTGCGGCCAGTGAAACGGCCTAGTCAAACTGTTGTAACTTACGAATTTCAAGCGCTTGTCCGTATTGCATGCCGAGCATCTGCAAACCATGTGCATCGATCGGTAAGGTTCCTGGTGCGACCGTTGCATCAATTCGAACCCACGCCCTCAAGGGTGCTGCGCTTCGACTGTCAATTTCAGCAAGATCGTCATAAGCGACACCAATCTTTTGCGCATCTGTTGGATGTAGCAAGCAAACCCTCCGGCGACTGACTGCTCCGTTCTCATACGAGGATTCTGTGGCAACCGCTTGCAGCATGATGAGGGCTTCTGCAAGTTGAGTACGAGCGGCTTCGGTATCGGCCGTATTGATTTGCCCGTTTGCGTCAAGTACAACACCGTAAATATTTTTTGCGGCGGCCGCCGAAATCATACCTTCGAACGCGTCTTTGCGTACCAACTCAGGGTCACGCAGAATTGGATCGCCATAGCCACCACCGCCCGCCGAACGAACAACCACGCTTCCTCCTTCTTTAATTTCAAAGCCAGCGACTTTTCCGGGGCTATCAAATTGTTCGAGCTCACCGTTTTCATGTTCGATCCATGCGCCTACGGGTTGTCCTGAACGGCCCCCAAGAACACCGAAGGCCGGCACGATAGCGCCGTCTGAGAGCAATGAATAGGTGCCTTTGGGCGCCATGACCTTAAGTTTTCGGATCATGGCCAGGCCCCCGCGCGTGAGCCCCGCGCCACCCGAGTCTGTCGCCAGCCTTGAACTTGTGACCATCAGAGGTAAGCGACTTTCAATCACTTCGGTTGATTGCACAGTGACTAAATCACCCCAATCAATTGGTGCCATGGCACTTGGGCCATCGCTTTCAAGAAAAGCGCCATTGCCGCCTGAAGACCATTCGTAATGCACCCACTCTTTACCGTTGCGGGTATTAAAACCACCCAGCAAATTATGAAATGAGGTACGGCACAGGTCTCCAGCAATTTTTTCTGGCACGATCTGCGCGAGTGCACCTACCATCACGGCGATGACCCGTTTTCGGATCTCGCCGTGCGAGCCTGCTGGCGCTGGGCGTTGTACGTTCACGATGGAACCGGCCGGAGCGATGATTTCGATTGGACGAAACGATCCCTGATTGAGTGGTGCATCAGGGTCAAACACAGACTTCATGGTGATAAAGACCCCCGAACTTGACACAGCCGCTGTCGAGTTCACAGGGAAGGGGACCTGGGGCGAGGCACCGGTAAAGTCGGCGATCATCTGATCGCCTTTGATGGTGAGCGCGATCGGTAAGAGCAGGGGCTCAAATTTTCCACCCATGAAGGTTTCAAGATAATCTTCATAGTGATAGGTGCCATCTGGCAGCGCTGCAATTGACTGACGCATGCGAACCTCGGCGCGATCAAGATCCAGACGGCTTGCTTCAAGTAACGTGTCAACTCCATAGCGATCACAAATTTCATGAATACGTTTTTCAGCGACGCGGCAAGCTGCGAGACTGGCATTGAAGTCGCCCAAGCGCTCTTCGGGTACACGCATGTTGGCCAAGAGTAGTTCAAGCACCGCTTCATTGGTTTTGCCTGCCTCGATAATTTTCAAGGGAGGAATGCGCACACCCTCTTGATAAATATCCACAGCTTTACCCGACATACTGCCAGGTACCATGCCCCCCACATCCGACCAATGCGCGCGTACGGCCGGAAAAAAAATCAGGCGACCATCGCGAAATACAGGATATACGATGGTGACATCGTTTAGATGGGTGCCGCCGCTGTACGGGTCATTCAGTAGGATGACATCGCCCGGCACGATGGTAGAACCAAGCTTGGCCATGGTCGATCTGACAGACCAAGGCATGGGCACAATATGTGAGCCGATGTCTTCAGATTGTGCAATGACCTGACTGTTCGGATCGAAGAGACCACAAGAAAAATCTTTGGCGTCATAGATCGCCACGGAGTTTGCCGTGCGGCAAATCGTGACGCGCATCTCTCTGACAGTTGAGATCAGTGCTTGAGTTAACACTTCAAGAGTGATGGGATCGATGGTCATGCTTGACTCCGAATTTTACGAATTACCAGGCAGCCAGACCGCTCAAGCTCAGCGTTCCAGTTGGCAGGAACAACGGTTGTTGAACCATTTTCTTCAATGAGTGTTGGGCCTGCAATAGGGGTATTTAACGGGAGTAGATCGCGTTGATAGATGGGCACTTCAACGCTTTGACCTTGAAAGACTACGGTTCGTCGACGTGATAGCGCGGTGCTCAGCGAACGACCCTCGGCGCAAAGTTCAGGGAGCACTGGTTTGTCTGACAGGCTTGACGCCACCACTCTGTAACTCACAATTTCGACCGTCATATTCGACAGCGCACCGAAGCGTGAAAGGTAAATTGCTTGAAAATTTTTCTCAATAGACTCCATGCTGGATTGTTCAACGTCGACTGGTACCGAAAGCTCAAAAGACTGGCCGGAGTAGCGCACGTCAAGTGATGCTGCGAAGCGTCTATGCTTCGCGTCGAAGCCTGATTGATCAAATTCGAGGTTGGCTTGTGCCACCAACTCTTGCATTAAGCGCAAGACGCTTTGGATGTCAGTGTCACGTAGAGCAGAGATCGAGGTTTTGACATAATCGCGTCGCGAGTCTGCGATCAGTAACCCTAACGCTGAAAAGGTTCCGGGTAACGGGGGGATCACGACGGTCTGCATGCCGAGCTCTTCAGCAATATCAATAGCGTGCAACGGGCCGGCCCCACCATAGGGCATGAGGGCAAAGTTTCGCGGATCATAGCCTTTCATGATTGAGATTTCTTTGATCGCGCCCGCTAAGGCGATGGTCGCCAAGCGCAGCACTCCTTCAGCCATCTGGTAAACATTTAGGCCAACAGATTTTGCAAGAGATTCGATCGCTTGGTGAGCAGCGGCTCGATCAAGCTTGATTTCGTTTCCTAATAAGCGATCGATACTTAAGCGGCCAAGCACGACGTTTGCATCTGTCACAGTGGGGTCTGTACCACCGCGACCGTAGCAGGCAGGCCCAGGGCGGCTGCCTGCCGAGCGCGGTCCGACTGAAAGAAAACCTCCTGCGCTATTACGCGCAATGCTACCGCCGCCCATTCCAATCGTATGGATGTCAATTTGCCGAATTTTGATCGGCAACGTACCGACGTGCCCATCGGTGGTCATGCCAAACTCACCATCTTGAACCAGACAGACATCGGTTGAAGTTCCGCCGATATCACAAGTGATCAAGTTGGGGTGGTTTGCCTGCTGACCGATATGGGCGGTTGCAATGACACCGGCCGCGGGGCCCGACAGCATGGTGAGGACAGGCAGGTCATACACCCGCGAGACGGGTAATGAGCCTCCGTTCGAGGTCATGATCTGTAGTTGCGCAGTCAAACCGTTTTGTTTGAGGGTTGCCTCAAGATCGCCTAGGTAGCGGCGCATTCTTGGCGCAACATAGGCATTGATTGCGGCGGTCGAAAAACGTTCGAACTCTCGGTACTCGGGCAGCACTTGAGCTGAGGTCACGACGACTGCCTCGGGCAGCGCTTGAGAGATCAGCTCGGCGCAGCGCAGCTCGTGTGCCGGATTATTGTAAGAGTGTAAAAAACACACTGCTACGGCTTGCACGCCGTCTTTTTTTAGTTGCTGACCAACCTCTGCAACCTGCGGTTCGTTTAAAGCCAGAACCACATCGCCTTTCGCGTTGACACGCTCATCGATCTCAAAGCACATTGAGCGACTCAATAACGGCTCTTTTGGTCTGGCTTTGATGTTGTAGAGTTCCATGCGATTGCCTCGACCCACGACCAAAACGTCTCGATGGCCAGTTGTCGTGAGCGCTGCAATCTTGGCCCCATTGCGCTCGAGCGCGGTATTGGTGGCAACCGTCGTACCATGTGCCATGCGCTCGAGTTCGCTCGCCGGCACGCCCATTCGTTTCATACCCGCTAGGATGCCTTCGGCTTGATTGTGTGGAGTCGAAGGAACCTTATCGATTGTGATTGTTTTTTTCACCGGGTCGTAGAGGACCAGATCCGTGAAGGTGCCGCCAACATCTATTCCTAACCAAAGCATAAATTACTCCATCGAAGGTTCTGCCAGCTTTATCTACCGAACTATTTATCTACCGAACTATTTATCTGTCGAACTATCTCTCTGTCGAACTATCCATCTGTCGAACTATCTCTCTGTCGAATGACCTTTCTGTCGAAGGACCTATCGACCCAGAAATTTTGGTACGCGTTTGTTTTCAATTGCCCTCAAGCCTTCTTTTAAATCGCTGCTGGTATAAATCGTTTCGTAGGCTTCGGTTACGGATCGCTCGACGTCTTCGTGAGAGGACAAGGCCTGCACCAGAGTTTTTGTCACGCGGATAGCAAGGGGGGCACCAACGACGATTTCAGCAGCTAACTGTGCTGTGGCCGCCTCAAGGTCAGTCTGCACAACTGCGATGTCGATCAAGCCCCAGGTCTGCGCCTCAATAGCATCGATACGGCGACCTGTAAACATCAGTAATCGAGCCTGTGACGGCGTAATTTGAGCGAGTATTAATTGATGCTCTTTGGGGCTGAGCATCAAGCCGATGCGAGCGACAGGGAACCCGACCTTGATATGACTGGCCGCGATCCGAAGATCACAGGCAAGCGCCAACAGGCAACCGCCGCCGATTGCATGACCTGCCATACTTGCAATAATCGGTAACCGACTTGTTTGTAAGGCGTCATACAGTTGATTGACAAGTTGGTCGTACGCCATCGCGGTTTGCGGCGTCGTAAAGGCCTCTGGTAATTCGTCTAAATCTGCGCCCGCTGCAAAGACGCGAGTGCCTGTACCGCTCAAGATTGCCACACGAACAGACGCATCTTTTTCGGCAAGGTGTAAGGCGACTTGCAATTCGCGAACGGTTTGCAGGCTTAAGGCATTACGTTTTTCGGGCCGATTGATGCTGATGCGCGCGATCCCCTCTGAAATACTGAAGACCACCGTTTCTAAGGCGTTATGTTCCATTTCATTGCCTTTGACATTTAGGTTTAAAGGGTTGCCCGTTCGAATTTCACTGGACAAGTTCACTGAAAGCCTATTACTGTAAGCCACGGCTTATTAACGTTTAGACATGTGCGCTTGACTGAGACCTACTTTAATCTATATTTGCTAGTAAGTTTGCTATCAATCGAGTACTGAATATTTTAATTCTAAAAAAACAAGTACGGTTTTGAAATCACTACTCAACAATATAGGTGCATCCATGTCTCACGCCGATCACGTCATTACTGCGATCGATTGTTTTCCTGTTTTGTTGCGTTTGCGCAAGCCCTTGGTCATGTCGACTTATCGCATAGATGATGGGCCCGTGTTGTTTGTCAGAATTCGCACGCGGGGCGGTCATGAGGGCTGGGGCGAAGCGGCAGCAAGCCCAGTGATGTCGGGCGAGACTCTGACAGGCATGGCGGCGGCGATCAAAGAGTTTATCGCCCCAAAGCTTCTTGGCCAATCTGCGCTAGACCGTGCACGCTTATCTAAAACGATGCGTGCAACAGTCTTTGCCAATGGTGGTGCGTTTGCTGCGTTGGATATTGCCTTATTAGACCTGGCTGGCAAAATCCAACAGGTATCGGTGGCAACGTTACTGGGCGGTGCGCTCAGACCGGCCATTCAGGTTCTTCGCTTAATTGGCGGCAGCGGCGATACCTCCAAAGATGTGGCAGAAGCGGTTGAACTTTATCAGCAAGGTTTTCGCGCCTTTAAACTTAAAGTCGCCGTGGCTCCAGTCGCTCTTGAAATTGCTACGGTGCAGCAATTGAGACAAGCGCTTGGGCCTGAGGCGTTGATTTCTGCAGACGCAAATATGGGGTGGGATCACTCGACTGTGCTTAAGTTTTCAGAGGGTGTCAGTGAATGCTCGGTGGCGTTTATCGAGCAGCCCTTGCCAGCGGGCGATGTGGCCCGTTTAGCGAATGTGGCTCGATTATCAAAGGTGCCTGTGGGTATTGACGAGAGTTTGCACGGGCTTTCGGATATCTTCGCACACACTCAGGCTCAGGCCACGCACGGTGTCAGTCTGAAAAGTATCAAGCTCGGTGGGCTGACGCCTTTAGTTTCAACTGCAATTGTGGCCGACAGTATTGGTTTGTCGGTGAACTTGGCCATGATGATGGAGACCGGCGTAGCAACGGCTGCGATGGTGCATGCAGCGGCTGCGATCCCTCAAATCAATTGGGGCCTCAGCCTTGGAACAGTCTGGATTGCAGAGAATCCGGTGACTGAGCCTGATTGTCGCGATGGCATGGTGTACGTCTCTGATAAGCCAGGGCTGGGTGTAGAGGTGGATGTCAAATTACTTGAGTCGTTGCGCCCGCGCGGTGCTTAGGTTGGGTCATTTAGAGCTGAGAGCCCTTATGCTGAGCTTTGGCGTCACATTTGCTTGAATTCTTTCAAGGGTTGGCATCATACTTGCATGACATTGTTCCAGTGTTGCCATAGTATATGTATGAAATCATTCATTCGTTAAATTGTGAGCGTAGTATGTTTATTGAACTTAAAAATGTGTCAAAGTCCTTCTTGTCCCGCACCGGACGGGTGTCGAGGGCGGTTGATGATTTTTCATTAAACATTGAGCGTGGCGAGTTTCTTTGCTTGCTCGGCCCGTCTGGCTGCGGCAAAACAACGATTTTGACGATGTTGGCGGGCTTTGATCATCCAACTACAGGTGACATTTTTTTAGAGGGTAAACCTGTTAAGGATCCATCTCGTGACCGGGGTGTTGTTTTTCAAGGCGATGATTCGCTTTACCCCTGGCTTACAGCGCAAGAGAATGTTGAGTTCGGGTTGCGGATGCAAAAAATGCCCACAAAGCAGCGACACGCTAAGGCGCTCAGCATGTTGAAAATGGTAGGATTGTTTGGACATCACGAAAAATATCCACACGAGTTATCAGGTGGCATGAAACAACGTATTCAGATCGCTAGGGCGCTCGTCAATGAGCCCAAGATGTTGCTCATGGATGAACCCTTTGGTGCGCTTGATGCTCAGACGCGTAACATCATGCAACGCGAGTTAAGAAAAATATGGCAGGCAACGCAAACAACGATTGTTTTCATTACGCACGATGTCGACGAAGCGATCTTGCTGGGCACTAAAGTGGGTGTGATGACGGCAGGCCCTGGTGGTACCTTGCGCGAGGTGATCTCGGTGAATGCCACGCCTGACTGGGAGCGGTCTGATCCGAACTACATGGCGTGTTACGACAAGGTGCACAAAATGATTCGCGATGAGGTCGCAAAATCAGTGAGTCACTTAGAGCAAACAGCATGACCGTGCATAAAATGATTGTTGATGAATTCGCAACACCAGTGAGTCACTTAGAGCAAACAGCATGGCCGTGCTTAAAATGATTGTTAATGAATTCGCAACATCAGTGAGTCACTTAGAGCAAACAGCATGACCGCGCATAAAATGATTGTTGATGAATTCGCAACATCAGTGAGTCATTGAGTCAAACAGTATGACAGTACATCAAATAACTTTTGTTGAATTCGTGATGTCAGTGAAACAGTTGAGGCAAACAGTATGAGTGCGGGTCAAATAGAGATTACAAAAAAAGATTATGCTGAGAAAATGCATAGCCAGCGTCAAGAACTCTTGACGCGGCGTAAGAGCGAGAAGGGTTTCGCAGCGACTGTTTATAACTTATTGCCAAATATTCTCGGGTTTGTGTCGCTATTTTTAATTTGGCATCTTGCTTCGGTATACGTCGTTCAGTCGCTCTTGTTTCCTTCACCTCTCGTGGTGATTCAGAAGGCTTGGAGCCTAGCCCTCAGCGGAGTGTTATTTGAAAACGTTGGTTACAGCTTAAGACGTATCTTGATTGGTTTTTTTATGGGCTCAGCGATTGCGATCCCGTTAGGATTGATCATTGGAAGCTTTTCGCTTGCGCGTAAATTTTTAGAACCATGGACTGAATTTCTAAGGTTTATTCCCTCGGTTGCCATGATCACGATAGCCGTGATCTGGTTTGGCATCGGTGAACAGTCAAAGATTTTTCTAATCATTTACTCGACGATTTTTATCGTGATTCTGAATACCGCAGCTGGGGTTTCAGCCATTACGCCCAATAAAATCCGCGCAGCGCTCGTGCTCGGGGCCAGTCAGCGCCAGGTGTTCTTCAATGTCAGTCTTCCGGCTACTGTGCCTTACATTCTTACCGGTATGCGCTTGGCAATGGCAAACTCTTTTACAACCATTGTTGCTGCCGAAATGATCGCCGCCAATGAAGGTATCGGCGTGATGCTTTGGAATGGACGCATGTATATGCTGATCGACGAAATTTTTGTCGCGTTGCTGTGCTTAGGTTTATTGGGGTTTGGTGCTGATCGCTTGTTTCGCTGGGTCATCTTTAGATTTGCAGGCCGTTATTCGCCAGTCGCCTAAGGCCTGAAAGACTGTATCTTTATGTTTGTATGGTTCGCTTAATCTTATCGCAAAGGAAAATCATGAGTGTGTTTAAAAAACTAGCATTAGGAATTTCAGTATTTGCCTTGCTGTGTGCCGCAAGTGCCCAAGCGCAGTTAACTAAAATGACGATTGCCACCGGGGTTGATCCCGGCTTTGGTGCGTTTTATGTTGCCAAGGCTGCCGGTATTTTTGAAAAAAATGGTCTGGATGTGCAGGTCAACACTGGGCCAAGCGGCTCTGCAATGGTTGCGTTTGTGATTCAAAATCAGGTCCAAGCAAGTTTTGGAGCAGAACAAGCTGGCGTCCAAAACTTTAATATTGATAATAATGTTGTAGTGGTTGCAGAGGGCACCAAGTTGGTGAGCTGGTATGGTTTGGCGGCACGCAACATTACAACTATCGAGGGCTTGAAGGGTAAAAAAATTGGGGTTGCCCGTGGTTCGGCCAGTGAAATTTTTTGGCTGGCTTTCGTTGAAAAAAATAAACTGAATCTTAAGGACTACACAATTGTGCAAGTCGATGCCCCAGAGATGGTCGCAGCACTTGAACGTGGCGACATTGATGCCTTCACCAGTTGGGAACCCTGGCTCACGCGCGCTACGACGGCAATCAAAAATACGATTATTCTCGTTGATTCAAAAGGCATCATGGATCCACGCGTCTTTATTTATCTGAACAAGGGTTGGGCAGAGAAAAACAAGCCAGCGGCGCTGGCGTTTATGCGCTCAATGATTGAAGCGACCAAGCTCATGAATACTGAGCGTGCAAAAGCGGTCGACTATATCTCTGGTTTTATTAA
>Ga0209550_10000456_pt1 | contig 38271 bp, 36 predicted proteins | sample LauGreSuBDMM15SN_2_FD_187567 | JGI IMG/M metagenome (GOLD analysis project Ga0209550, IMG submission 187567) | Freshwater lake microbial communities from Lake Michigan, USA - Su13.BD.MM15.SN (SPAdes) (version 5) | ecosystem: Environmental > Aquatic > Freshwater > Lake | place: Lake Michigan... | reverse complement strand
GTCTATTACCTTTTCTTTAAAATTGCTTTCTGTAATTGTTATAGCCATAATTTACCTAGATTTTATATTTTAATATTTTTTATGATAGTACATTTATTTGTTAAGTTTTCCCTATTTCATGGGAATATAGATAAACTGTTTGGTTATATTGAATATCTGTCAAGATGTAATTACTTGACTCCCTCCAATCTAAAATTATACTTTGTTTTTAGAGGTAAATATGAGCGGACTATCAAAAATCTATTTGGCTAACCCTCGAGGCTTTTGTGCTGGTGTCAAGTATGCAATTTCGTACGTAGAATCTTTAAAAGATAGTTTTCAAGACCAAAATATTTATGTTCGAAAGGAAATTGTCCACAACCAAAGAGTTGTCTCCGACATGGAAAAAGAGGGTATCAAATTCATAAATGAATTAGAAGAAGCCCCCAACGGATCCATTGTAGTATTTAGTGCCCATGGTGTTTCACCAGAAGTTGTTGAATTTGCAAAAAATCATGACATGAAAATTGGAGATGCCACCTGTCCACTTGTTACCAGAGTTCACAGAAAAGCCAAAAACTACAAAAATACCCACCAGATTATTTACATAGGTCACAAAGGCCATGATGAAGCAATTGGAACCATGGGTGAAGCTAAAATGTATCTGGTGGAATCCGAATCCGATGTTGAAAGTCTAAAAAATATTTTAGATCCTTCTAAACCAATCACCTACCTAATGCAAACAACTTTATCTGTAAATGATACGAGAAAAGTTGTTGAAAAAATATCAGAAGTTTTTCCAGAAGTGGAACATCCAGAAAAAGATGACATCTGTTATGCAACCACCGAAAGGCAAGAAGCAGTATCACAAATGTTAGATTCTATAGATGCCATGCTTGTAATTGGTTCAAAAAATAGTTCTAACTCAATGCGTCTCTTGGAGCTTGCTCAAAAAACAAAGCCTTTATCCTTTAGAGTAGCAAATGCAAATGAAATCAATAATGAATATATCATTCAAAATAAAATATCTATTCTGGGTATTACAGCAGGAGCATCTACACCTCAAGTTCTTGTAGATGAAATTATATCAAAACTTAGAATTCTATTTCCAGAAGTTTTTGTATCTGCTTTTCCAGAGTCTAGAGAAGATCTTATGAAATTTAAACTTCCAAAAGAATTGTTAAAATAAAAATAATTTATCTTTGTACTCTCCTAAATAGTTGATATGTCCTAATTTTCTACCTGGGAGAATTTCTTTTTTTTGATAAAGATGAATTTTATAATTTGGATTTTTTAAATAGTACGGATATAAATCCTTATCTTTAAAAAAAGGCTCTCCAATTATATTTTTCATCACTGTAGGATGAGTCTCTAGCTTTATATCCTCTATAATTCCAGTCAGGGCAAACAGTTGTAAGTCAAATTGGGAATAATTGGCTCCATCTATTGTAAAATGACCAGAATTGTGGGGCCTCGGTGCAAATTCATTTCCAATTAATAGCTCACCTTTGACGAAGAATTCAACCCCCAAAACACCAACATAATTGAGTTTTTCTAATAAATTTTTTGTGAGATCCAAAGCTTCCTGGAGTAATTTCCCGCTTATATTAGCAGGATGAATAGTTTCATCTAATATATGATTTACATGTATATTTTTAGATGGTGGATAAATGAACATTTTTCCATTATAAAATCTTGCTCCAATCACAGATATTTCAAAATCAAAGGGGACTATTTCTTCTAAGATGTGATCAAATTGAGATGTAGCTACTTGAAAATTTAGAAATTCTTCTCTACTTAAAAATTTTCTTTGACCTTTACCATCATAACCAAACTTATTTGTTTTCAATATTGCAGGAAATTTAATATTGGAAAGATCTGTAATACTAGATATTTCTCCTTTAAGAGGTAAAAAATTTGTTACAGGAATTCCTATTGCCTTAAAAAAATTTTTTTCTTTTATTCTATTGTTAGAAGTTCGGATTGCAAATGTAGATGGATAAACTCTTAGACTCTCTGTTTCTATATACTCATCTATAAAATTTAGTGCTTCATCGGGAATATTTTCAAATTCAAATGTTAAAGCATCTATACTATCTAAAAATTCACTTAATTTTTGAGTATCTGAATAATTACCTATAAATTCTACTGCTCCAACCATCTTTGCAGGAGTATCTATGGAAGGTGAGTATACATGAACTGTGTAGCCAAGCTTTGTAGCAGACTGTGTAAACATTCTACCAAGTTGCCCACTCCCCAATACACCAAGAATAGCAGGTGGATATAATGGTCTATGCATCGTAAGGCTCCAATTTCTTGGAGAGAGCTGTATTACGAATTTCTTCTCTGTACTCTTCTAATTTATTTGATAAATCAATACTATTAATAGATAAGATTCTAATTGCTAGTAAACCAGCATTTGTTGCACCCGCAGTTCCTATCGCTAGTGTTCCAACAGGTACACCTGCAGGCATTTGGACAATGGAATATAAACTATCGATTCCCGATAGTGCCTTAGACTGTACGGGAACCCCCAAAACAGGTAGAGTAGTTAGAGATGCTATCATCCCCGGTAAATGTGCGGCACCCCCTGCTCCTGCTATAATAATCTTAATTCCATTTTTTTTTGCAGTTTTAGCATATTCCATCATTAGCTCTGGAGATCTATGTGCGGAGATAATCTTATATTCATGCAATACATTAAACTTTTTTAGGATCTTTGATGCTTCCATCATCGTAGTCCAGTCACTATGACTGCCCATAACTATTGATACTAAAGGATCTGCATTCAAAATTGTTTTACCAAGGCATCTACAATTCTTTCCATTTTCATCGATCTAGAACCTTTGACCAAAACTACATCCCCTTTACTTGCAATTGATTTAATTACAGCAACTAATTCTAAAATAGAATTATCTTTATCTTCAAAATAGTAACAATTTGAGTTTGATTTTTTATATTCGTTGTATAAATAATAAGAATCATTACCAAATGCAATTAATCCACTTATTTTTTTTGTACTACAAAAGTAACCAATTTCTTTATGATATCTTTTTGAAAATTCTCCAAGCTCCTTCATATCTCCTAAAATAGCATAAGATTTATTTTCCCCGGCAATCTGTAATAGAGATTCAAGTGAGGATTTCATAGAATCGGGGTTGGCATTGTAACAATCATCTATGATTTTAATTTCTTTTTCTATGATTACATTTCTGCTATTCAATGGTGAAAATGTCCTCAATCCATTTTGGATTCCAATGGGTTCAAATCCCTCTTCAAGTAATAATTCAATGCATCCAGCAACATTTTCTAATACTTTTTGAACGGGTAATTTCCATTCTATTTTTGATCCCATGATATCTAAAGTAAAACCAGTTGTATCTTCGGAATCAACTTTTACAAACTTTGAATTTTTTAGAGAAAACGTATAAATTTTTGAGCTATACTTCTTTGCTTTATTTTCTAAAATCTCTTTGTAAACAATATCTTCTGGAATAAATACCTTTGTACGATGGTTTCCTTCAATGATCTCTGCTTTGGCTTTGGCTATTTCTTTTAGAGATCCTAAATTTTCTATATGACATGGTCCCACATTTGTTATTAGAACTGAATGTGGTATGGCAATTCTGGTCATTCTTGAAATTTCGTATCTATGATTCATACCCAATTCTAAAATACATACTTTTGTTTTTTCATTTATCTTTAGGAGTGTAAATGGTAATCCTATTTCATTGTTATAATTTTTTTCAGTGATTACAACATGCTCTGCCCCAAGATACGAAACACATTTACCTAGTATCTCTTTGGTAGTTGTTTTTCCACTAGATCCCGTTATACATACTACAAATGGAAGAAACCTCTCCCTATGAAACTTTGCAAGTTTACCCAGTGCAAAGAGAGTGTTTTGAACTTCAATTCCTTTATTTAGCTCTGCCTTTGTTAGACTTTGGATACTTGGATTTTTTTTTTCATAGAGAAATGCAGATGCTCCGCGTTCTAATGAATCTTTTATAAATGTATGACCATCCCTATTTCCTATAAGAGGAATAAACAGAGAACCCAGTGATACTTCTAATGAGGAAGTAGTGACGTTGGATAAAAATTCGGATTTTGTAAATCCTGGTCTGTTGGAATTGAAAAGATTGGAAATGGTTTGAACTGAATATGCGATATTTTCTATCATAATAATGGTTAAAATTTTATATGTCCTACCTTACACATAGATTGTATGCGTAAAGCAGGAGCGTTAGTTTTAAGAATTTAATCTCTTTTGAACAGCTTCCATGAAAGGAATTGTGTCTAATTGCTTTTTAGATGGTGCAGTGGATAAACTCATTAAATCTTTAGTCATCTCTCCGGATTCAATTGTTTTTATAACTGCATCTTCCAATTTTTCAGCAAACTTCATCAGTTCTGTATTACCATCCAGTTCACCTCTTTTGTGAAGTGCACCAGTCCAAGCAAAAATGGATGCAACTGAATTAGTGGAAGTAGACTCACCTTTTTGGTGCTGACGGAAATGTCTGGTCACAGTTCCATGAGCAGCTTCATACTCATACTTTCCATCTGGTGATACTAGTACAGAAGTCATAAGACCCAATGAACCAAATCCAGAAGCAACCATATCACTCTGAACATCCCCATCATAGTTCATCAAAGCCCAGAGCATTCCACCCTCATTTTTCATGATTTGTGCTACAGCGTCATCAATAAGATAATAAGCATAGTAGTTCCCTGTAGCTTTTAACTCGGGTTCTTTTTCTTTTGCTACCTCGTCAAAAATTGTCCTGAATCTTGCGTGATATTTTTTAGATATTGTATCTTTGGTAGCAAACCAAAGGGGAACTTTTTCTGATATAGCATAGTTAAAACAAGATCTTGCAAAGCTTTCAATTGATTTATCTAAATTATGCATCCCCATCACAACTCCAGGACCTTTGTACTCATGGATTGTAATACGACTTTCAGCTCCACCGCCTGCAGGAGTAAAAACTATCTCAGCTTTTCCTGCTCCGGGAATGATCATCTCAACGTTTCTGTAAATATCACCATAGGCATGTCTTCCAATTATAATTGGTTTTTTCCAAGATTTTACCGCTGCGGGTATATTATTGATAATGATAGGCTTACGAAATACAGTTCCATCTAAAATTGAACGGATTGTTCCATTAGGAGAAGGCCATTCTTTTTTTAGTGAATATTCCTTAACACGGTCAGCGTTAGGAGTGATTGTAGCACATTTTACACCTACCCCGTGTTTTACTATTGCATTGGCTGAATCAACGGTTACTTTATCATCTGTTTTATCTCTATATTCGACACCTAGGTCATAGTATTCCAATTGGATATCCAGGTATGGATGAATAAATTTATCTTTGATCTCTTTCCAGATTACCCGGGTCATTTCATCCCCGTCCATCTCGACGAGCGGTGTTTTTACTTTGATTTTACTCATTAGTCTTCCTCTGTAAAAGAATGGTATTTTCTATTGTAGTGTTTCTAGTCTCGGATTCCTGTAAACTAAATTCATAAATATTCTATAGATAAGATTATAAAAAGTCTATTTTTATAATCCTTTGCATTCTAAATAGATTGCAAAGGATTCATATTTCAACATTTTTATATAGAAAAATACAAAATCCGTAAACTCAGGTGATTTTGGATGGGTTCTAAATTGTTAGATTCTCCTTTTTTAGTGATCAATATTAGATTCATAGTTTTAAATAGATCAAAATCCCCACAATGGGCGTGGATACCAATCGTACTACATCTAACCATTTAGACCATTTTTTAGATTCCAAAATGGCATTTAAACTTAAGAGAGAAAGTGCAATCCAAAGAGAAATCAAAATCTTGCTTTGGATTTCTAATTTTACATGAAAAAGCAAATATCCAAAGGAAATTAGAAGTACAAATACAAACCAAGTGATCACATAAACTTTTTTACTGGTAGAAATCTCTGGATTGTATTTAACAAAAGTATCTTCACTTACTTTGGGAATTGGGACATAGCCTTCTGCTTTTTCTTTGGTAGGTGGGTACCATCCCGGTGGTTTGAAAAATACTTTCAGCTTATTTAAAATTCCCTGAGCATTGTAAACCATTTTTAATATTTCCCAGTAATAGTGATAATTTGCCCAAACTGGATTAAAACTCTGCAAGGGTTTTACGGTTCCATACACTGGCTCTTCCACTTCTTTTTCAAAAGTATTAAAAAGCCTATCCCAAATTATAAAAATACCCCCATGGTTTTTATCTATGTACTGGGGATTGATAGCATGGTGAACTCTATGGTGTGATGGTGTGGATAAAAGAAACTCACCCACTGTGCCTATTGTTTTGATTGTTTTTGTATGTACCCAATATTGGTAAATCAAATTCAATTGACCTGCTGCCAAAAAAACCCAAGGATGAAATCCTAAAAATGCCATGGGGATAAAAAAGATCCAACTCAAAATCCCACCCAAGCTTGTCTGACGCAATGCTACGATTAAGTTGTACTCTTCACTGTGATGATGTATTACGTGACCAGCCCACAAAATATTGACCTCATGGGAAAGTCGATGCAACCAATAGTAACAAAAGTCCCATAGCACAATTGCCGCCATCCATCCAACAAGTGAATTAAAAGGAATTTCCATCCATTTGTGATTGTTGTAAATATATAAATAACCCAATAAACTCAAAGCTTTTAAAAAGATTCCACTCAGCTGAGAAAGAATTCCTGTACTCAAATCAGCAATGCTATCACTCATAGAATAATAGGTTTTATTTTTAACCTTTCCTACCAGGAGTTCCACTCCCATTAGAAGGAAAAAAAATGGTATAGCGAAAGTGATAAATGGTGGGGGTGTGAGATCTTCTATAATAGTCATAGTTATTCTATCTTATATTGTATTTCTTTATGATTCCAGATATTTTTTCATTTTGAGAAAATTTTTCTGCTTCCAATAATTGTAACTTTTGACGTTCAATTGAAAAGTTTTTGTTAACTTCTATAATGGAAATTTCATCCCCATTTTCCATTCCCAACCATATCACAGTTCCCAATTTTTTTAAGTTCTTGGGTGTTTGTTTTTTTTTGCCTGACTCATTGTTGATGATTGTTATTGTATTTTTAAACTGGGATGGATACTGAATGGACTCGATCTCTTTTTCTGTTCCCCACAAAGATACAATCCATAGATCCGCTTTTTGGTCAGGTGAAATTTGCTGGAAATAATCTTTGGGATCAGTATAGTACATAGTGTTTGTGTAGGTCTCTCCTATAGATTCCATTTTAGATGGAAAGAGAACGGAAAGAAACTTAATTTCTTTACCATTCCGAAACACGGAATCCGTTTTTTTGAAAGATGTATCTTTTTGGGTATAGCTGAGATTGGAGGATACGGGAGAATAAATATATCTCTCCCAGGATTCTTTGGAAGAGTTTTTCACCTCCAAACCCCCAACTCCCAAAAAATGGTACCCCATTCCCAAGAAGGATTCAAAAATGGCAGGGTATTTATCCATAGGAACTCCTGGTCCCAAATAATCACCCGTTTCAATTAGAATATCCCTACTGGGATCAATCTTGATGGAATCAAGAAAGCTTGCCCTACCCTCCATTCCCGCTATAGGAATTGTAGTACATGTGCATGCTTTGACGTTGCCTTTCAAATCCCTTGAGGATACAATTCGAAAGCTACGGTCTTCTGCTCTGAGATGGGTCAAAGCAGGGAAAATAAATATTGCAAGAAAGAATGTGAAAAGCTTCCTCATTTAAACCTCCAACCATCCTGAACTTCACTCCCGGGGTATTCTTCATATTTCTCTAACAAAACTAAGATTCTATCCAAGTACACCACAATTGGAGCTGGTGGTTGTTGTTTGGAAAATTCCATACCTATCCCCGCCATTGTAAATATTTTTTTCCTAGGATCACTCTCCCGTATTTTTTTTACAAAGGGAAAAGAAACCTCCAACCTCTGCCAACCTGAAAAATCCAAACTTCCAACCTTTACTTTAAATGTTCCCTGGATACTATTTTTAAATTGGAGATAAAGGGTGCCTTTGTAGAAATTAGAGTGAACCCATACACTGATTCGAAACGGATACCCTGTATCTATGATTTTAGGCTCCTGTGGCTCTATCAATATTCTTTCTCTCTGTGGATTTTCAAGAGTGGTTTGGATCATCAGTGATTCTTTATCACCTTCGTTTAAGATTTCTGGAAAAGATTTAAATTCTGTCTCATAATCGGGATGGTTTGGAATGAGTCCCGTATATTGGAGGATTTGGAGATGGGATATATTTCTTTGGAACTTATAGGGAGTGTTTGAAAAGGGCTCGAGTGAAACTATAGAAAACTTCTGTGCATCCTTCCCACTCTTTATGAATCTCCCCAGATCCCCAGAAACATCCTGACAAACCAATCCAAAAGAAAAAAATAGGAAGAACACTAGAGAATCAATCATGGGATGCCGATTCCTGTACTTGAAACAAACCATTTCGATAGTCCTGAAGGTATTTTATGTCAGAAGAAAGTAATAAGTCTAGTATATTCTTAAGTATTGTAATCGTATTTTTGTTAATTGCCATGGGGGTCTATGGTTTTATATATCGGGACAAATTAACGGAGTTTTTCCAAAAGTTCCAAAAAAAGAATGAACAAGTTGAAAAACACACTCTCTATAACAACAATAGCTTGGCAGAAAAAGACTCACAAGAAGTAGCACCCGAATCTGCTACGGAAAACAATCCTAACCCTATCCTTCCCAAGACTCCCATGAAAGAAGAACCGGTAGATAAATCCAAAAAAGAAATAGAGGAAATGGTTTATGGGAATGTCCCCGGGGATGATAACTCACAAATCCAAGCCCAGCCCAAAAAACAAAAAAAGCCAAAAGATATAGACTTTGAAAAAAATATTCCCGAACAACCCAAAGGTGCAAAAATTTCTGAAGGTAAATCAAAGCTGGAATTCGTCTCTCCTAAATCTAAAAAAACAGGATATAGAAATAAAGGTAAAAAACGCAAATACACTAAATCTAATAAATCAAATACCAAAAAGAGTGGACTACTTGGAAGAGTATCACGTTTAGAAAGAGCCCTTGGGATCAAAACGGGTAAAAAAGATAAATTAGAAAAAAGAATTGAAAGATTAGAGAAAGCCTTAAAAAAATAATGAGGATTTCGCAAAATATCCTCTCTCTCCAAGCAGAAATAAAAAGTTCGGGGCGGGAGGTGGTTTTGGTAGCTGTGAGCAAGACCAAACCTGTCAACCTCATAGAAGAGGCAATTTCTGCGGGTCAGAAAGTGTTTGGAGAAAATAAAATCAAGGAAGGAATTGAAAAGTTTTCGGATCTAAAGACCAAAGAAAACCTTACCCTCCACCATCTCGGTCCTGTTCAATCTGGTACTGCAAAAAAATTATTCGGACTCTATGATTATACACATGGAGTTTCCTCTCTCTCTACTGTTGAGTTTCTCCTAAAAGAATCAGATAAACATAAAAAGCTCTTGAAATATTTTTTACAAGTCAACCTCACGGATGAAGATTCCAAGAATGGTTTTTCAGAACGAGATCTCCTACCAATATTAAATAAAACAAGCTTACTAGAAAATGAGTACTTCCGTTTTGAAGGACTCATGACAATTGGTCCAACCTCAGAAGATCCCATCCTCACCCGTTCCATATTTCAAAAACTCAATTCAATTAGAAAATCATTGGTTCCTTTTGCTAAACTTTCCATGGGCATGAGTGGTGATTACAAAATTGCACTCGAGGAAGAAACCGATTATATTCGAATAGGTTCTTTCCTCTTTGGTTCAAGGGAGTAATTTCCCCTATTGGTTTTGTAGAAATAGATCTTCTTTGGTTCGTCTTACTTTTTTCATTTTTAAAAGCCAATCTTTGTCAATATCCCTATAGCCCAAAGCTAAAAGCACTACACTTTTTAATCCCATCTTGGAAAGCTCGAGACTTTCATCCAACTCTTCTTTGTTAAATCCTTCCATGGGTGTGGTGTCAATCTCCAGAGAAGCTGCAGCAAGCATACCGGTTCCTAGAGCAATGTAAACCTGTTTGGATGCCCAATGATAAAAGTCTACTTCGGACATTTTCTTTAAATTGTCTAAATATCCAACCAAAGTGGAGAGAGATTCTCTAGTTACCCCCCTTTCCGATTGGACTAACCCAAGATATTCTTCCGCTTTAGAATCTGTCATACGATCCCATACTGTGAAGACCATTAGATGGGAACACTCTAAAACTTGGGGTTGGTTATAAGCGGCAGGGGCTAACTTTTTCTTTGTTTCAGAGGATGATACTACTAAAACCTTGTATGGTTGTAATCCAATAGAAGATGCAGATAGGCGAATTGCTTCCTGTATTTCATTTAAGTTTGCATCTGAAATTTTTTGACCATTCATACGCTTTGAGGCGTATCTCCATTCTAGACTTTTTACAATATTCATACTACCATTCTTAAGAAATGAGAGAAATTGCCAACTCCAATCCAAAAATTATTCAGAGTCTAATATAGGTTTGAGGGTCTTTTTGATAGTCTCTAATATGAATTCTAGTTCTTTTATTTCTTTACTTGTATCTGTAAATCCAAGATCTGAGGAGAGTATGAGGTAGTATCTAATTTCTTCTAAATAACCCCTAGTTCTACCAAATGCTCGCAATATATCGCTTTTATCTTTTTTTCTACCAGCCTCCACTATCGAGAGAGGAATTGATGTAGCAGCTTTTTTCATCCTCATTACAAGGTGATCTTTTTCTTGGGAAGGAAATGAAGATGTCAATTTATAAATATTTATAACAAATTGGTGGGCACTATTCCAAAGTGGTGAGTCTGTATGACGGGGAAGATTGTTTTGCAGTAAACCAACACTTTCTAATTTTGCAATGGACTCTACCTTGGTCTTAAACTCTGGGGGGAGGGTTGCTACTTTTCGTTCTGAGTAGTCAAAAAATAACATGCGTATTTTAACATCAGATACTAGGGTTTGGTTGTCATTTTTAGTTAGATGAAAGTATAAATCACAACCCTTATCAAAAAAACCATTGGCAGTGACTTCAATCTTTACAACATCATCTTCAAGCAGTTCGCCCCGATAAAGCACTGTTGCATCAGCAAAGATAAGACTCAAACCATGAACATTTGTTACTTCATATCCTAAAAATGTAAAAAACCTCAGGTGAGCTTCAAATACAATATCCAGAATAGAGGCAAAGGAAACATGGGAATCCTTAGCAATGTCTGTTTTCCGAATTTTCATCTCATGTTTAAATGGATAAAAATCCGGCATTTTGATTTCAAGTCGGGACATAATTAGGGTATTTCCTAGAAAATGTATCGACCTCCCGATGATTTCATTGAGTCTTTTTTGGAGAATAAACTATAACATAGATGGGAAGTGATGACTAGTCATCCCTTCGACTATAAATTCCTAGGTAAATTAAGAATAAGGATGGGATTGCTAAAAATAAAACTGCCATCACATAAGCAGGAAATTTTTTACTCAAGCTCTTTGAGTATTCTTCAAAACTCTCCGCACAGGGACTCATTCCCAGATCCAATTGAAAAGGTGATACAGAGATTACTTTTCCATACCCCGTCATGGGGTCACCTATTGCAATTCCCAAAATTCTTTTTTTAGCATCTTTGTTTTCTTTTTCAATCTTTACAAAAACCCCGCAGGGTATGTACTCAGGGGAAATTTTTATGAGAATTTCTTCGGGTAGCTCGGAATGCTTGATATAAAAATCACCTAAAAAGGCCTCATCTGTCAGCCAAACACTTCGATCTCTTTGTTTGACCTTATTCTCTTTGGTGGCTAAGACATAAGTTTGGAACCTGGGTTGGTTGGAGGGAGATACTTTTCCCGAGATCTTAACAAAATCCCCCACTTTGAAAGATTTATAGTTTTCAAGGGTAACAGGGATTGCACTTTCAAATGAATCATTCCGATTGTCTGTTTTCATTGCAAAAAAAATATAAAATATGAAGAGAAATGGGATGATTCCTGCCAAAATTAAAATAGAACTTTTTTTCATTTTACCACCGGGATACCTACTTTTAGTTTACCAATTCAGGTTAAGTCAACTAAAATAAAGAAAAATCTGTTTGGCATTAAACTGCCAGATAGAATTCTGTGAGTGGGAGTTTACTATACCAACATGATCTATTTAGCAAAAAACACTTCTATAATTTCCTCCATTCCTCCGGAAACTGTCCCGGTTGTCATTCTCTTGGTCTCTATAGTTGCATTTACCATCATCATAGAAAGATCAATATATTACAATAGATTCAAATCTCTTGTCCCCGATGATCTACGCACCCTCAAAGACCTTATCAAATCACAAAAATGGGACGAAGCAATAGATCACCTCAAATTGAAAAGTTGGGGAGCTACCACAGTTGTACTCACAACTCTATTGGACTATAGAAGAAGAGAAAGTGATTACCTTGGTGATGAGCTCAAGTCAGAAGCATACAAACAAATCTCCCAAATGGAAAAATTTCTCACAGAACTTGGTACAATTGCTACAATTTCCCCCCTTTTAGGCGTTTTGGGAACGGTGTTGGGTATGATTCGTTCCTTTGCTGAGGGAACTGGGACGAAAGGTGCGGAAGTGGGAATCAGTGAAGCTCTCATCACCACAGCAATGGGGATAGCGGTTGCAGTTCCTTCCTATGTATTTTACAATGTTCTTGTACGAAAAAAAGAAGAAAAAATTTCAGAATTAGAAACAATATCCGACCAGATCCTTCCTCTTGTAGTCAAAAAATAAACAAATGAAATTCCGAAGAACAACTAAAGCCTTTGATAGGATTGATATAACCTCACTGATAGATGTTATAGCTTTCATTGTGATTTATTTTTTAATCAACGCAACTCTTGAAAAGGGAACTTCCATTAAAATAGAACTTCCTAGATCTTCAACTTCTGCTGCAAAAGAGAAGAACCAAGAAGAACTCATTATAACTGTCAACAAAGAAGGAAAGATATTTCTAGATAAAGATCCCACTCCTGTTCCCCTCACTTCCTTGAAAGATAAAATAAATTCTTTCTTAGGTCCTAAAGATAAAAGGGATCCTAAAAAAAATAAAGTTGTAATACGTGGAGATGGTACGGCAAGCTACCAAACTGTTGTAAAAGTCATTGATGAAATCAATGCTGCGGGAGTTACCCGTTTTAATTTAGCGATGGTTAAGGGACCTGGAGGAAGCCAAACTCCTGCTGATTCTGAGTCTACTGAATCAAATGAGGCTCAGGACCAATAATTTATAATCTTGGAAAAAACTACCTATTTTAAAATTTCCATTGCATCATCATTATTTGGATTATTTCTCTTCTTTCTCAATTTTTCTGGGATTCATCCAGAAAAATCAAACTATGTTGGAAAAAAGATCACTGATATTGTCTTCCAGGGAGTAAAAAACACCTCTAAGAGTGATCTTTTGTTTTTAATTGAAATGAAAAAGGGATCTATCCTCACAGAAACCCTACTCAACAATGATCTCAAAGCCCTTTTTAAAACGGGATATTTTTACAATGCAGAAGTATTGGCTGAGCCATACTTAGATGGGACGAGAGTCATCTTAAATGTAAAAGAAAGACCCAGAGTCCAAGAAATTGAATTCATTGGTGCAGATGAAGTTTTCCCCACAGACCTACGAGATAAAATGCCTCTAAAAGAAAATGAGGTCATTACACCAGAAAAGGTAAATGCTACCAGAGATGTAATACTAAAAAAATATAGGGATGAAGGTTATTTTCATGCATATATCAAATTTGAGATGGGTAAGATAAATCCTAAAACTAATTTGGTAAAAGTAAAATTTATTATAGATGAAGGAGATGAAATACCAGTTGCTAAAATAAACATTTTAGGAACCCAAAGTGTGGATGCATCTGAAATTCTTTCTATCTTAGATCTCAAAGAAACAGGTCTCATTGAAAGTGGTCATTTCAAAGAAGCTTCCTTTGAAAGTGATAAACAAAAAATAACTGCTTATTTAAAAACCAAAGGTTATCTTGATGCTGAATTAGTTCCTGAGTCAACAGGATGGGAAATAAGATGGGAAAATCCCAAATTGAAAGACAAAAGAGTAATCATTGTAAACTTTAAAATCAATGAGGGAGATCTTTACTATTTCAATGGATACAACACAAGTTTTGATTTAACTGAAGATTCCAAAGGGAATCCAATGTACTTGAATAAAGAAGAAAATCCACCCGGAACCCCAAAGGATAAGTGGAAAACAGCTTTTGATATTAAATTTTTTGAAGATATTTTTGAATTTAACCCCTCCGATATTGGAAAAATATTTGATGAGGGAAAATTCCAAAGAGATAAGTCAGTAATCAACGAACTCTATAGTGCAAAAGGGTATATCTTTGCTCAGGTTGTAAATAAACGTAAGACAATAGAACTCAATGATGAAAATTTAAAAGTTTATGAGAATTGTACTTCACAATTACTAAAAGACCCAGTCAAATGCGAAGAAGAAAAGAAAAAACTTAATATAAAAAAACTTAGAGAACTTCTCACAAGTAATCCCAAATATGAAAATAGAAAGTTTGAACACGTTGACTTTACCATTCGCGAAAACTACTTAGCTTATATAGAAAATATTTTTATAAAAGGTAATAAGAAAACTCAAGACTCTGTAATACGAAGAGAACTACTTTTCAAACCTGGAGACCTATTTAATTCTACCCTTGTCAATAGATCTAGGGAAAGAATCTTCAACTTAGGTTATTTTAAAGAGGTCAACTTCAATTCGAGACCTGGTTCCGATGAATCTAAAATGAACCTTATCATAGAACTTTTAGAACAACCCACAGGTACTATCTCTATGGGAGGTGGGTATGGAACAATCTCTGGATTTTCCATTTTTACTGAACTTGGTGAGAATAATTTAAATGGGACAGGGCAAAAAGTATCAGGAAGATTACAATTTGGTCCATTCCAAAGATTCTTTCAATTGTCCTGGACAGAGCCATGGATTTTCAATCGCCCATGGTCTTTCACCACAAGTTTATTCTATTCCTCTAGAACCATCAGTGTGGGTGCTGCATCGATCACTGATGCCGGAACTGGCTCCATAAAAGAAGGGGCGTCATACACCAGGGAAGGTGTTGGGTTTAGTTTAGGTGTAGCACATAGGGTCTTTATCAACTGGACTCATTTTCATAGGTATTCTCCTAGTTTTTATCACTCCATAAACCCAACATCCCTTGCAGATGATTTGATACGGGCTGAGGTTAACAGGGGATGGCAGTTTCGTTCCGAAATTACAAATGGATTGGGGTATGACTCAAGGGACAATGTCTTCAACCCCACACGTGGTCTCAACACATACCTCTCCATATCAAACGTAGGGCAATTGATCGGTGGACAAAGTCATTTTGATAGATACAATCCTGTGGTTGAATTTTACCATTCTTGGTTTGACTATACATTTGGAGGCCTATTTAGGTCTAATACCTTGAGAAGGTGGAAAGTTGTACAAGAATTCAGGATGAGCCATGTTTTGATGTTTGAAAGGGTTCCCAAGTACAACCGAGCGGATCCATTTTCCAGGGAATCTGCAAAGCTCACCAATCCCTTTATTCAACAGCAGGATCTCCAGTTCTTAGGGGGATATGAATCTCTCAGAGGATGGAATTTTCAGGATGTTCTTTACCCAAGGGAATGGAGGAATGGAGCAAGTCACAGAGTTTTATTCAATACTGAATTAAGATTTCCAATAGAACCCAATTTTCTTTGGCTGGTTCTATTTTTGGATGCGGGCTCCCTTTACGAAGAAGTTGGCAAGTGGGTGGGCACAAGAAAAGAAGATGCAGCGACATACCAACAAAGGGTTTGGGCTGATAGGGCTAAATATGATCCAGTGAGTGCATACCTGAGAGAAAATTACAATTTGCTAAGTTTAAAGAAATACGAAAATGATCAAAAGCCATTCGTCAAAGAAGATCCAGAACTACTAATTTTAAAAAATGATAATATCTCACTTGAGAGATTAAAATATTCTTGGGGGATTGGGCTACGGGTACAGATTCCGGTACTACCCCTCAGGCTTTACTTTGCACAAAGATTGTACTACACTGGAGATCCACTTGCCCCATTCAATAATTACAACGCAGAACAAAACTTTCAATTTGTATTTGGAATTGGTGATTTTAGATTCTAGTATATTATTTTTCATTAATATACTCTAATTTATTACTTCTATATTTATCTTCCCCTGCTAGTTTAATTAAATTGAGAACTGCTTTTAGAGGAGTTTCTGTTACAAATATATTTGCCACCCATTCTGGTAAAGTTCCTCCGGGATCAGAATGAAGTTGAAAAGTAACTTCTACCTGATTATTATCTAAAGGGGTAAATTTCCAAAACCCTCGTGATTTTGGAATCCTTATTGTTCCCTGAACTTCTGGAAGGGTTTCGGGTGAAGCTGATAGATTAATTAATACAGTTTTACTCACAAAATCCTGAGAAAGAATGGTGTGTTGGATTGTATCTCGATTACTCACTGGAAAGGGTGCCTTTACAACCATATATTGGTATCTCTCTAATTTAGAAGGCTTTTTTAGTAACTTAAATTCCTTACAATCAGGAAACCAATTGCAAAAATTGGAATCATCCTGCAGTACACTGATTAAACTACTGATACTCCCCGTATGGATACCAACTGACTTAAATTCTTTGAAATTAGATCCCTCTATTGCTCTAGTAAATACCCTTACTCCATTTTTTTCCTTTTTTAAATCCCATGAATAAATCGGGGGAAATAAGAAAGTAATTATTATAAATGTGGTTAATTTATAAATTTTTTTTATAAATTTTTCATAGATATCATCCATTCTTGTTCTCTCTACGCATTTGAATTCTCTTTTTCATTAAAATAACTATAAAACTAAAATTCGTTATCTTAAACTATACAAGAAAAATTCTGAAAAGTATAAATTTTCTACTTTTTTATTCTGAAAATAAAACATATTACTGTCACACTGAAATTATTGTTGCCCTTAGTTTAGGGAAGAAATAAGCTTAGATACAAATTAATATTGGAGAAATTATGAAGGCATCAGATCTGTTTATCAAGGCACTCGAAGAGGAGGGAGTGGAGTATATTTTCGGGATTCCCGGCGAAGAAAACTTAGATTTTTTAAATTCCCTTAAAGACTCAAAAAAAATAAAATTAATCCTAACCAGACACGAGCAGGGAGCAGGCTTTATGGCATCTACATTAGGTAGATTGACAGGAAAAGTGGGAGTTTGCTTGTCCACACTCGGTCCAGGAGCTACAAATTTTGTAACTGCCGCAGCCTATGCTCAATTAGGTGGGATGCCCATGCTCATGATTACAGGCCAAAAACCTATCAAGTCCAGCAAACAGGGCCAATTCCAAATTGTAGACATTGTGGACATGATGAAACCCCTCACAAAATATACCCGCCAAATTGTTTCTGGAGATACCATTCCTTCCAGAGTGCGGGAAGCTTTTCGATTGGCACTAGAAGAAAAACCGGGAGCAGTTCACTTAGAATTGCCCGAAGACATTGCAGATGAAGACACGGATGTCCCACTGATTCAAAAGAGCGTTGTAAGGCGCCCAATAGCAGAAGAAAAATCAATTAAAATAGCAGTGGATCTAATTGAAAAAGCAAAGTCACCCCTTTTGCTCATTGGTGCGGGTGCAAACCGTAAAATGACAAGCAAAATGCTTTTAGAGTTTGTAACCAAAACAGGTATCCCCTTCTTTTCTACACAAATGGGAAAGGGTGTGATTGATGAAAGAAATCCCCTCTGTTTGGGTTGTGCTGCACTATCTTCCAAAGATTTTGTGCATAGAGCCATTGATAAAGCGGATCTAATCATCAATGTTGGTCATGATGTTGTGGAAAAACCCCCCTTCTTTATGAAACCAAATGGAGTAAAAGTACTACATATCAACTTCTTCTCCGCTTCTGTGGATCCCGTATACTTCCCACAGGCTGAATTAGTTGGAGATATTGCCAATAGCATCTGGCAGATCACACAAAGTATCAAAATACAATCCTCTTGGGACTTTGTTTACTTTAAAAAAGTAAAGGGATTCATAGATGAAAACCTCTTAGAAGGAACCACAGACAATCGATTCCCCATTTACCCACAAAGAATGGTTGCAGAAATCCGAAAGCTTCTCCCCGAAGATGGAATCATTGCCCTAGACAATGGAGTGTACAAGATCTGGTTTGCAAGAAACTTTAGAGCCTACCAATCCAATACAGTGCTCCTAGACAATGCCCTTGCAACCATGGGAGCGGGTCTACCATCAGCCATTGGATCTAAAATTGTATTTCCCAATAAAAAAGTGATCTCTATCTGTGGGGATGGTGGATTTATGATGAATTCCCAAGAAATGGAAACTGCCGTTCGATTGGGTGTAGATTTGGTTGTTATCATACTCCGCGACAATGCATACGGTATGATCAAATGGAAACAAGCCAATATGGGATTTGCTAATTTTGGTTTGGACTATGGAAATCCAGATTTCGTCAAGTATGCTGAAAGCTATGGTGCAAAAGGGTACCGACCCACTTCCGTAGATACTTTTCACAGTACCTTGGAAACATGTTTAAACTCAAAAGGTGTTCATTTGATAGAATTAGCTATCGACTACTCTGAAAACGATAGAATTTTAAACAAAGAATTAGCAGAAAAAAGTAAATTAATCTGAGGATTTATGACAAAATTTAATGTACTAATCAAAGGTGCAACAACCAATGATGGTGAGTTGGTTGTAACAAGTGCTTTTGATGAAAAGCAAATCGGTAGTGTTCTCACTGCCGATGCTGCCGCAGTTGAGAAAGCCCTAGCCACAGCTCATGAATTGTTTCATGATCGTAAAAAGTGGTTATCCACCGAGACACGAATTGCTATCCTAAAAAAAGCAGCGGATACCATGACCCGAGAGAAAGAGGAATTGGCTAAATTAGCCGCTTCCGAAGGGGGAAAACCTCTCATAGATTCTTTGGTAGAAGTTCAGAGGGGTATAGAGGGATTAGAATGCTGTATTGAGACAATCAAAACAAGCATTGGAAGGGAAATCCCCATGAATCTCAATGCAGCTTCTAATGGAAAGATTGCATTTACTTCCAGAGAACCCATAGGCGTGGTTGCTGCAGTGAGTGCATTCAACCATCCCCTGAATCTTATTGTACACCAGGTTGCACCCGCTGTTGCGGTTGGTTGTCCCGTCATTATAAAACCTGCAGAGGATACCCCACTCTCCTGTATGCGTTTTGTAAAAATATTACATGATGCGGGGCTTCCTGAAGAATGGTGCCAGGCTTTTGTGGTAAATAAGCTTGAAAATGCTACCAAACTGGTGACAGATTCCAGAATTTCTTTTTTTAGCTTCATTGGAAGTGCAAAGGTGGGCTGGTATTTAAAGTCACAATTGGCTCCGGGGGTACATTGTGCTCTAGAACATGGGGGAGCAGCTCCCGTGATTCTAGATGCCACTGCCGATCTCGATTCAGCTATTCCAAAATTGGTGAAAGGTGGTTATTACCATGCGGGTCAGGTATGCGTTTCCGTCCAAAGGATCTATGCCCACGAGTCCATCGTAAAAGAAGTAACCAAACGAATTGCAGAAAAAGCCAAAGTGTTGGTTGTAGGCGATCCCACAAATCCAAAAACAGAAGTGGGTCCACTTATCCGACGTAGAGAAGTAGACCGTGTGCATGATTGGGTACAAGAATCAGTAAAGGAAGGTGCAGAGTTGGTAATCGGAGGAAAAAAAATTTCAGATACTTGCTACGAACCTACTCTACTCCTAAATCCTCCTGATACTTCGAAGGTGAGCCAAAATGAAATTTTTGGGCCTGTGGTGTGCATATATTCCTATAAAAATATTGAAGATGCATTTCATAGAGCAAACAATGTTCCGTATTGTTTCCAAGCAGCTGTATTTACAAAGGATATTGATGTAGCAATGAGAGCATACAGAAAGTTACATGCCCGAGCAGTTATGGTCAATGAACACACCGCATTTCGTGTGGATTGGATGCCTTTTGGTGGACACAACCTTTCTGGTTTAGGAACGGGTGGAATACCCTATACAATTGCAGATTTACACACAGAAAAGATGATGGTTATCTCTTCTGTAGGCTTGGTTCCCAATTCTTAAAGATAAAACAACAACCCCGAAGTAAAGAATCGGGGTTTTTTTTATTTGGAAGGAAAAATCTCGTCTTCTTCTTTTATTCCTAACCTTTTTTTCAATTCTTTGTTTTCCATTACCAAGGTTCTAATTTCTTTATCTGTGTACTCAAATAATTTATTTTGAGCGTTTATGATTTTATCCTGGGTGATTTCTTCAATGCGTGAGAACTGGAGAGCTGCCTCTGTTGCTTCTCGAATTTTTTGAGCCTCCATTAGCTCCTTAGTTTTGAGTTCATCTAGCATTTCCGTTGCTTTGATTCGTTCATGTAGGGTTAAAATTTCTTCATTTCTCAGTACATTGACATCATCTATGGCTCTATTCATTATTTCTTGGTAATTTTTTACTTTGGCATGGTACTCTAACATTTTTTCCATGGCAATGATGGTGTTTTGTTTATCCACATTTTCTTTTCTCGACATATCAAAAATACCCTCAACATAGTTCATGTTTTCTATGCAGTTTTGGGTGATTTCATAGGTGGCGCGTTTGTAGAGTTCTGATTGTAGAACTTTGTCAATTATGATTTTAATCTCTTTTTTACGGGCTGGATAGGTAAGGGTGAGAAAATTACCTTTTGGCTCATCCTTTAATTCTAAATTGGAGGAAGGGAGAACTAACATTAGTGATACAATAGGATTGGTATCATAATCCCGAATCCATTTAGTTCGATTGTCATCCCATTCTTTTTCGGAAACATTCAAAAACATGATATTCAATTCATTTGCCTGTAGTTTTATATTGCCGGTGGCATTTACGTCTATATTTTTTACCTGAATTGAGAAGCTAGGATGCTTCCATAGCTCCAGAGGAAAATCTTTTCCAGAGGAAATATGCCATATATTTGAATTCACCATTCTGTTTTTACCTGCTTTTATTGATCTTAGTTTAGTAGAAGAGTATAAAATACTATCACACTTTTTTGCTACTTCATCTTACAATACTCTTTCTAAAAATCTACTAAAATTTAATTTAATTGAATTTTAGTAATTACGAATTTTTACCAAAACTTGCTACTGAAAACTATAAGTTAGTTTTTTTTATAAGGTAAGGATTTTATGGTTTCTATTCTCTTATACCTCTTTTCAAATCTATTTATGACAATTGCATGGGTTGGTCATCTTCATTTCAAAGAAGAAGCCCTAAGGAAGGTTGTACTTATCAGTTGGGGTATTGCTTTTTTTGAATATTGCCTACAGGTTCCCAATAATCGGATTGGGCATGGAACCTTCTTTTGCAAGCCAGCTTAAAATACTCGAAGAGGGAATCAGTCTGGGTGTGTTTGGATTTTTCTCTATTTATTATTTGGATAAAAATTTAAAATGGAACACCATTGTTGGATTTGTTCTTATGCTTTTGTCTGTAATGGAAGTGTTTTATGATTGGAAATAAAAGCTATTTATAAAATGATTATTTAAGATTTACTTTACGAGTATAGATTCATAAAAAATGTTATAGTATGAGCTCTAGATATACACTAAACCCATTTCAGTATACCAGATTTTCCACCAGAGAGGTAAAAGTGGGAGATATAGGCATTGGCGGAAAAAATCCCATTCGTGTCCAATCCATGACTACATCTGATACATGTGACACAGATGCTACCGTAAAACAAATTTTAGATTTATCTGAAGTGGGTTGTGAGATCGTTAGAGTTACCGTTCCATCTATGGCGGATGCTGAAAATCTAAAATTCATTCGTTCAAAGCTAGCCTCCCTAAATTGTAAAGTGCCTATAGTAGCGGATATTCATTTTACTCCAACTGTTGCACTAAAAGTAGTTGAATATGTTGAAAAAGTAAGAATTAATCCCGGAAATTTTGCTGATAAGAAAAAATTTGCTACAAGGGATTATACCGATAAAGAGTATAACATAGAAATTGAGCGTATCGCTGAAATTTTTTTACCATTGGTAAAACGATGTAAAGAGCTAGGAGTTGCCATGAGAATAGGTACAAATCATGGTTCTCTCAGTGATAGAATTATGAATAGATACGGAGACACTCCCCTTGGTATGGTAGAATCCGCATTAGAATTTATTAAGATTGCTGAATCTGAAAATTATCATGAAATTGTAGTCTCCATGAAGGCTTCAAATCCACAGGTAATGATAAATGCGTACCGACTTCTCGTATCAAGATTTATAGAAGGAAATCTCAATTATCCAATTCACTTAGGTGTCACTGAAGCTGGAGATGGAAGAGATGGTAGAATCAAATCAGCAATGGGTATAGGGAGTCTATTGGAAGATGGTATTGGTGACACAATCAGAGTTTCATTAACAGAAGATTCTATTTATGAAATACCAGTTGCAAAAAAATTAGTGGAAAAGTACAATTCAAATTTTTTTGCTGAAAAAATTCTCACAGAATTCAAAGATCAAGTAACATATTCAAATCGTAGTACTGAATCTATTTGGATTGGAGATTATAAAATTGGTGAGAACTACCCTGTTCGTATAGAGTCTTACATATCTTTAAAAAACAAATCTATAGAAGAAATCTTAGATCTCATAACAAAAAATGCAGTATTTAGCTCCATTAAAAAATATGAGATATTCTATTTTTCTATTAAAACTTCGGAAGAATTTGAAAGTTTATTATATTTAAAGAATAGGATAGAAAATAGGGCAGCCTTTTCAGTTGATTTTTCAAATATGGATAGCCAATTGTTTCTTTCTATACAAGATAAACTTTCTCTATTTGAAAAAATTTGTATCTCCCTCGAATTTTTATCAAAATTTCAGGAAGAATTCTTTAAACTTCATGATAATAGAAACCAAATTAATAAATCTATTGAAATTAAGGTTCCATCTAAATCTCTATCTAATTTTTTAGATATTTTCCTTACATTGAATAACTTTGAAAATTTAACTGTATCCTTAACACAAAATAAATTAGAAAGTATTTTTAACATTAGAAAACTAGCATCCTTCGTAAAAGATTCAAAAGTGCCGATTCTTTTAGAAGTGGAAATTGAAAATCTTGAAGAAGGTGTATTGGAATCAAGTAAAATTTTAGGTAGCTTGCTTTTAGATAACATAGGCAATAGCATTCGTATTTTAGATTTAAATTCTGAGCCTGATACAATTTTGGAGATATCCTTCGATATTCTACAATCAGCAAGGTTACGTACTACAAAGACTGAATTTATTTCTTGCCCAAGTTGTGGACGAACTTTGTTTAATCTCCAAGATACAACTGCCAGAATAAAATCTAAGACAAAGCATCTAAAAGGAGTAAAAATTGCTATTATGGGCTGTATTGTAAATGGGCCCGGAGAAATGGCTGATGCAGATTTTGGATATGTGGGGGCAGGACCTGGAAAGGTACATCTATATTTGGGTAAGGAAATCGTATCTAAAAATATTCCAAGTGAAATCGCAGATGAAAAATTGATTGAACTCATAAAAGAAAATGGGAAATGGGTGGACGTATGAGTTCTTTACTACTTGCTTTTGTGATACTTGGTTTTTTTAGTTTAGTTTCTAAATTAAATTTTTTTATAAAATATAAAATACAGGGATCTTTGATAGCAGGGATTGTAGGCTTAGCTTTTTTTTCAGTTTTTACTGATTTTCAAAACTCAGTCGAGTACATATCATGGAAAGATTGGCCGGGTATTACAATTGCTTTAGTTTTTTCTGCCCTCTTTTTAGAGATTAGAAATAAATCCGAGGAAAAGGGAAACTTCTCTGAGCTGTATACACAAACTAGTTATGTATACATTGCAATACTCGGCCAAATGTTCATTGGAGTAGTTTCAACACTTTTAATTTTTAAACCAATTTTTAAACTACCTATGTCTTTTTCTTCTATCTTAGAAAATGGATTTGCGGGTGGACATGGTACGGCTGTAGCTATGAAACAAGCTTACCTTGATAATGGGCTTCCAAATGGTTCTGAATACGCTCTGTTCTCAGCTACCATAGGAATCATACTTGGGATTGCAGGGGGTATTTTTCTTGTTGAAATTTCAAAAACCAATAAAACTAAAATCATAGAAGAACATGTTGAATACAATACATCATTTGATCTACCAAAGTTATTTATAAATTTAGGTATCATCTGTGGGGGTGTCTATTTGGGGTATCTTTTAAAAAATAGAATCAAAGAACTCAACCCCACACTTCCCGAATTTCCATTGTTTGTTTACTCTCTAATTGTGAGTGTAATTGTAAGAAATTTCTTAGTCTATATAGGTAAAAAATCCTTAATAGATAACTCAATTATTTCTTTTTTATCAAACTTTTTTATGGAAATCCTTATTTTTACAGCCATCTCAACAATGAATCTTTCAGTTATTACAGAAGCATTACTTCCCATGATGCTTTTATTTTCAATGGGGTTTTTATGGAATCTCCTTTGTTACTTTTTACTCAGGAAAAAACTTTTATCTGATGATATTTCTCTAGAATTAAGTTTATTGAATTTTGGAATGTTAAATGGCACTACAGCGATAGGACTTATGCTTCTAAAAATGATAGATCCTGATTTAAAATCTAGGGCTATTAAAATTTTTGCTGAAAGTGCCCCACTCACTTCTCCTGTTGTGGGAGGAGGAGTTTTAACCTTATCATTACCATATTTATTAGAAAGTGTGGGATCAGTTCCAATAGCAATGATTCTATTTTTTTCTATAGTTATCATTTATATTTCTGCTGTATATACAAAGCAAAAATCTCATCAGCAAACAGGGTCAAATGTTCAATTATAAAAATAATTTATTAAATATAATAAAGTTTCTTCATATAACATTACTTTTCTTTTTATTTTTTTTACATTTCTCATTATTATCTCAAGATATAAGAAATAATGTTATCTTTCAAAAAAATTACCAAGATGGTATGCTACTAGCAAAACAATCAAAAAAAGCTGTACTACTTGATTTTTACGCAGATTGGTGTGAACCCTGTAAAGAAATGGATCGTGATGTGTTAACAGAACCCACTGTATCCCGCTTTTTTAATTCTAATTTTGTATCTATTAAGATTAATGGAGAATCAAAAGAAGGAAAAAAATTGATGAAAGAATATATGGTAACAGGCTTTCCTACCTATATTTTCATATCTAAAAAAGGTAAAATCACAAATAGAATTTCTGGAGCTATCGATTTTAAACAATTCTTACAAATGGGTAGAGAAACAATAGATTCATCTTACTCACTTGACAGTCTTCGGAAAAAATTTATAGAAAATCCCGACAATAAAGAAAAGACTAACAAACTATTATCAGCTCTCTCTCAAGAAGACATATCAGAAATCAGCGGTATTTTGGATTATCATTATTTTAGAAATAAAAAAATTAATTTAAAAAATCTTTGGGATGATATAAAAAAATATGCTCCATTAAACAACAGTAGATGTATAAAATTTGCACGAAAAAAAATTGAAACTATTTATAAGTATGATAAACCAGAAAATGTTGACAAATGGTTTCAGGTTACCTGTGCAAAAACTATGCTATGGGCAATCAAAGAATTAGATGAAGTTAGTTTTATGGAAGCTAGATCAGAGTATGGAGAAGTAAAGACCAGAGAAGAAAAACAAAGTTTAGATGTACTACAATTAGAATTTTATGGGGGAATGGATTTAGAAAAATTTAGATCCACTGCAAAGCAATTTTCAGATGGAGATTGGAAAGGCGATTGGGAAGTTTTGAATGTAATTTCAGAACAATACCTTCAAAAAATGCATAAAAAAGAGGATTTAGAAGAGGGCATACGAATAGTTGACAAATCTATCTCCCTCTCTGAGAATGCATCTAATCTGGACACAAAAGCACTTTTATTAAATAAAATGGGAAAGAAATCAGAAGCAAAACTTTTAGCTGAAAAAGTTCAGGTTTTATATTCTCAAGATCCATCCCAATATAGGGGAATAGAACTAAAAAGTAAGTCCCTATTAAAATAAGAAATATTTCATATACTATTTTATAATATAAAAAAACAGAAATACGGAGAAAACTAAATGAAAGAAAAAGTAGTCATTATAGGATCAGGACCAGCAGGTCATACTGCTGCAATTTATGCAGCAAGAGCAAATTTAAATCCTTTGATGTTTGAAGGATTTATGGCAGGAGGAATAGCGGCTGGAGGACAGCTCACCACTACCACAGAAGTTGAAAATTTTCCAGGATTCCCAAATGGAATTGATGGAACCGAGTTAACCAATCTCTTTAGAGCTCAATCCGAAAAATATGGTACTACAATAAAAACAGAAACTGTCATCTCTGTAAATTTCAATTCGTATCCATTTCTTATTGAAACAGATGAAACCAAAGTGGAAGCTGAATCGGTCATCATAGCAACTGGAGCCACTGCAAAACGTATGAATATTAAAGGGGAGCATGACTATTGGCAGAGGGGTATTTCAGCCTGTGCAGTTTGTGATGGTGCTCTGCCCATTTATAGAAATAAACCATTAGCTGTAATTGGGGGAGGAGATTCTGCAATTGAAGAAGCATCTCACCTTACTAAATTTGGGAGCAAGGTTTATTTAATTCATAGAAGGGAAAAACTCAGAGCATCCCAAATCATGCAAAAACGTGCCTTACAAAATCCTAAAATAGAAATTTTATGGAATTCAGAAGTATTAGAAGCAAAAGGTGGTGCAGGTGGGCTATCCTCTATCTTAATAAATGATACTGTAACCAATTTAAAAAAAGATTTGGATGTTGGAGGTTTATTTTATGCAATTGGCCATAAACCCAATACGGAAATCTTTCAGGGAATTCTTAATTTAGATGAACAAGGCTATATTATCACTATACCCGGTACTACAAAGACTAATATTCCTGGAATCTTTGCTTCTGGAGATGTCCAAGATAAAAACTATAGGCAAGCTATCACTGCCGCAGGATCAGGTTGTATGGCAGCATTAGAAGCAGAAAGATGGTTACAAGAGAGAGAATAAATATTACACCTAGTAATAAAAAATTTTTTTTATTAAAAAGCCTTTATTTGTTATTAATGATGTTATTGCAAAAACTAACTTTTTGCAGGAAGGCCCTAAATTATTTCTTTACACAATACCCAAATTGATCATAAGTTCTTGCTTTGTAACACTTAAACATATAATTACAATCAGTGTCGTACCTACAGTCCCCTCTTCCATCATTACCATTTATAGAATTGGGGTTTGGCATATAATTGTATTGCTTATTACCATATTGATCTACAACATCTGTACATATCCCAGAGTAATCATATCCAGTCTTAACACATTTTTGTGATGTACTACATTCATAATCAGACCTACATTCCTTCCCCATAATTGGAAAAGAAAAAATTACAAGTAAATAAACACAGGCATATTTTTTCATTGGCTAACTCCTTATTTTTAGACTATTAGTGTAGGTTTTATGATTGAAATAATAAAGGGTTTTTTTAATATGACATTGTCTCCGGCTTTGTAGCTCAGTTGGTAGAGCAGAGGACTGAAAATCCTTGTGTCGGGAGTTCAATTCTCCCCGAAGCCATGAGACTAACCCTTCCGCTTCAACCCCTCTTCCCAAAGGCTTAAAAATAAAGAACTCTCTATTTCCTTACAAAGTTCAGGTTTGTATAGCTTTTTGACAACTGGCTTTGGATAGACATGTAGTTCATCCATTTCGGGTATTGATGTGATCATTCTTAAAATCTTATCTTCTCCCTCTATTTCATACATGGTATAGCTCATGCCTTTGTTGGGAATAATTTGTGATGATTCTAGGTATTTCAAAAGTGTTCTCCTTCTCCCTACATGCATACAGAAGGAAAGAATCTAGCAAGTTAGAAATCAGAAAAAAGAATTTTTAGATATAATCTAAAACCTCTACGGGAGGATCCTCGTAGAGGTTTTAGTCTGTTGTTTAAGAATAAATGTCTTTGATCAATGATGTGTATTTTTCAGTGATCACATTACGTTTCATTTTGTAGAGGTTAGTGATTTCATCTCCAATTTCCATTGCTTTGGGTAAAAATCTAAAATCTGTAACTTTTTCAAAGCTTTTAAATCCATTGTTAGTAGAGATTGATTCTTTTATAATTTTAGCAAAGAGCTGAGTAACCTTACTATTTTTATTAAAATCTTCTCCCTGCTTAACTTCGAATCCGGCTTCCGTTAATTTTTCAAGGTTTGGATAGATAAGTGCTCCCAATGATTTTTGGTCTTGCCCGACCACCATAACTTGGTGAATGAATGGACTTTCCAAAAGAAGGTTTTCAATAGGAACGGGTTCAACGTTTTCTCCACCTAAAAGTACGATTGTATCTTTTACCCTACCTCTAACGGAGAGAGTTCCGTTGTAACTTTTAAATCCCAAGTCTCCAGTGTTTAACCAACCATTTTTTAAAACTTTATCAGTTGCTTCTTGGTTTTTATAGTACCCTTTCATAACTTGGGGACCTTTAACATGTATAACACCTAATTCCCCGAGACCAACTTCTTCCCCTTTATCATTGAGAACCTTAACTTCAGTCCCAGCAGGTGAGAAACCCACACTCCCTTGGACTACTTTTCCAGTAGAGCGAACTGATATAATAGGAGCACACTCTGTCATACCATAACCTTCATAGACAGGGATCCCAATTACATTAAAGAATTCATCTACGTGTGAAGGTAGCGCTCCCCCTCCAGAAATTGTCCCTCTCAGTTCACCACCAAGTGCATCTCTAATTTTAGAAAATACTACATTGTCCATAACACGACTAGGGATAAAAAGATTTGCCGCAGTGAAAGCTGCTGTAGCTAATTTAGGAATCTTTTCTAATTCATCTTCTCTCTGAGTTTGGAGCTGATTACCCATCAGAGTATCTATGCTTCCTTGAAAGTTTTTATTTATATCATAAGCAGTGTTAAAAAGAACCTGTCGGAGTGGTTCTGCTTTTTCAACTTTTTGCTTGATACCCATATAAAGATTTTCCCATAGCCTTGGTGCCGAAGCCATGAAATGTGGCTTACACTTTGTAAAATCATCACGAATATCACGTATATTTGTATAATAAATAGATGCTCCTCCAGAAATTATTCCGTAGTACAGTGCCCTTTCAAAAATATGCCAAATTGGTAAAATTGAGAGTGATCTATCACCTTTTCTGAGATCCACCATTGGAGGAACTGTAATTACATTATAAATCATATTACGATGTGTTAGCATTACACCCTTTGGCATTCCCGTAGTTCCAGATGTATAAATTATAGTAAATAAATCCTCTTCTGTAGTACTCTTTGCTCTTTTGATTAATTCCGAAAGTTTGGATGATCTTACAGCCTTTCCCATATCTATGAGGTCTTGGAGAGAGATTACTTTTGAAGGATCTGTAGTTTTAAAAGCTTTATCTAAAACTATAATTTTTGTTACCTTTGTCTTATCTATGATAGGTAATACAGATTCTAATAATTTTTCATGTTCAATAAAACAAACCTTACTTTCACTGTGCTCTAAAATATATTGAATTTCTTGAGGAGTGGAATCTGAACCTCTAGGTACATTGGCTGCACCATTTAATATAACAGCAAAATCTGCAATTACCCATTCTACTCTATTATCAGACATGAGTCCTACTTTATCCCCTGGACTAACACCTAACTCCATCAGCCCTAATCCGGCATTTTCTCCAGCAGTAAATGCTTCTCTATACGTAACGCCTTGGAATTGTTTTTTTGAATCTTTTGTAAAGTAAGTTTGTTGGTCTCCAAATTCTACATTTTTCAGTAAGAACATTTCATTGAGAGTTCTAAATTTTGGCATAGCCACTCCATTCCATAAATAAGTTTAATGAACCTATCTTTTTTGGGGTAGATACTTTTTTCAAGGGAAAGTTTTTTTTATTAATTTTTTCTGAGAATTTCTTTCCTTTTTTGAACCGATAAGTTATTTTGTAAGACTTATGACAGAGCTAATAAAACTATACAATCAAAATGAAAACCTCGTTGGTTTACTGATGATGCCATTCACATACGGATTTGTGGGTTGGTTCACAAACTGGTTGGCATTAAAAATGACATTTTTTCCTATCAAATTTTGGGGAATCTATCCACCATTCCTCGGTTGGCAGGGTATCATCCCAAGAAAAGCGCATAAAATGGCTTCCAAATCAGTAGACATAATCACTGGAAGGCTATTAAAAATAGAAGAAGTTTTCGATAAAATTGATCCAGTGGGTATAGAAAAAGAATTAAAGCCATTGATAGAGCAAATGATTGAAGAATCCACCCGAGATGTTATAGACCAAATCAATCCGTTGCTCTGGGATAAAATGCCTGATGGGCTAAAAGCAGAAATATTTAAGTCGGCGCGGAGCCAAGTTCCTGAAGCGTTCAAAAATATAGTTTCAGATATTCGGATGAACATCTTACAAGTATTTGATCTTAAGGGAATGGTACTACGAAAGCTAAGTGGTGACAATGTCGTCCTGGTTGTGGATATGTTCCAGAGCATTGGAAAACCCGAATTTAAATTTATAGAAAAAAGTGGTCTTTACTTCGGATTACTCTTGGGGATGGCTCAGATTGTAGCATGGGTATTGTATCCTATGGGATGGACTCTACCCCTCCAAGGTATAATTGTAGGATATCTCACTAATTACTTAGCCTTGGAGATGATATTTCGACCTTACTATGAAAAAAAATACCTGGGAGTTTTCAAGTACCAAGGTTTGTTTTTAAAACGCCAAGACCAGGTTTCCAGACAATACTCTGCTTTTGTTGCCAAACACATTTTGAATGCCAGAAATATACTAGAAGAAATTCTATATGGAAAAGCTGCCGATGCTGTATTCAATATCATTCGAAATTCTGCAATCAAGAGTGTTGAAAACACTGCAAGCATTGCCAAACCATTCATATCCCTTACAGTGGGAGATGAGAAATATAGAACCATGAGAAAAACAATTGTTACACGTATGATGGAATTGGCTCCCCAATCAATAGAACGGTTGGAAGGTTATGTAGGTGTAGCGATGGATTTAGAAGATACTATGTATGAGAGAATGAGGAAATTAACTCCTGAAGAATTTGAATCTGTCTTAAGATCTGCATTTCAGGAAGATGAGCTTTTATTAATCCTAGTTGGTGCTGTTTTGGGTGCATTTGTTGGTTTGGGGCAAGCAATCTATATGTCGGGTAACCCAGGATTCCTCTGGTACTGAGTTTTTGCAGTTAATCAAAGATACCCCCTATAAGAAAAGACAAATCATTGCTCTTTCCCTTTTGGGAGTTTCTTTGGTAGGGATGGTTATTTTACATTTCTTACCAAATCCAGTACTAAGTTACTCTCCAGTTGGATTTTTTGTTTTGGAACATGGATTGGAAGGAGGACTTGTGGGTGGGCTCTGTGATTGGTTTGCCGTTTGGAAAACTTACAATGCAATTGAAACTGATAGCTCTGCAGTTGCTGGAGAAATTGGAAAATGGGTAGCAAAAGATTTACTCAACCAAAATACTCTCAAAGCACAACTCAACCAAATCATTGAAGATCCAAACAACCAAAGAGAAATCATATCCTTAGTTGAAACTTATTTTGACACCAAAGAAAATACAAAAAAGATTTTAGATGAATTTTGGCTGAAAATTGAAAGCCCTGTTATTAACTACATAGTAAATTATAATTTCAATACCTCTGAAATCCAAATCCTTAGTGACACTGCAAATGATAAAACCATTGTCCAAACAGTTAAGATATGTTTGGGTGATGCAATGATCCAAATTTCAGAAGAAGAAAAATTTGGGGAACTTTTGCAATCTGCCATTCAGAACCAAAATATAATAACTAAAATTTTAACTAATTTTATCAACATTCCTGAGATCATCAAAGGATATGGAGAAAAATTAAAAAATGGTGAGTCCATTTCTACAAATGAAGAATATTATATGGATGAATTGGTTACATTGGTCTCTATGAGTATGGATAAATATATCCTAGCATGGGATTCACTCACTAAAGAAAAGAAAACGGAGACAATACATGCTCTAATTTTTAAAATCAAAGAGGCTGTTGGCAATATTTTAGCTAGATTTATAATTGAGTATAAAAATGATTTAAAAGCCAGAAAATCATTAAGTGAGTACAAACCTGTGAGGGAAGTATTTAATTTTATTGAAAATAAAATAGATTCAAATGTATCGAAGTACATTGGAGATCGAATTTCTGAAAGATTGAGAAGTCAGGATCCTAAAGATTTTAGGGATAAGATTGAATGGCAGACTAGAAATGTTTTGGAAAATATTAGAATCAATGGAACTATTTTAGGATTTTTTTTAGGTAGTTTATTGGGCGTATTACAAATTTCATTAAAATAATTGGAAGGGAAAATTACTCTTTAGCACCATACTCTTTTAATATTGAGATAACTTTTTCGTGCTTATATTCTTTTGCATAGTCAAGAGCAGATTTTCCTTCTCTGTCCTTGTTATTAAGAGTTGATGCTGCACCATATTTAAATAAAAGTTGAACCAATTCTATATCTCCTCGAGAGACAGCATGTATCAAAGCAGTTTTTCCAAAATAGTCTCTTGAATTGATATCACCCCCAGTATGTAGAGCTTTTTTAACATTTTGAATATGCCCTTTCTCAGCACTAAATAAAAGATAATCTGACATTGGACTCACCGCAAATTGGGCATTGAAATATAATAAGAATAATAAAAAAAATTTCATATCTAGAAATTTAAGCCTTTAACTTAGGGAAAATAGAGCAACAGTAAATTCAAACATAAACAAAAAAAGAAATAATGCTAGTTTTTTTTCATATTAACTAAAGACTTAAATTTAAAGACAATGAAAAAAACTTTAAAGTAAGTATGTTAGCATCTATAATTCTAAAAATATTCATCCTCATAAACATTTTATTATCTTCTACCTATTGTAGTACTCTACTCACCAAGAAGAACAAGGTAAAGGAAGTTGAGTTTGATTATGAAATAATCTCAAAAAATTACTTCTTACCTGGTAACGAAAAACCGTTTCCTCTCACAGTTCAAAAGGGAAATAATTTACATAACACAACATCAAAAGATGGTAAATTTCTTTTTTATTCTTCTAATACTAAAGGAAATTATGATATATATATTAGGGATTTAAAAAGTTCTTCCGCCTTACCCCTCACTTCTCATCCTGCTGCAGAATATAAACCTACAATAAGTCCTGACTCAAAACATATAATCTATGTAAGCGAAGAAGATGATAGCAAGGGGGACTTAATCTTATGCGAAGTAAATCCTGATCAAATTTTCAAAGAGCATCTTTTAGGCAAACATTCGGTATTTTCGGAAAAAATTAATCTAACTAATCCTAATGGAAAAGATTCTTATTATGATACAGATCCTTCTTATTCTCCTGATGGATTAAAAGTAGTTTTTTCAAGCAATCGGTTAACTCCTGAAATCCAGAATATTGTTATCATGGATTTAAAAAATCCTGAAAATATTTATAGAATTTCAGAGTTAGGAGGAAGTAGCCCTTCTTTTTCTATAGATGGAAAGTATATAATCTATGTTTCATTTGTGTATCACAAAAATGGAGATATTGTAATTATAAATATTGAAAGTGGTGAAGAAAAATATTTAACAAACGATAATTATCCAGATTTCACTCCCTCTTTTGGAATAACTCCAAACAATGTATATTTTACTTCAATCCGAGAAGATACAAATAAGGATGGTATCATTGATGAAAAAGATGTATCTCGAATAGTTAAAAAGTATCAAGATTCTTTAAAAGAATTTATCTTAACACCTTCTGAATATTCCTCATTTGATTCAAGATATTCTAATTTTAATGGTGGATCCATTATTTATTCCGCTTCTATATTTAATTCAATAAATATCTATTTTTTTCCATCTTCTGGAATGATTCCAAAAAAAGAATCACCTCAAGACCAATTGAAAATTATTGATGATTATCTAAGTTCCGATAAAGATTCTATAGTACAAATAGCTGTTGATTCAATGGGATTGTATTTTGAAAATCATCCCTTATTTCAAATATACCAAACAAAAACTGAGATTTTAAAACTTCAATTTCTTTCTAGTAAAAGAAAAAAAGATGAATTAAGAAATGAATTTAATTTAATTTTTAATGATAAATCAGAAGAACCAAAATCTCTTTATAAGAAAATTTTAACATATAATTTAAAAAGTAAATTGTACGGTACAAAACATAATAGAGAAATTGAGATACTTTATAAAATTTTCGAAAAGAAAGGGGATGGTAGTAGTATTCACCCAGCCTTTCTAGAAGCATATGCTGAATCAAAGTTAAATGAAGAAAATGTATCAGATGCAATATCAATTTACAATAGTATTATAAGTCTATTTCCGGATTATTATAATATTAATTTTATAAAATTAAGAATGGGTGATATAGTGTTTACACCAATATCAAACAAAATTCCAGAAGTCTATATGAATTTATTAGATGAGCCTATTCGTCTAGAAGATAAAATCCAAGCTTTGATTGATATTGAAAATGATATAAAGTTTTCAAAAAATCCCACAGAAAAGTTACAACATTGTGATAATTTAATATCAGAGAATAAACTTTTAGAGAGATCAAATGAACTATATAAATTGGTCACATATATAAAAGCAGAAAGTCTTTCTGAATCAAAGAATTTCATAGAAAGTAATAATTTATTAGATAAAATTACAGATCCGGTACCAATTATAAATCCAATTTGTGCTTTTACTCCTGGTTGTAAGCAAAAACTACCTTGCGAAAATGATAGGGTTTGTTTAAAGGTTCATCTTCTTAAGGCTCTCAATAATGAAAACATGGGGAATTATAATGCTTTTTTTGAGGAGTTAAAAATATACCTTCAGGGCTATAACCCAGAATTAAAAGTACTAGTAGATAAATCAGAAATTGAAAAGAATTTTAGATATTTTGAATTAAAAGCTAGAGAATATGAGAATATGGGCATGTTGAGAGAATCCGCATTAAACTTTTTTTATAATACAGAAAATATGTTTCTACTCAAAGAAAAAAATTTGTATGTAAACTCTATTTATAAAAATTTTGGAAACTACTATTATAAAAAAATGGTAGATTATATTATGAAATATGCAAGACAACAGGCTCAGGATGAGAGAGACTCAATTATTAATAAACTAAATATTATCGGAAATGAAGATTTAGATTTATTTGGAAATTATAATAAAATAATTTCGTATATTCCAAAAAATAGAATTTCAAGTGTCATAATAGATAGCTTAAAAATAGATGTGAGCAATGAAGTAATCTTAGGTAAACCTGGGTCTAATGATGATGCATTACGATTAATAGAACAACACTTTAAATTATCTAGACCAAGATCTAGACCTGTGCTATATTTAGCATCTCTATTCGGATATGCATACTACCAAATTCAGAAGTCTATAGAAATGGATGAGTACTATAGAAAAAAAGGGAATTTAACTCCAAACAAGAAAGATAAAATACTAGAAAACCTAAAGATTGCTGAATTTGAACTAAAATGGATTATATTTGCTGACCAAGAGTTTATAGATGCATATTTATTACTTGGATATTTATACCAATATATTGATTTATCTAGGATAGAAACCATTGGAGAAGTTACAGAGGGAGAGGAATTCGTTGAAATCTATGATAGATATTTTCCAGGAAATAATTTAGAAAAAAATATAGATTTATATAAACAAATTATTACATTTATTGGAGACACTCCAAATAAAAAAAATTTATCAGATATTCATTTAAACCTTGGTAACGCTTATTTATATTTAAATAATTTTTCTAAAGCAAATGAAAATTATAAACTTGTTAGTGATTTCAGTAATGAAATAATTAATGAAGTTCAATTTAGTGACCCTAAGCAAAAAGCTCTTTTTCATTATAATTTCACAAAATCTTTATTGAGTAATAATGAATTTTTGAATGCAGATCTCGAATTAAATAAGCTTGTAGAATTATACTCAGGAAGTTTAAATTCTTCTTATGATATTAATCAACTTAATCAAAAATTAGTTTTGATTTATACATTGAAAGGATACGCAAATTCAGAATTAAAAAACTATGAGGAAGCAATTGAAAATTACTCGAAAGCATTAGCAATAAATTCTAATTATATACCTATTTTAAGTTTATATAATTCATTAGCATATAATTATATTATGAAAAGAGATTTTGAAGAAGCTAAAAAATATATTGATTTAGCAAAAAAAGCATATAAAAAGGATAGTTTTTTTCTAAACTTATTTGAAAATTTTGATTTATGGACTATTTTATTGCCTGAAAAATTAAGAACGATAGGAGATGGAAAGATTTCAAAGAGTTTACCAAGCTCACTACAATATCTTTGGACAACAGGAAATGAGTTATTATTAGCTTCTCTAAATTTTGATGAAACCACCTGGTGTGCAACTCTTCATTCACCGAACCACTCGAATCAGCAGAACGTGTGGAATCGTGCTTCGCCGAATCACGTGACTTACGTGAGCCGTATATAGCGAGACCCGCCATTGCAACACTTATCGCTATACCTATTCCAAGAGATAACCCTCCGCGCATTGTTTTGCCTCGAGCTCGTTTTTTTGAACGAGTTTTCGCCATATTTTATCCACTATAATGTTTGAATCCGTGCATCCATACAGATTGTCATGGAATGCGAGATTGCGACGGAGTTTAAGCGGGTCTTTCTATGTGCATATTACGTCGACCAGGTCTAGATTACCATGCCAAACGATTTCGTGAAGCCAAAGAACCCGATTTTCTCGCACTCTACGAGGGAGATACGCGTCGAAACCTAAAGGCTAGAAAACGTGAAGGTGTGCAAAATAGATATAAATGGTAAATCTCTATTTCTGTATGATGTTAGCCATTTCATTGTCGAAATACAATCGCCAATACATTGTCCTGTTACCTCCTGTGAAAAATAACCTAGTAGAAGAGGGAATCTTTGTTCGTCTCATGTACTCTACAAACAATGTTGCATTTAACGGACTGTTTATTTATATACTCCATGAAACCACACAGGATATATCCGTCATTGAACGGGATATTTTACAGTTATACAAAACCACCAAATTGCCCATCTACAGTGTGGAAAGGCATGTTATTCGCTCACCCAAATCGGTATTAAAAATATCAGGCATATGGGAAAACGATACGCATTATGGGTTGGTATACAAGTGCATCGATTAAGGGGTAAATCCATCGGTGCGAAACGATGAACATATAATGGTCTCAATCAATACAAACCCTAAGAGTAGGGTAGAGAGAACCCACGAGGATGCCTTGTATCCAGAACTTTGGGTTTTGAATTGTCCAGTAATCGTCCATAGATTCAAGGCAAAGGTACCCACCACGAAATAAGAAAATAAGTACCATGTATCTGGCATGTTTCCATCCAGAATATACTCCTGGTTTCCATAGAGGCAATAGAGGGTATAAAACACCATTAAACACAGCAGGGCAACCACATTACCTACGCTCGAAAGTAAGGTTACGAGAATGTTCCATACCCCTTGGGCGGGCTTCACTGTAGACAATGAGAGTATAAACATCACACACAAAGAGAACAATCCTACTCCTATGCCTATGAAAATGGCCTTTCGTATATTAAGTAAGGCCACGAGTAATCCAGCGAGGCCAATGCCAAGTGCAATATTCCACCACAGTGCTTCCATATATACGTTATTTAAAAAAAATAAGTAGTATAGTATGCAATCCTTTGTGGTCGATAAAAAAATACTCTCCGTTCATTCAGAGGATCGTGATATTACAAAATGGCCCACATCTACTGTTTTTGAAGTTGAGATTCCCACTGAATACAAAAATGTCGTCAGTCTCCGTCTTTCCGACATTGAACTTCCTTCCTATTATGTGTTTACTGCAAAAAATCAAAATATTACCTTCACCGCGAGTCTCGATAACGTTCAGCGTACGGTGACGATTAAAGAGGGTACGTATTCACCTATACAATTGTCCTTTGAACTGACTGGTCAATTGAACAATACATTTTCAACGGATCAGTTTCAGGTCTTTTATAGTTCAACATCGATGAAGTTTACCTTTTTACATCCCAGAGAATTTGTACTGCACTTTAACATTTCTGGAAATACCATGTACGATCAATATAT
>Ga0209550_10000453_pt1 | contig 38394 bp, 26 predicted proteins | sample LauGreSuBDMM15SN_2_FD_187567 | JGI IMG/M metagenome (GOLD analysis project Ga0209550, IMG submission 187567) | Freshwater lake microbial communities from Lake Michigan, USA - Su13.BD.MM15.SN (SPAdes) (version 5) | ecosystem: Environmental > Aquatic > Freshwater > Lake | place: Lake Michigan... | reverse complement strand
TATTTTTTGTGTTAATGTTGACATAAATACTCCTGTAAATTTTAGTTGTTATTTGTTAAGAATTTTACAGAGTGTCAGATTAAATTTAAACTATTACAATATAGCCAAGAACAAGCAGATGCAGACCGCGCGCCAGCAACACCTGGTGGGTGGACATCGGGCGTAATTGGTGCAGCAAGTGCGGCACCTGCTCCTGTTGCGCCAGCGCCCGCTGCTGCTGCAACAAGCGCACCTGCTCCTGCTACAGGTGCACCTGCTCCTGCTACAGGCGCACCTGCTCCTGCTACAGGTGCACCCGCTCCTGCTGCGCCTTCTAGATCTGGCTCCATAGGCACAGGGCGACCTTCGCTTGCGGCTGGCTTAAGCTTCGCCGCTACACCACCTAGAGCAGGTGTTGCTATGCCACCACCTACCCAACCTGGGCCCTTCGTTGCTAGCGCCCCTTATTATCCAACTTCTGGACAAGCCACACGCGGACAAGCTTCTGGTCCAACCTTGCCTGTAGTTACCGGGGGCGCAACTAGCTCGCCGCAACAACCAGCACCAGGAGGCACCTTACCACCTCTTCCAGCTTACCCGCAACCAGCAGCAGCGCCTTTACCGCAAACGCCTGCAGCACCTGCAGCACGCGGTGTTTTTCAGCCCACTCCTACACCCGCAGCTACTCATCAAGCGCCCGCTCCTTTTGTGCCAAGCATTGCGTCATTAACGGCCGGCCCTTCATATCCGCGAGTATCACATAGAGCTGTCAGCCCTACCGGCTCTGATGATGATGATGACGTTGTAATGGAAACAAAAACCACCTCTCGCACCACAATCACTGAATTGGCAAATATTGCGCAACAAATTATAGATAATAATACAAAAACTCCTGAGCAATTAGCAAAAAAAGGCATTGTTTTAGAAGGACAGGGGGCTGATTTTACAATTGGTAAAGATCTTACGCGGGTTAGGGTTACACATAGGCTTGCAGGTACAGATATGGTAGCAATATTAGAGGTTACTGATACAAATGATAATGGTACGAATGTGAGGACATACGAAGAATTTCGCCAAGATGATACTAGATACAGCGATAAACAAGACGATTTAAATAAAATAAAAGACTTTCTTACAGAAGTATTGCGCATAGCACAAGCCCCCGTCAGAGCATCTGCCGCTAGCGCTAGCGCCAGAACTACTTCTGCAGTAGCTACTTCTGCAGCAGCAGCTACTACTCCATCGCCACAACCTCCTGCTGCACCAAGATTATTGCCACCTGGGCCAGCTAGGAGACGATCGGGTGCTGCTACACCCACTACCCCTGCAGCAGCAAGCGCACCTGCCCTAACTACAGAACAAGCAGCAGAAATCGCAGTTGGTAGTTTAGTGATCTCTTTGAACCAAGGAAATGATTTAACATATTTTAAAAATCTACTTAGATTTAGCTGGGGTGGGAACGTAGTGTCGGAAGATACGTCAGATACTACTACTTACGATCCTTTATATAAAAATTATGATAAAGCAAAGTGGAAATTTGCACCACCAAAACTTATGCCGGGGGATAAAACAACCCCAGATCAAAACAAAAAACTCGCTATTTTTTCCCACTTATTTAAACAAGCCATTCTTGATAAAATTAAAGCCTTAAATACCTCAGAGGCCCGTGATTTTATTCTTGTCTACGAGAAACAAGTTAAGATGCTAGGAGTAAGGGAAAATGGCTTTTTTCACCCAGATGATTACAATAGAGCTCGGATTAATATGTGGCATACAACTCTTTATGGCACATATTCTCCTGCGATATCTTCTGTTATGAAGCTTGCTGAAGTTTTGGATATAGAACCTGCGCAAATACATTTCGTAACTACCGAGCATCCGTATGGTAAAACTAGTAGCGTGTATTATATAGTTGAACTTGCGCAAAATTCTGTCGGCACATATGCTTCTACCTTAATCGAAACTTACATAAATCAACAAGATGTAAGAAAAAGTTTTATAGGCGCAACAAGTTGTATAGAGCTTAACGAAGAAGAAGCACTAAAAATAACAACAGCTGACCGCCCTTCTGCCAATTATGCCGCAGCCTCGGCACCTTTGCCTGCTGCTGCACCTGCGCCTGCTGTAGCCCCGGCCCGCGCACCAGCAGCAAGCTCGGCACCTTTGCCACCAGCGCAAGGCATAGCACCTTCGACACCTTCGGCTGCCGCCTCAGCACCCTCACCAGCAGCAGCACCAACCATAACCGCTGCCAAATCGATTCAACCGCTACCTATGCGCGAACAAGGCAAGGTTGCTGCGGGTTACACCTTGGGTGATCGCCAAGCAATAGGAAGGACAGATAGAAACGGCAAATCTCGTAACCGCGCCAACGATCTCTACGGCTCTACGCAACATCAGCAAGACGCCGCAGATACGCATGTTTTTTGGGATGCTGGAGTTATTGAGCAATATACCGCTTTCTACCAAGAATTATCCACTGCCGATAGAGGCGCCTACCTTATGCCAAAAGAGTTTCAAAAGCGCATCATTCGCGATTTACAGCATGTAAATACTGGTGGCGGAGCCGCCCGTGGCGCTGGCGGTCAAAAATTTGGCTGTCAAGTGCCTTGCCCCGCTGTGGCAGACTCTATCAATGCCTGGGAAGCTTGCTTTTCGCTGTTTAAAGTTATTGCGGGGCCTACCAATGTTTATTCTGGTTTTGGCGCTTGGAATCCAATTGGAGATGTTTATAACGAAGGCGAAGGCAAGAGATTTATATCAGTTGCAAAAGTTGGCGTACAGTTTGAAAAGACTGGTCTTTTAGGCGATATTCTATGTCAAACCATGCCAGATGAAGGCTTTCTTAACCCCGATTATGTTGCTGGTGGCGCTGGTATTTTAGGCAAAAAATTTATTGATCCAAATACAGATCAGCCATATAAAGCAATATTTGACGCTCTTGGTATTAAAGCAAAAAAAGCCACAACCTTGCCGCAACCAGAATTACTTCGGGGTAATGCTGAGGCAAACAATCTTAGAACAAGAGAATTGCTTCGTCGAGATTCTTTAGATGGCTTGGTTTTAAGACTTCAAAAAAGAGATTACAGTAATAACCTAAGTGGACCAGTTCACAATCTCGATGTAGGCAACTATTATGCTATCGTTAAAAGACAAATGAAGCTTGAACTTGCAGCAGTCGATGCCCAAGCAGCATTAATGGGAAAGAAAGCCCATCATCACTTTACTGGCGCTGGTTTGGGATTTTTTTCTGATTGGGCAAAAGAAGCGGTATCAGAAATCTACATGCGCGCCTTTAGAGACGCGATAATTGAATCAACAGAACAATTTCCTAATATTGCCAAAATTGATGTTTGTTGGGTAGGAAATCCACCTTACGATAAGCCTGCAATAGAACAACTTTTTGGCCCAAAGTGGAATAACGGCAATATCGGTGGAATTGCAATTAGTGGCGGCAAAATTGGCGTTCACGATCTTAAAGATGATGACGGCCTGATTCCAAGCGGCACAAATGGCGCTGATAACTGGGCCTTTATATCAAACGAGAATAGCTATGCCAGCCTTGAGGCAGCAATGGGCCTTACTTCTGATATCACCAGCACGCAATCGTCGATTTATAATCCTCACCTTCTTGACCACGCTCATCGTGTAGAAGTTACGCCAGGAAGACGGGTGCCAACTTTACTTAAAACTGATATCGCCGCCCCAAAGACTAAAGCCGAGGTAATGGTAGCTTTACTCGAAGCACCTGAGCTTGCTCAAAGCTATCTTCAGCTTGAGTTAAACAGGTTGCAAGCTATTGGTTCAACCAAACCAAAATTTTCACACACTTGCATCGAACTAGTCGAGAAAGGCGCCAGTATTGTCAAAGCTGCAATAGTTAAGTGGGCGCTAGAGAAATCTAGATTTCCTGTTGTAAGGCTACAATACAAAGCAAGTGATGGTTCTATAAAGCAAGAAAATGATTGGATAACTTTTGCTGCCATTATCACCCCTGGTTCACCAGCACAATCAATTGCTATTAATCGTCACAGCGGCGAAATGATTGGATGCGTAAATGCTCAAGGCACTCTAATGGGTGGAGCTCGCCTTTTAACTAACGCAGAAATTATTACTCTTTGCCGTACTTATTCAGATATAATCGGTCAATATCCTGGTGTTGAGAGCATATTGGAAGCGGAACTCCGCACAATGGCCGCCGCAGCACCGGCATTAACACCGGCAGCGGCAGCTCCTGCTATGGTTGCAGCACATGCCGCAATGGCAGCACCGACTGCACCAACAACTCCAACTCAACCTGCAGCGCCAAGAACACCAGGAGATGGTGGAACGGCGGATATAGCCGCAAGAAGAGCGGCGCAGTTCGCAGCTTCTTCCGCTGGTGCAGGCCCTGCCGCTGCAGAGCCAACTACTGCAAAAGCTATAATTAGCTATCCTGCTATATCAGATCAAGCTCAAGCTGCTTATCATATATCATGGCAACAACAAATGGTTGCAGGTAAAGATGCTTTAAGCGATTTACTTACAACAATAAGCTCATGTTGCGATAGTGAAGATGCATTGAAAATCGCTGATTTATTAACCATCGTTAATTTTATTAGCACCTCTCAAAATCAAGCAGGCGCACAATTATCTTTAGACTTACGTAGCTTAAATTTTGCCGCATTAGCTTCTAATATTATTTATAATGAACTTCCGCTATACACTAGGCACGCCTTAAATGAATTAACATACCAAACTCCCAACCCCGCCACCTCAACATTCGGCGCACTATACGAAGCAAGAATGAAAGATCTGGCACTAGTTTTGCATAAATTAAGCAAAAACCCCGACCTTTCACCAGAAGATCTAAGTGTTATTGGTAATTTTAATGGGCATTTTGGCGATATATTCTCTAACACAAATAATAAAAAAGAAGAAGTAGAGGTATCTTTAGCAGAATATAATCGCGTCCCAAGAAATACAATTTCTCTCTATCGCGCTAAAAATGGCGAGATGTGCCTTAAATTCTCTAGCAAAGAAGAGCGCGATGCAGCTTTAAATCGCTTTGAAATATGCTTGGTAGAAGACCCTACTGGAGCGGGTCGCAATTTTTGCACGGGCCCTCAATATTTACCAGAAAATAACCGCTTTGGTATCACGCCTTGTATTGTAAGCGGGAATAAAACATCTATATTTTTTCCTTCTTATGACACACCTGGAGGAGAAATAGGGGTCAATCTCGGATCTAAAGAAAACAAAGCAGCATTACTGCAGATACTTAATTTAGAGGGCGCGATAACGAGGAGTGGCACTGGTTATTATGGCCCTTGGCAAGAAACATCTCATACCGGAAAAAAGCCAACAGCCAACTCACCAGAAAATTCTACTCTATGCAAATCATTTACTTCGCCAACCCAAGACGCGACTCTATTCTTTACCGCCGAAGGAATCATGCGCCCAAACGCAACTAAATCATATCGCTTCTGCCAAGACGATAGTGGAGAAGTTGTCTGCGTTGGGTTAGTTACAAGACCAGAGCTTGTGGCTGCAGCTGCACCAGCTCATGCGGCTGCGCCCCCTTCTGCCGCAGGGTTAACCAGCAGAGCAGTAAGAACTTTTGGAGAAAGAGGCGCAGTTCAGCTGCTAAGTGCGCAGCAAGGATATAATCAAGGAGGAGACACTACTAGAAACGACATACGTAAAGCGATAAGTAGAGGAAACCTAGGAACAACCCCAGATACCGATACTATTACAGGCGATACAGCGAAAAAACTAAGTATATTAGCAAGATTAGCATCGCAAGATATCCCCTACAAAGCTCCCGCTGCTGCGCGTGTAGCATCATCCTAAAAAAGAAAATCACCACTTTCTTTTTTATCGCAACCATCAATTGCAAAATTAAATAAGCGCAACTAACAAGCGCCACGCCATCACGACATCTCAAGCATTTTACGCAGCGGCTTCTCTGCCCTTGCCCGCAAATTTTCATCCAATACCAATTCGCCACCAGCCTTACTAGCCTCGCCCTTCATCACCTCATAAACCTTCTCTAAATTATTCAACCCCATATAAGGACAATTATTACACATGCTACAGCCAGCCTTATCTATAAACGGGCAATCATAAAACTTTGCCGTTTTATTTCTTTGCCTCATCTGATAAATAATATGCGGCTCGGTTAAAACAATAAATTCTTGCCCCTGATGATCTTCAACAAATTTTAACAAAGACGAAGTAGAGCCAATATGATGCGCATGGGTCAACAAATTTTCTGGACACTCTGGATGCGCTATTACCAAGGCCTCACGATGATTTACCGTCAACTTTACCAACTCTTTTTCGCTAAATTGCTCGTGCACAATGCAACTTCCATTCCATAATATCATGTCGCGACCCGTGATTTTATTGAGGTAGCGCCCAAGATGCTGATCTGGTGCAAAAATAATTTTTTGCGTTAGCGGAATTTGATCAATGATTTTTTTGGCGTTAGTAGAAGTAACAATTATATCAGACAAAGCTTTGATTTCGGCAGAACAATTAATGTAGGTAACAACAATTGCATCAGGATGTTGCTGCTTAAAAGCCGCAAATTGCTTGGGCGGACAAGATTCTTCTAAACTGCAACCCGCTTTAAAATCTGGGATTAAAACTTTTTTGCCCGGCGATAAAATTTTTGCAACCTCGGCCATAAATTTTACACCACAAAACACAATAACATCGGCATTAGTAGCGGCCGCCTTGCGAGATAAATCTAGAGAATCGCCAACAAAATCTGCAATTTCTTGAATTGCCTCATCTTGATAAAAATGCGCCAAAATTACCGCATTTTGCTCTTGCTTTAAACGCGCGATTTCTTTGACTAAATCAGTATCAGAAAGGCTTTGTGTTTTATTAAATTTTGGTTCTGGCACGTTAATAAATTTCTTTGCTTAAATCAAACCCACCAAGTTAAAAACTTCTTGGCGAGTTTTGCTGGCAATTTTAGCCGCATCTTCTTGACCTTGCTTCAAAACATTGGCGATAAAGCCCCGATCTTGTTTAAAGCGCGCCAAATTATCTTGGATTGGGCGCAATTTTTCAACTATAATTTCTGCAAGGTCGCTTTTAAATTTGCCATTTCCTGCTGTTTTATATTCTGCAGCAATAGCTTGCGGAGCCTTGTCAGACATGCCTGCAAATATGTTTAGCAAGTTATAAATTTCGGGGCGATTTTCGTCGTAAGAAATTTCTGGCAAAGAATCTGTTTTGGCTTTCATTACCTTCTTTTTTATAAGCTCTGGCGCGTCTTCAAGATTAATTCGCGAAAGCTCTGATTCATCAGATTTCGACATTTTTTTAACGCCATCTTGCAAAGACATTATACGCTTTACACCCTGCAAAATCATGGGCTCGGGCAGTTTGAAATATTCAGTTTTATATTGGCGATTAAACGCACCGGCTAAATCGCGAGTAAGCTCTAGGTGCTGCTTTTGGTCGTCGCCAACTGGCACTAGATCTGCGTGATACAATAAAATATCGGCCGCCATTAAAACTGGATAAGAATAAAGACCCAAACAAGCAGATTTTTCTTCGTGAGGCATTTTAGTTAAAGCCTTCGCATCACTAGCAATTAACTCGCTAGCGCCCGATTTATCTTTAAACTGCGTCATCCGATTCAACCATCCCATCGGCGTAATACAGCCAAGAACCCACGCCAATTCTGCATGAGCACTCACCTCGCCTTGCACAAAAATTGTTGATTTTTTTGGATCTAATCCGCAAGCCAAATAAACCGCCGCTGCATCAAAAATATTTTGCCGCAATATTTCTGGCGCTTGCGGCACCGTAATTGCGTGCAAATTCATGATGCCAAACAAACAGTGATGACTATCTTGCAAGCCAATCCAGTTGCGAATCGAGCCCAGATAATTGCCAAGATGCAAATGGCCCGAAGGTTGAATTCCGGAGAGAACAGTTTTCAGAACAGTTTTCATGATTTTCAGAAAGTTATCTTCAAAACAAAATATTGAATTAAGAAAGGCGCCATTCTACAATTTCAATCTTGTAAGGCAAGTGGATGGTCGCTTGTTTTTCGCCGCCTTTAAACAGTGGCGATGAAAATAAGAGGAAAGTCCGGACTCTACAAGAAAATAGCACCAGTTAAGAGCTGGCCTGCAAGCCCGAATATATAAGGCTTGTGGAGGGAAAGTGTCACAGAGAATATACCGCCTAGAGCCGCAAGGCTTTTGGTAAGGGTGAAAAAGCGAGGTAAGAGCTCACTGTTTTGTATGGCAACATGCATCTCGAAAAACCCCGCTAAGAGCAAGACCAAATAGGGGTAGCACGCATAGCAATATGCAAACTTGTTCTTGAGTTGTTACCCGGGTAGGTTGCTTGAGGTTAGCAGCGATGCTAATCCTAGACGAATGACTATCGCTGCCGCAAGGCAGTACAAAATCCGGCTTATAGCTTGCCTTACATAATCTATTTCAAGCAAATTAATCACTGCAAAAAACTACATTTTATTATTAAAGGTTTAGATACTTTTGTTTCAAGAATTTAAATTTTTAAAAAAATTGATTTGCCACAGCCTCATAAAAAATTGCGTCAAAATATAAAGTCTAAAAATAAACAAAATTCTAAATGTATAAATCGGTTTTATCCAATAGAATCAAGCTTTCACAAACCGCTATCTCTTTAATTTTTGCCACAATAATTGCAATTATTTGTAATTATTTTTTATTGGCCCATAAATTTTCTATCGGTCTTGAGGGCAATAAAATAGCAATTTTATTTTTAGAAATAGCGCTAAATTATTTTGTGGTTTTTGCCCTGCTTTATTTATCGAGTTTTAATAAGATTATTTTAGGCATTTTAATTGCAGCCCTTCTAAGTTTATCGCTAATTGCGGCTTACTCTTTCAACGAGTTTAGCATTTTAATTACACAAATTGTTATCGCCAATACTCTTGATAATATTGGCAATTTTAACGATATTATCACCGCAAAAGCTATTATTTTATATGGCACATTTTTTATCGCCCTGCCCTTAATTTTGCTTAGCAAAATTACAATTATTAAAGATAAAAACCGTCGCGCAGTTTTTATTTTTAGCGGCATAATTTTGTTAATTTTTGTTGCAATTTTATCATCGCTAAAACATCAAAATCGTAAAGGCGTAATCTTTGCTTATCCGCCATTTGGGCTGCTTAAATCATATATTAATTATCGCAGCGATATATATACTTCGCTTAAAAATAAACCACCTTTATTGCCAATTAACGATATTGTAAAAACCAAAATATCATCACAAAAAATTAAGAATTTAAAAGTAGTTTTAATCATTGGAGAATCTGCGCGCTCTAAAAATTTTTCGATTAACGGCTATCAAACAGATACCACGCCGCGAATAAAAAAAATTAATAATTTTCTTAGTTTTAAAGATGTTGCGCCTTGCAGCAACCTTACAATCTACTCGGTAGATTGCATGCTATCGCACAAAACCGCTAAAGATTTTCATCTTCCTGCAAATGAAGAATCTATTATAAAAGTTTTTGAAAAACTCAAATTTTCTACCGCTTATTTTTCTACACAAAAAGCCGTAGGAGACGATAACGGCTTGATAATGCTCGCTTCGCAAGCGCAACAATATCATTTTGGCGACTCTATCGCCAATAAAATTGGCGGCAATATGGTTTATGACGAATATTTACTTGATGACCTAAAGCTAGATTTAGCAAGGGATGGCGATAGCTTTATAATTTTACACACCCAAGGAAGCCATTTTTTATTTGACGATCGTTACACCGATGATTTTAAAATTTTTACTCCTATTTGCGGCAATAAAAATCTCGAAAAATGCACGCAGCAACAAGTTATAAATTCTTACGATAACAGCATTGCTTACACCGATTTTTTTATCGATTCTGTAGTTAATGAATTAAAAAAACAAAATGCTTTACTGATTTATATTTCTGATCACGGGCAGTTTTTAGGAGAGAATAAAATTTATTATCACGGCCCTAGCGATAGTATCGAAGGCCCTAATCATAAGGTTCCAATGTTTTTGTGGATGTCGGATAAATTAATAGCGGATAGTTTTTATCGTCGCAAATTTAACAATGCCAAGAAAGAAATTAATAAAAAATTATCGCATGATAATCTGTTCGATTCTTTATTAGATTGCGCCGGCATTGAAATTGACAGCAGAAATTTAAGCGTTTGCAAATCTAAAAATGCAGACAAGATTATTTCCTTTTAACTTTCGAACAAAAATTAAAGAGACGCTAAATTTTAAAATTTATATGGCGGAAAATCTAATTGGCGCGGCGATTGTGTAAAAATTTCTACACCATCTTTAGTAACACCAAGAGTGTGCTCAAACTGTGCCGATAGCGATTTATCGCGAGTTGTAACTGTCCAGCCATCATGCTTGCTAAGCAATGTTTCGTAGCTTCCAGCGTTAATCATTGGCTCGATTGTAAAAAACATTCCTTCCTCTAAAACAAGGCCAGAACCTTTATGGCCGTAGTGCGTAACGTTAGGCTCGGTGTGAAAAATTCTGCCGATACCGTGCCCACAATAATCGCGCACAACAGAAAATCCGTGTTTTTCAGCGTGAGTTTGAATAGCATGACCAATATCTCCTAGATGCGCGCCTGGCTTAACTTGATCAATTGCCAACATCATCGCTTCATAGGTAACTTGCGTTAGTCTTTTGGCCTTTAATGGCACATCGCCAAGATAAAACATGCGACTAGTATCGCCGTGCCAACCATCTAAAATAACGGTTACATCGATGTTTAAAATATCACCATTTTTCAACGGTTTATCGTTAGGAATGCCATGACAAATAACATGATTAACCGAAGTGCAAATAGATTTAGGATAGCCGCGATAGTTTAGTGGCGCAGGAATAGCGCCGTTTTCAATAATTTTTTTATGACATAAATCATTAAGAAAATTAGTAGTAACACCAACTTCAACATAAGGCGCAATATAGTCTATAACCTCTGCCGCCAGGCGCCCCGCTGCTCTCATCTTGATAACTTCTGCTGCTGTATGAATGATAATATTGCTCATAAAAAACCTACTTGATTATTGTGATAGAAGGCTCTAAAATGTTGAGCTCTTACTTACAATAATAAACGCTAATCAAAATATGGCAAGAATTACAGTTGAAGATTGTGTAACGGTCGTTCCTAATCGTTTTGAGCTTTGCCTTGTTGCAAGCAATCGCGCTAAAAGCATTTTATCTGGTGCCGCTACAGAGCTTGATCGCAAAGAAAAACCCGCAGTTATTGCTCTTCGCGAAATCGGCGATCACATGCTTAATGTTGGTGCAATTAAACAAAATATTCTATCTTCTATCACAAATCGTGGCGCTCTAGAAAACACTAGAATTGATAGCGTTACTCACGAAGAAATCGTTGAAGAAGTTCAAGGTCAAATGTTAAAAGAAGCAACTTTCGTTGGAGAAAATCTACAGGTTGACGATTAATCATTTAAGCTGGCCCACTCAAGTGATGCCAGCTTTTTTTGATTAAAAAGTTTCTACAAATCACATCATGATTTCAGCCACAGAATTAGTCGCTAAAATAAAATCATACAATCCGCAGGTCAACGAATCTCTCGTTCAAAAAGCTTATATTTTTGCCAAATCTGGTCACGGCAATCAAAAACGTCATTCTGGCGATGCTTATTTTTCTCATCCGGTTGCGGTTGCAGAAATTCTTGCCGATCTAAAGCTAGATGAAGCCTCGATTATAGCCGCACTTTTTCACGATCTGGTCGAAGATACCGAAATCACCCTCGAAGAAATAGAGCAAGGCTTTGGAGAGCCCGTTGCCAAGCTAGTTGATGGCGTTACAAAGCTTAGCAAAATTGAATCGATTCCCACCTCTGAACGCGTTGCCGAAAACTTTCGTAAACTTACCTTAGCAATGTCGGAAGATATTCGAGTGCTGTTAATTAAGCTGGCTGACCGCTTGCATAATATGCGCACAATATTCTACATGCCTTCGAAAGAGAAAAAAATTCGCAAGGCGCGCGAAAGTCTCGATATTTATGCGCCACTTGCAGCAAGAATTGGTTTAAATAAATTTAAAGATGAATTGCAAGAATTATCTTTTGAAGTAATAGACCCCGAAACCAGAGGATTTGTGGTTGCCCGCCTCAACGAACTTCGCGAACAAAAAAAAGATTACATCGATAAAATTATTGAAAGCTTAAGTGAAAAACTTGCTGGCGAAAAAATAAAATGCACAATTTCTGGACGCGAAAAAACTCCTTATTCAATCTGGAGCAAAATGAAAAACCAAAATGTCGGATTTCACCATCTGCACGATATTATGGCCTTCAGAATTATCGTTCGAAATGTGGCCGAATGTTATCGGGTACTTGGTGTTATAAACTCAAGCTACAACATGATTCCCAACACTTTTCGCGATTATATCAGCACACCAAAAGATAACGGCTATCGCTCTTTGCATCTAGTAATTTTGGGGCCTTTTAGCAAAAAAATTGAACTGCAAATTCGCGATAAAAAAATGCACGAAGTTTCTGAACTAGGGGTTGCTTCGCACTGGATTTATAAAGACACCAATCTTAAAAAAAATAGCGCAAAAAACTTAGAGGATACAAAAAAAGAAACCGAGCAATATCAATGGATTCGCGATCTAATCACTCTTTTTGAAAACACCGATCGGCCAGGCGAAGTGCTTGAGCAAAATAAATTGCAAATCCATAAAAACGAAGTTTTTTGTTTTACACCAACTGGCGATATTTTTAATTTGCCTTTTGGAGCTACAGCAGTTGATTTTGCTTACGCCGTGCATTCTGAAGTAGGAAATAATTGCGTTGGCGTAAAAGTTAATAGCATTATCGCACCCTTAAGACAAAAGCTAGAGAACGGTGATCAGGTAGAAATTATCACAGCAAAAAATGGCAAGCCTTCGCCAAATTGGCTGCAATTTGTGGCGACCGCAAAAGCAAAATCGGCCATCAAAAACTTTATTCGTCACGAAAAATACGACGAGCACAAGTCCTTGGGGCGCACAATTCTACACAAGTTTTTTGCTGCAAAAAATCTTGAGCTAAATGATCGCTTGCTCGAAAAAAACCTCGCTCACTTTAATGTAAAAACGATTGACGATTTATATGTTCGTGTTGCAGAAGGCATTGCAACCAGGCAAGATATTTTGCTAAAAATATATCCAGATTACCAAGACGACAGTAGGCCTGCGCCAATTTTAAAAGCCATCCCCGATAAAAAGAAAAAGCATGATGATGCGCTATTGATAGATGGCCTAGTTTCTGGAATGGCACTGCATTTTGGTGGCTGCTGCAATCCAATTCCGGGAGATTCGATTGTTGGCGTAATCAACACTGGCACTGGCGTAACAATTCATAACCAATCATGTCCTAATCTGCAAAATATTGTTTTAAATCCGCAGAGAATTATTGAGGTTTGTTGGAAAGATGGCGCAAAAAATACTAGTTTATATGTATGCCGAGTAAGAGTAGTGGTAGAAAATGTTGCCGGAAGCCTGGCCGATGTTACTAGCGCAATTGCTCGCAAACAGGTTAACATCACCAATATTAAAACAACCAATCGTAATGCCGATTATTTTGAAATTATCGTCGATGTAGAAGTTGCCAATGTTGAGCACTTACAAGATATGATGTCGGCCTTGCGCGTTTCTCGTAAAGTTGTTGAAGTAGAGAGGGCTCACTCGTTGCTATCAAACTAATAACGGCAGTATCGCTTGCGAAATTTGCCTAATTGGTTTAGTGGTAACTACAATAAAAATTAGCAAACCAATAATTAAAATTAGCGTAAGAAATACCACAAAAACAAAGGTATTGTTATTTAATGAAAATGCCCCGATGGCTTCAGCAGGCTTCTCGTTAACTACCTTAAAATCTCCATCAATATAGTCTTTTTTACGCAATTTTTTTGAGAATTTAATCCAAATAATATAAATAATTATCGGAAGAAAAGCTGGCCAAATTTTTAAGATAAATTTTAACATTTTTAAAAAAATTTAAAACGAGTAACTATAACCAATAGTGGTCGCATAATTCGAAGCATTTTTTTGTGAAAATTGCGACGAAAACATGCCAAATGCGCGAGATTGCTCACTAATTTTGTAAGAAGTTCCTAGATAAAGACTTTCCCATTTTTTGCCTAGTGAAATTGCTGGCATATAATAAGATGGCGAAGCAACCGTAGTAATATTTGCCACAACATTACGCTTGGTATTTGCAAATTCGCGATTGAAAAGAAATTTTGCAAAATTCTTGAATTTTCCAATTTCTAAATCTGCCTGATATCCAAGTTGTCCAATATCAGAATTTCTGGTTTGCGCGTCAAACGCTAGGCTGGTAATGCTGCCCTCTTCTCTAAAGCCCGAAATATTAACTTTTTGTATGTTAAATCCTACAACGGGGCCATGGCTAAATGAATCGATATTCCATTTATATCCACCCTGCAAAGCTATGCCTTTAACGCTTCCAGACGCTGTTGCATTATTATTTAAAGTGGCAATTCCTAGTGCAACATTACGATTTACATTATTGCTATCTCTTGTGTAAGTAGCGATGGCGGTTGCCCAGGCTTTCTTGTTATCGTAAGCGCTATATAGGCTTAAGCTGCTATTTGATTGAGTGTAATTACCTTCCGTTGTCCACTTAAATTTCGACTGCGAATTACCAAGGGCAACGCCAACAAGAGAATTTTGTGATATTTTATAATCAAGGCCCGCAGATACAGAAGTTGGGTTTGCATTTTGCCCGTTAAATCCGTCTGTTTCTTTGATTTGCTGCCTTTGATAGCTTCCGGTAATCCATGTATTAAACGAACCAACTTTTTTTCTATCATTCGAAAGCTGAATTTGCGCCTGATAATTTGTGACCAAATTATTGTTATACGAAAGAGCACTTTCTGCAATCATCGAAACTTGGCTTGGAGCAACAATTAAACTATAGGTGTAATCTGCTTCAAGAACTTGCACGGTTGTAGCAAGATGCCCGTAAACATCTGCCCAAAAATAAGTGCTAGCAATGGCGGGATCAACGGTGCATTGATAAGAAATATTGACACCGCAAGCATCGTTGGCAGCATCGAAGTAAGCGCCAGTAGTTGTTATGCCAAATTGATTATGATTAACAAAGGCATAATTAATAACCGCCGACAAATCAGCTGGAATAAAATTGATTCCTTGGCTATGAAGGCGCGACCAAACAGTTTGGTCATAAAGCTGGCGAGCCGCTGTTGGCAAGGATATTTCTTGCTTTTGAGCATTAATCAAGCCTAGCGCAGGATCGTTAACATCTACGGATGTTAGTGCCGGAGTGCTTGGCACAATAAAATATTGCGCTCCAGCTGCACGCATTTGCTCTACCAAAGCAGCGCTAGCAAGGCCAAGATCGGTAACAGCCGCCCTATTTCCAGTAACTCCAAGATCTACAATTGGAGTATTTGAGTTTGTTTTTAAATCATTAATTCCAATCCAAACTGTATATAACGCATTAGGATCAAGCCTTCCGCCATTATCAGCCAATAATTGCGTAACCTGGCTTTGACCCGACCACGCATTTAAAGTAGGATCTTCATACTCAACTTGCGCGCTTCCTGCCGCATAATTTGTTGCGCCATTGCTGTTAAACCAAGGGTTTGAGCTATATCCAAATCTTCCCGCTAAATATCCAACCCATTCTTTTCCTGGGTTTGTAGTAAAGGCACCCTGATTAGCGCCAGCCTTAGTCGCATCATCGCCAACAACAGCCGGAATATTGATATATCGGCCAGAATCAGAATTGCTATCACCAATTACAAAAGTATTAGAAAAGGCCACGCCAGCATTAGCGCCATCAATTGCAAAAAATATCGCAGATGAAAGTATTGTTACAAATTTTAATTTATTTTTCATTTCTTGATTGATTGTTTGCCTCTATTTTACTTGCTCGCCAATATTCATCAGATTTTATTTCTTGAAGGCGAGAAATTGTACGCGCAGAATAATGCTCTCCAGGCTCGTTGCCATAGATAGCTTCAATTTTAGTTTTTGCAAGAATTATTAGCGCGGTTTTGTTTTCGTAGATCTCGTCGATCAACAAAGTGAAGCGACGCGATTCATTGCGATCTTGTTTGGTTAAAATTGGCAATTTTAGCAAAAATATTAAATCAAACTCTTGCGCTATCGCCTGATAATCAGAGGCTCCAAGCTCAACACAACAAATATCATCAAAATTTATTACAGCAATTTTTTCGAAGGTTTTTTTAATTTTTACCTCACGCCCCCAAACCTTAATTTTTTTAGATTTAAGCGCCTGATTTTTAGTTGTATTTTTAATAATTTCTTTAACTTGCTCGCGATTAGCTTGATTAGAAACAAAATATCTTTTGCTAAGGCCCTTAAGATATAGCGCGCGGTAGTCTACACCGCTATTTAATTGAACAACTTCGCAATGTTTAAGCAAAATTTTATCAACAAACTCAAGAAAAACTTCGCGCTGCAGACCATTTTTATAAAGCTCTTTTGGCTGAATATTAGAAGTAAAAATAACCACAACCTGCTTAGAAAATAAATAAGAAAAAATTCGCCCTAAAATCATGGCGTCAGCAATATCCAGCACTTGAAACTCGTCAAAACATAGCACTTTTTTATCGCCAATTACTCTTTCTACCGCCTCAATCAGCTCATCCTTATATTTTTTCTTTTCACCGCTAATATTGCGCAAAGCCTCGTGAATAGAGCGCATGAAGCCATTAAAATGAAAATAAATTTTAGAAGTTTTAACAAGAGAATTATAAAATTCTTGCATTAAGGTGGTTTTGCCGCACCCTACAGAACCATAGATGTAAAGGCCTTGTAACGATTTTTTTTTGGCTGCAAAAATATTATTTAAAAACCCGTCCTTAACTTCTAGGCTTTTAGCTAAATTTTGTAATTTTTGCTGCAATTTTATTTGCTCCGCGTCTAAAATGATTTTCTTACTATGATGCACTTTTCAATTTTTAAATTGATTCGTAAATTTATGTTTTTATCATCGCCACAACAATTGCTTATCAAGCCATTCTAACGAAGTAATCACAAAATGATCAACAATTTTTCTATTTTATCACTAATTACTTTTTTGCCAATTGCAGCTGCTATTTTGCTGCTTCCTTTTAAAAGCAAAAATCCCAAAAACTTTTTTAATTTTGGGCTTCTAATTAGCTTCATTACCTTTGTTTTATCAATTAAATTACTGCTTTCTTTTGACAAATCCAGCGCCGATTTTCAATTTGTTGAAATGTTCAACATCCTACATGGACAAGGCTTCCAATATCATATGGGCATTGACGGAATTTCAGTTTTACTCATTGTTCTTACTACTTTTTTAATTCCGATTTGCTTAGCAATTAGCATTAATTCTGTTACTACCCGCGTCAAAGAATATGTAATCTGCTTCCTACTACTAGAAGGCTTCGTAATTGGCTCGTTTTGTGCAATCGATCTATTATTATTCTACGTTTTATTTGAAGCGATGCTCATTCCAATGTTCCTTATCATCGGCATTTGGGGCGGTCAGCAAAGAATTTACGCTTCTTACAAATTCTTTCTCTATACGCTTTTTGGTTCGGTTTTATTTTTAGTAGCTATCATTTACATATATATAAAAACCGGCTCTACCGATATTATTGTTCTAAAAAATATTCTACCCCATTTTGTTTTAGAGCACCAAAAGTGGCTCTGGTTGGCCTTCTTCGTCTCTTTTGCAATTAAGGTGCCAATGTTTCCATTTCACACTTGGCTTCCCGATGCCCACGTTCAGGCCCCTACCGCTGGCTCGGTAATTCTTGCCGGTATCTTGATCAAGCTTGGCGCTTACGCAATGCTGCGCTTTTCACTACCGTTTTTTCCACAAGCTTCCGAGTATTTCGCTGATTTAGTTTTTGCACTAAGCATTATCGCCATTATCTACGCCTCGCTAGTTGCACTAATGCAAGAAGACATGAAAAAGATGATCGCCTACTCTTCTGTAGCTCACATGGGCTTTGTAACCATGGGAATTTTTAGCTTCACCCGCCAAGGCATTGATGGCGCGGTCATGCAAATGATCAGCCACGGCCTCGTTTCTGCCGCCTTATTCATGTGCGTGGGCGTAATCTACGACCGCCTTCACACCAAGCAAATCGCCGACTTAGGCGGCATAGTACAAAAAATGCCCAACTTTGCTTTTTTGGCCATGATTTTCACCATGGGATCAGTTGGTCTACCTGGCACCAGCGGCTTTGTTGGCGAATTTTTAGCAATCATGGGCACTTTTCAAGCCAATAAAATGGTCGCAATCCTTTCTGCAATTGGCGTAGTGCTTGGAGCTTGCTACATGCTCTGGCTTTACAAGCGCGTCTTATTTGGAGAAATTGTTAACTCTAAAATCGAAAAATTAAAAGATTTAAATACGATAGAAATAGTCTCGCTTGGCACAATCGCAGTATTTGTAATTTTATTCGGCCTATTACCAAACTTACTTTTGAGCTACTTTACTCAACCGGTAATTTCGTTAGTTGCCTTGTTTTAATTAAATTAAAGAATCATGTTTTTACCATCGATTTATCCAGAATTGGCGCTATTTTGCGGTGCATTAATTATCTTACTTAGTGATGTTTTTTTTGGTAAAAATAAAGCCGAATTTTTTCGCGCCTCATATTTCATTGCACTATTTTCCTGCTTAGCCTCTCTATACTTCACCGCTCATAGCACTTTTATAGTTGGATCATTTTTTCACGGCATGTTTTTTGTTAGCTCGCTAACTTGCTTCATCAAGTTTATCGCAGTTATCTTGTTGATTTTGGTAATTATTTTATCGCTAGAATTTATCGCCAAAGAAAAAGAAATCAGCGCCGAATTTTTGGCACTATTATTAATTTCTACTTCTGGCGGCATGTTTTTAATTTCGGCCAACGATTTTATGACATTCTATCTAAGCTTAGAGCTACAATCTTTGCCGCTATATTTACTTGCATCAATTAATCGCAAATCGGGCAAATCTTCTGAAAGCGGCATGAAATATTTCATACTAGGCTCTGTGGCCTCTGGCTTACTGCTTCTTGGTATCTCGTTATTTTACGGCTTCTCCGGAACCACAAACTTCGATGTTGCAACCTACCTTTATAGCAACAATCCAGTGCCTCCAGCGGTTATTCTTGGCTTCCTCTTAATCGTAATCGCCATGTTCTTCAAAATCTCTGCAGCACCATTCCACATGTGGACACCCGATGTCTACGAAGGCTCTAACGCAATAGTCACTACCTTCTTCGCCACCGTTGCAAAATTTATCGGCGTAATGGTTTTGTTGCGCTTATTTCTTGATTTATCTCCAAGCTGGATTGGCCTCGAAAAGGTTCTAATTCTTGTAGCTCTAGCCTCTATGGCAGTTGGAAGTTTTGGCGCCATCAAACAAAATAACATAAAAAGACTTCTTGCCTATAGCTCGGTTGGTCATGTTGGCTTTGCAATCTTTGGCCTTTCTACTCTAAGCGCCAGCGGCATTAAAGCCTGCGTTATTTATATGATAATTTACGCCCTATTATCTTTAGGTAGCTTCGGATTTTTAAATTTAATCTTTGGATTAAAAAATAGCTCGCATCACGCAGGTCTAAGCGACCAGTCAGATAATAAAATTTTCGACATCTCTTCCTTCTCTGGCTTAGCCAAAACCAACCCAATAATGGCAGCATTTTTAGCAATATTAATGTTCTCTACAGCAGGAATTCCGCCACTTGCAGGCTTCTTCTCAAAATTTTATGTTATTGGTGCCGCAATAAAATCCGAATATTACATCAGCTCAATTGTCGCAGTTTTATTTAGCGTGATCAGTGCTTTTTATTATTTGCGAATTGTAAAAGTTATGTATTTTGACGAGGTACAAGAAAACCAATTGCAGTTTATTAGCCGCTATAATCCTAAAATTGTAATTGGATTTGTTGTGGCATTTAACTTGCTCTTTATAGCATTTTTAAAGCCACTATTAGACGCAATTCAAACTATGTTGGGGTTTTAATTGCACTTAAAGCATTTAACAATTCTGCTTGCCGCAATTTAAAATCGCTCTCAATCCAAAGTTTCTTTGTTGCCAATAAAGCTGCTCCAATAGCCTTACCAGTAATTCCGCGCGCTATTAAATCTTCGCCGCTAATCGGAAAATTTGGCACAATAAAATCATCAATTATCGTTAGTAGTTTTTTTATTTCAGCAACTCTAGGTTGGCTTTGTTGTAAAAATTCTATGCCTTCTAACTTTTGCGACGCCTCAAGCAAATAAAAATCTCTAACAAAATTCTTTTCTTCAAAAACCAACAACTCTCTCAAAGCTACATAATCAAGCGTTGACGAGTGTTTAATTTTAGAAAATAAAAACTGAAAATATTTTTTTTCGTGATTAGAAAAATTTAAACGTAAGAAAATTTCTTGCAGATCAAGATTTAAATTAAAAACTAAAACCGCAAATTTAAGATGCTCTGAAGCCTTAATTTTCAAGGCCTCTTCTAAATTTAACAATTTGTGCAAATTGTTAAATTGCAATTCTGCAGAAAAAATTTCTGCTCTAATTCTAGAATTCTCTAGCTCTTCAAAAATCCATAATAATTTTTTGTTTTCTGCGCCATCAATTGTTTTAAAGATTTCGTTTCTAACACGATCTGCCGATAGCTTTTTAATGCCCGATTTATAAGAAATACAAGCCTGCAGGCCCTCTCTATCTAACTCTGTAGCATAGCGACAACTAAAACGAAAAAAGCGCAGAATGCGCAAATAATCTTCTTCAATTCTCTGCCTCGCATCGCCAATAAACTTTACTTTTTTATTTTGTAAATCAGAAATTCCGTTAAAATAATCATACACCAGGCCTTTATTATCAAGGTATAGCGCATTTATTGTAAAATCGCGGCGCGCCGCATCAAAAAAATAATTATCAATAAATTCTGGCTCGCAATGACGACCATCTTGCTCGCTATCCTTACGCAGAGTAGTTATCTCAAAATGTTGATGATTTATAACCGCAGTAATTGTGCCAAATTTTATTCCAGTTGGAACTGCATGAATTTTATTTTTTGCTAAAATTTTTATTATTTGCTCTGGCAAAAATTTGGTTGCAAAGTCAAAATCTTTTATCTTTAAGCCTGCAAGCATGTCTCTTACGCAGCCGCCAACCAAGCGAATTTCGTCACCACCAAGCTCTTTGTCGCACAAAAAAATCTCGAATATTTTTTGCACCTCTGGTGAAAAATTGGCCGCTAATTCTGGATGTAAAAAAGTTTTTTCTATCATTTTTAAAATATGAAGCGTTTATTAATTTCGCTTTAGATAGCTAAAATTCTGGCAGAAATTTAAAAACTCTACGATTTTTTTCGTACAAAATTCTATTTTTTGTATAAATCTCGCCAATTAATTAAACTTGGTCTTAAAACACTTGCCGCATTAACTACAGCAATTAAATCGCCACTAAAAAAATACCCAATTCATTAGCTAATTTTATCACTTCTTCTTTGTTAATAATTAGCGTAACACCCGCCTGAATTGCAATTCCGCTAATATAATTTGATTTACAATTTTTTATCGTCTCAAGCCCAATCGTTGGCAAATCTGCCTTGCCCGACTGTCCAAGCTTTTTCATTTTTACCAAAATAGCATTTTTGTTAAATTGAATATCAAGATTGCCGCATCTTTTAATCATTGTGTCCGTGCCTTCTGCCGCCTCAACTGCTATAATTTGTCTTTGCGCCACCACCACAGATTGCCCAATATCAAACTTAGACATTGCATAAATTGCGTTACGCGCCAACTCAATATCTGCAAGATTCTGCAAGCTTGGCTGCAACTTTGTTAACACCGATTTTTTTGCTACGATATCATCTAAAAATTCATCAATTTTAACAATTTTCAAACCCTCTTTTTCAAAAAAATTAATTACAGTTCTAAGAACCGCGTCATCACCCAAAATTTTACTGGCTACAATTTTAGCTAGCAAAATCGCCCCTTTTTTATCAACTTTTATATTAGAAAAATTTGGCTTATTAACTGCACCAATAAAAATAAGGTTCTTGATTTTATGCTGCTGCAAAATTTCTAAAAACTTGCCAACGCCGCCATATGGCAATTTTATTGGGCTGAAGGCAGAATAATCAAATTCATAATCTTCCGATTCCAACAAAAACAATAAAAATTTGCGATTATTTTTCTGGCAATTTTCAATCAACATTTGAGGCAAAGAGCCACGTCCGGCAAATATTGCAATTGGCTCTGATAATGAAATCATAAAGTTTTCTCGTAATAAATTAGAGATCTGCCACTTCAGCTAAATACTATCCCGCGTGATTTAAGCTGGCAGCCCCATCAACAAAAATAATTTCTCCACTGATAAAATCATTGGCTAGCAAAAATTCTAGCGTTTGGCAAATATTTTTTACATCGCCCTTTCGCTGTAACGGAATTTTTTTAGTTAACTTTTCTATATAATCTGTAGTTGGATTTTTATCGTTAACGCTATTTAAAATAAAGCCCGGGGCAATTGCATTTACCCTAATTTGCGGAGCCAATTCTAGCGCCAACATTTTAGTTAATTCTGCCAGGTTTTTTTTACTTAATAAGTAATAAAAATAATTTGTATCGAAGCGTACTATATTTTTATCAATCATGTTTACGATCTGCGCACCATTGATTTGATTAGATAGAACGTGTTTTGCAAATTCTTGAGATAAAATTAATGGCGAAATAAAGTGAATATTAAGATTATCGATTAACTCATTTTCTGGTGCTGTTAAAAATTTTGATTCACGAAAAATTGAAGCATTATTTATCAATAAATTTAGATGCGGAAATTTTGCGATAACTTCTGTGATAAGATTTTTAGCAGTCGAAGATTTTTGTAAATCGGCACAAAAAACTTCGCACCGAACATGAAATTTTTGTTTAATTTCATCAGCTAATTCTTGCGCTTCTATTTTTGAATTACGACAATGAATCGCAACATCAAAACCATTTTTAGCTAGTGTAGAAGCCATTTCACGGCCTATTCTTTTTGCCGATCCAGTAATTAAAGCTGCATTACTTTTCATTTACTTTATATTCTTCAATATTTTTATAAAGCGCACGCAACACTTCTTTAACACCATTTCCAGTTGCGGCAGAAATTGCAAAAACTTTTTGTTTTTTACCCGATTGCTTAGTGATAAAAGCTTGTAGTTTTTTAGTTTTTTCTTTGAGTTCTTCTTCACTAAGAAGATCTGTTTTATTAAGCGCCACAATTTCTGTTTTTGTGAGCAATTCTTCGCTATAACCACCAAGCTCTCCTCTGATAATGCGATAATTTTCTACTACATCTTCTGCCGAAGAATCGATTAAATGCAATAACACTCCGCATCTTTCAACATGGCGCAAGAAGCGATCTCCAAGGCCGCGCCCTTCGGATGCGCCTTCAATTAACCCAGGAATATCAGCCAATACAAACTCGTGATTATCAATATAAACCACGCCTAATTGTGGCTTTAAAGTGGTAAAAGGATAATCAGCAATTTTTGGTTTAGCGCGAGTTGTAGCGGCCAGAAAGGTTGATTTTCCTGCGTTTGGCATGCCAAGCAAGCCAGAGTCTGACAATAGCTTTAACTGCATGCGAATCCAAAATCTATCGCCCGGTTCGCCTGGTTGCGCATAGGTTGGAGCCTGCTTTACCGATGATTTAAAGTTGCTGTTACCAAGCCCACCACGACCACCGCGAGCAATAATCACGCGCTCTCCATGATTCATCATATCAGCCATTAATTCGGCAGTATCTTCACGAAAAATTTGTGTTCCTAGCGGAACTTTTAACACTAAATCATCGCCAGAAATACCGCTTCTATTAGCGCCCTGCCCCCTTTTGCCATTTGGCGCCATGAAGTGCTGCTGAAAACGAAAATCAATTAAGGTGTTAAGATCTTTGGTGCATTCAAAAATAACGCTGCCTCCGCGCCCACCATCACCACCATCTGGTCCACCTTCGGCGATAAATTTTTCGCGACGAAAACTTGAGGCGCCAGCGCCACCAGCTCCTGATTGCACGTTAATTTTTGCCTCATCGATAAATTGCATATTAGCTTGAAAAATTAATTAAACCGTTGCTCGCTAAAATGAATTTATCATTTTCTGCAACTTTGCCACCAGCCTCGCGCACTAATAACAAAAACGGCTTTAGATATTCGTAATTCCAGTTTTTAAAGAAAGCTAAATCGAAGCGCGCGCTTGATAAATAAGCTATTTCTAGAGTGCGGCAACCATAATTGCGCAAACCATAACTTTTTAGCTTTAATTCTTCGCGAACTTCTTTGGTAAAATAAGAGTTATCGTCTAGCGATACTAGAGGCACATCGCTTAAGCCGCGCTTCGAAACCCGCAATCTGCGATTATTTAAATAAGCGCCAAAACCTTTTTCGCAATAATAAAGCTCGCCACCAATAACTTTATTGATAGCAAGCGAGATCGATTCTTTGGTGCCATCAGCGCTTAAATGCTCGATTGCAACCGCTACAGTAAAATCTGGAATGCCTCGAACCAAGCTGCTTAGGCCATCTACAACAAAAATTGTGAAAGAATATTCAGCATCGTCTTTGCGAATAATTTTTTCTCCGTCAGAAAAATAAATATTATACTCTGGACGAAATTTTGTGAGATCATCGATCAAGATTTCTTTGATACGACTATAGCATGCATTGGCAAATTTAATGGCAGAAGCCGGGTTGGTTTGCAAATTTTCTAGCTCGGAGAAATCGCGTGGCACGTGGTCTGTGGCTTTCTCGATTGCCTTAATAATAATGTTTAAATTTGCGCTATATCTCATTTGACGTTTCGTTTTAAATTATTTTTACCAAACTAAGCTAAAAGATCTTTTGCTAAAGAGTGAATAAATTTTGTAATATTCTCTAATTAAAGAGAAATTTTTTAGCTTTTTAAGAGTCTTGGTGTTTGTGTCAAAATAGTTCAGCGTATCCCCGCCAGGGGATATAACGTGACCTAGTTTTGATACAAACACCAAGACTCTTAAAAAGCTAAAAAATTTCTCTTTAATTAGAGAATATTACAAAATTTATTCACTCTTTAGCAAAAGATCTTTTAGCTTCGCAATATCAGCATCTTTATGTTGATCGCTTGGCTTTTCTGGGTTTAGTGGATCTGGAGCATCTGCAAAATTTGGCGGAATGATTAGGGGATCATCCACAACTTTTGGAGCGCAAGACGCTAAAAAATGAATAGCTAAAAGTATAAAAAGAATAATGACTAATAAAACTTTTTTCATTTTTTTGCCAAAAATAAATCTTCTATTAATAACATTGCAACGCCAATAAATACAAATGAATCAGCTAGATTAAAGGCTGGCCAATGATAGGATGCAAGATGAAAATCAAGAAAATCAGCAACTGCGCCATTTTGAATGCGGTCAGCTAAATTGCCTAGAGCCCCACCAATTATAAGGCCAAGTGCCCAAGTTAGATATGTTTTGCGATTACGATAGAGCCAAACCAACATCACAATTGTAATAGCCGATACAATAGTCGAGAAGATAATATGGGCTGACTCTAGTTGATTAAACATGCCAAAACTGACGCCATGATTCCATACGCGAACCAAATTGAAAAAACTAAAAACCTCGATATGATCAAAGGGGGCTTTGGTTTCTAGTAGTGCAAAGGTTAATCTTTTTGATAATAAATCAAGAAACATTGCGATAATAGCGATAACGACGCCTAGAAAAAATAGTTTTTTGTTTTTAAAAAATTTAGTTAGAGTCATTAGAATTTCTTTTTTAAGAACTCAATTACCTGCAGCAAATCTGGAGGCATGATATAAAAAACTTCGCTAGTCCTTCGCTAAAAGCTGAGGGTTGGCGACTAAAATACTTAAGGCCATCATTAAAAGCCTTTGTTTAGATAAGCATAACAAAACAAAATTAACATGAAAATAATTTTTATGGGCACACCAGAATTTGCTTGCCCAACGCTGCAAAAATTACTTGATAATCCAGAATTTGAAATTGTGGCGGTTTACACTAGAGAGCCTCAAATAGCGGGTCGGGGGCAAAAATTAACCAATTCTCCAATTCACGAACTAGCGCTAAAACATAATTTACCGATAATTACACCAAAAACTTTGCGCAATATTCAAGCGCAGCAAGAATTTATTGCACTTAACGCCGATGCGGCTGTAGTGGCGGCTTATGGCTTAATTTTGCCGCAAGAAATTTTGCAGGCAACAAAGCTGGGCTGTATAAATCTTCATCCATCATTACTGCCACGCTGGCGTGGGCCGTCTCCAATTCAATATACATTTTTTAGTGGCGATCAAGAAATTGGTGTAACAATTATTAAAATGGATGAAGGAATTGATAGTGGCGATATGATATCTCAACAAAAATTTTTACTAGAACCGCAAAGTAATTATAACAGTCTAGCGCCGCAATTGGCAAAGCTTGGCGCTAATATGATCATTGAATCTTTAAAAGATTTGCGTGATAAAAAAATAACTCCAATTAAGCAAAATGATGCTCTGGCTACTTTTAGCAAAAAATTAAAAAAAGAAGAGAGTAAAATTGATTGGAATGAATCTGCCGAAGAAATATCACGAAAAATTCGCGGCTTAAGCGGCTTATTGACAGCTTTTTTTGAATTTAATGGCGAAATAATAAAAATTTATGAAGCCGAAATTATTAGCAACGACGAGGCACACAAGCCTGGAGAAATAACGATTGATGCCATAAATAGCGAAATAAAAATTCAGTGTAAAATAGGCCAAATTAAGCCGCTAATTTTACAAAAAGCGGGGAAAAATAAAGTTACTGCAAAAGAATTCTTAAATGGCCTGAAGCATTTTAAATCATAAGACTTAGAGCCGCAATCATCGCGAGTAATTTAAAATTTAGCGCAGCACATTCAAAATAACAGCAGATCTACCACTCGCTATTTATCCATCTCAATTTCAAACTGCTTAGAATATAAATTAGCATAGGCCCCACCCTTCAAAATTAGGTCTTTGTGCGTGCCAGATTCAATAATTTTGCCATTCGAAACCACAAAAATCTTATGCGCATGAATCACCGTAGAAAGCCTGTGCGCAATTACCAGCGTAGTACGATTCTTCATCAAGGTATTAAGCGCATCCTTAATTAAATGCTCCGAAACTGGATCTAGCGAAGACGTAGCTTCATCTAAAAGCAAAATTGGCGCATTATATAAAATAGCCCGCGCAATAGCAATGCGTTGGCGCTGTCCGCCAGAAAGACGAATGCCGTTTTGCCCGATTTTTGTTTGATACCCATTGGGTAATTGCGCAATAAACTCATCCGCCTCAGCTAAGCGCGCGGCTTTGATGATTTCTTCTTCGGTAGCATTTTCTTTGCCATAACGAATATTTTCGATGATAGTATCATCAAAAAGCATCACTTCTTGATTCACCACCGACATGCTTCCACGCAGTGATTTTAAGGTTACATCGCGAATATCGTGGCCATCAATTTTGATCGAGCCAGATTCAGGATCGTAGAAGCGCAAAATCATACTCATGATGGTAGATTTTCCACCACCAGAATGCCCTACAAGCGCTACAGTCTTGCCCGCAGGGATTTCAATATTCACTGAATCGAGCGTAGTTCTTTCTTCAACATAACGGAAATTTACATTTTCAAACTTGATTTCGCCCTTTACATTGTTGAGTTCAGCTGCATTTGGCTTATCAATAATTTCTTGTTTTTCATCGAGCAATTGATAGAAACGCGTCGCCGCCGCAAGGCCCACTTGCACCCCAGAATTCATGCCAGAGACCGATTTTAACGGGCGATAAGCCATCATCATCGCCGCAAAAAATGAGAAAAACGCACCAGTAGTGGTTTCGCCGCTTAAAACTTTTTGCCCGCCATACCAGATAACCGCCGCCACACCAATGCCGGCAAGGCTTTCTACGAATGGCGAAGCAATCAGGGCGATGCGCGACATCTTTTTGCCCATTTTAAAAATGCTCTCGGTAATGAGCGACATTCTTCTAATTTCAAAATCTTCGCAATTATATGATTTTACTAGCTTCGAATATTGTAAAGTGTCACTCATCTGCGTGGCGAAGCGGCCAGCCATTTGCTGGTTAGAGAAGGATAAATTGCGTAATTTTCTACCCAATTTGTAAATTGGATAAGCCGCCAAAGGAAAACCAATAAAGGCAATTAAAGATAATTCAAAACTTTGGTAAAACATCACCACAACTAGAGCCACAAGGGTTAGTAGCTGCTTCACAAAACCATTAATTGCTGTATTTATCATGCCGACAATCGAGCCAATTTCATTCATAATGGCTGCTATCATATCTCCAGAAGATTTATTATGAAGCTTGGCGATATCTGATTTTACGAAATGCGCGTACATTTTTATTCTCATATCCGAGGTGATACGCAGACTAAGAACATTCATGGTTAATAATTGAAAATAGGTCGCGAAGCCTTTGATTATAGTCACCAACAACACAATTGCTGGAATAATAATTAATGCATTCGGCTTTTTTTCTACGAAGACGGCATCGAGTGCGGGCTTTACTAAGTAAGCGTGAAGCGATGTCGTGCCGGCAATAACCAACATCAAAAGAATTGAAATTAGAAAGGTTTTGTAATGCGGAACTATATATTCTCTGGTAACCCTCTTAACCAAATACCACGTGTTTGTGTAGTTGATTTCTTGTGTTGCGTTTGTCATACTTAAAGATGAATATTTATACCTATAATGCTGATTGCAATAAATCGCTTATTGTGCGTATGCAACCGCGAATTCACTATAAAAACACACATGCTTAATCTTTTCAATCACTTTAAAGAAATATTTTTTGCTGCTTTGCAAGAAATTGCCAAAAAAAATAATGTCGAAATTGCTGCGCAAGATTTTGAAAGTTTTATTATTGAGCCCGCAAAAGAAAAATCGCACGGAGACCTAGCTTGTAATATTGCAATGACTCTTTCTAAAAAATTTGCGGCGGTTGAAAGTTTAAATAACCCCCGCAAATTAGCTGTAGAAATTATCAATAACATTAAAAATGAATCAGTGGTAAAGCTTGAAATTGCAGGGCCGGGCTTTATTAACATTTTTTTGCATCCTCAAATTTTTTATAAAATTCTTGGCGATTTGCTGCAAGCTGGCAAGTTTGAATTTCCTAATTTGGGCCATGGCGAAAAAGTGAATTTAGAATATGCATCGCCAAATCCGACGGGACCGATTCATGTTGGGCACACACGCGGCGCAATTTACGGCGACGTGCTTGCAAGCCTGATGTCAAAAGTTGGTTATGATGTTTTGAAGGAATATTATGTTAATGATGCGGGGTCGCAGATTGATAAGCTTGTGCAAAGTGCTTTTTTGCGATATTTAGAGACGAACGAAGTAATTAGAATAGATTCTAATTTAGTTGTTAGGACTGGTTTTGGTCAAGAAGATTACAGGTATTTAAATGGTACTATTTATCCCGAAGAATATGAAGAATATTTAAAAGAAAATGGCGATATTTGTCATTATCCCGGAGAATATTTAATAGAAATAGGCAAAAAATTATCCGATGAATTCAGCGAGACAGTCATTAAAAAAATAATCAAAGAAAAAAAAATAACCAAAGAAATTCGCGATTTTGTCGTTAATGAAATGCTACAACTAATCATAAAAGACCTTGCCGCCCTTGGGATTCAACATGACAGCGTTTTTTCTGAAAAAAAACAATTGCACGACACCAATAAAATAAATGAAATAATCGAATTTCTTAAAACGAAAAAAGACCCAAATGGAAAAGCAATAATTTACGAAGGAAAACTTGAAGCGCCAAAAACTGAAAAGGGCGTTGGGGCCTTGCCAGAAGGCTATTCTCAAGAAGACCAAACTTTATTTCGCTCAAGTTCTTATGGCGATGATCAAGATCGCGTTGTTAAAAAATCTGATGGCGCGCCAACTTATTTTGCTGCAGATCTCGCTTATATTAAAAGCAAATTTGAACGAGGCGCCACAAAATTTATAATGCCACTTGGCTTTGACCATGCTGGCTATGTTAAGCGCCTTACAGCTGCAACAAAAATAATTACCAATGGCAAAGCAGAGCTAAAAGTTATTCTATGCCAAATGGTAAAATTTATAAAAAACGGCGAGCCATTAAAAATGTCGAAACGCGCCGGAAATTTTATCACCGCCCGTGATGTAATCGATATCGTAAGCGCCGAATTAGGAGCCGAGCGCGGCGCCGATGTATTGCGCTTCATCATGCTTACCCGCAAAAACGATGCGCCTTTCGATTTTGATCTTGCAAAAGTTGTTGAACAATCGAAAGATAATCCAATTTTTTATGTGCAATACGCCCATGCAAGATGCTGCTCGGTGATCAGTAACCTGGCTTCACAAATTGCAGAATTTCCTCAATTAAAAGATATTGAATCTTTGGAAATTGACACCAGCGTTCTAAAAAATCTGCAAGATGAAAGCGAACTAGAAATCATCAAAAAAATTGTAGCGTTTCCACGCATTCTTGAAATGGCAACAATAAGCTACGAGCCACATCGCATTGCCTTTTATCTACAAGAATTAGCAGCCCTTTTTCATGCTTTGTGGAATAAAGGCATTGATAATCCAGATTTAAAATTCATCATTCCTAATAAATTAGAAGTCACAAAATCACGAATTTATTTATTGATGGCGATAAAAATTATTATCGCCACCGGCCTCGACATCTTTAATATCAAGGCTTTAAAAAGGCTTTAGAAGAAATGCGTTAAATTTTTAATTGAGAAATGGAAGATTTTGGTTACTCAAAACAACAAGAAGAAACTGCCACCACATCAGTGATTAAGCGCGCTTTTCTTATTGGCGCAACTTTATTTTCGGTGGCGTGCTTTATTTATGTAACCATCAACGCTTATTATTTTTTCTCACAAGATAATAATGCAAATATTATAACTATAAAAGCTGAAGCTGATCCAATTAAAGTTACAGAGGTTGATCACGAAAGCAGTGGCGACGAGGTTAAAATTGATAATTCAATCTACGAAGATATTTTTGGTAATCGCAAATATACTAAAGAAAAGGAAGTAAAAATTAGAGAATCTGCGTCTCCGGCGCTGCCGCCAAAAAATCAAGAGGCGGTTGTTGATAAAAAATTTGCACGCGATCAATTTGTTTCTTCTCAAGTTTCTTCTCAGGGCTCTTCTCAAGGCGCTAATCAAGGCCAATCTAAAGATTCTCCTCAGGCGGCAAAAAATAAATCGGGACAAATTATTGTTTATTCTGATGCGCCCGCCGAAGCTAATAACAATGTTTTACTAGAAAATTCAAAAACCGAAAAACGCTCTAAGGCAGCGCCACAAGCGTCTCCTAACGAACTAGTCAACGCCATCATAAAACCATCAAGCAATAAGAGGCCTATCAAGGTTCAAGTTGCGGCACTTACTTCTAAAGATGCGGCGAATGAATATTGGGATCGTTTGCAACGCCTGTATCCTGGCTTATTTTCTGGATTGAAAGGCTTTATTGAGCAAGTTGATCTGGGAAAAAGAGGAATTTTTTATCGCTTACAAATTGGCAATTTTTTTGATCAGGTGAAAGCAGAAGAATTTTGCAATAGATATGTGGGGCAAACACAAAGAAGCAAGGCCGATTGCATTGTGGTAGAGTAATCAAGCTTACGCTTTCGCATTAGCAAGAATGCAATTGCAGCAAATATAACATTTTTATCTTCTAAAACTGAAAATAAATAAACGGATTATGCGTCGAAGATGAAAGTCGGATAATTGCAAAAACAAACGATGCTAATAAAAATAAATCAAAGGCCAACAAATATGCCTGACCTCGCTTAATCAGGGTTGCCGCAATATTTTTTGCCGCAGGAGAAAAACCAAATAAACTTAAAATACCGATAGTCCAAACAAAATGCGAATTGATTAGCTGCGCGATTTCATTGGCAATTATAATTTCTTTGCCACCAAAAAACATAATTTCTAAATAGCCAGTAGCATATCTTAAATCGTGGCTGCGAAAAAATACCCAACCAACTACTACCACTAACATTGCATAAAAATGCTGCAAAAAAATTGGCATCGCTGCAAGAAAAATTTTACCAATTTTAACTCTTTCAAACACTAAAAAAAACCCGTGAAACAGCCCCCAAATAACATAATTCCAACTAGCGCCATGCCATAGTCCGCAAAGAAAAAATACCAACACCAAATTAAAATATTGTCTTTTTAAACTAACTTTATTTCCCCCAAGCGGAATATAAACATAGTCACGAAACCATGCAGAAAGCGACATGTGCCATCTTCGCCAAAATTCTTTGATCGATTTTGAAATATAAGGATGATTGAAATTTTCAGGAAACTTAAAGCCGAAAAGCCGCGCCAATCCTATCGCCATATCAGAGTAGCCCGAAAAATCGAAATAGATTTGCATTGTATAACATAGGGCCCCAACCCAAGCCAATGGTGCATTTAGGCTATCGAGCTGCGTCGCAAAAATTGCATCTGCAACCTCGCCTAACGGATTAGCAATAATAACTTTTTTACCAAAACCGATAATAAATCTTCTAATGCCATAAGAAGCCGCAGATAAGCTATGGCGACGCGTTGCTAAGTATTTTTCAATTGTATTATAGCGAACAATCGGCCCGGCAATTAGTTGCGGAAAAAACGCAATATACAAAGACAATTCTAGCAAGTTTTTTTGCGCTTTACATTTATCGCGATAAATGTCGATAAGATAAGAAATTGCGTGAAAAGTAAAAAATGAAATACCAATAGGAAGACGCTCTGGCAGCAAAGATTTTGCTATCTCAAATTGCGAATTAGGAAATAAAAACTTGGTTAACTCGACTAAATTTTCTGCAAGAAAACCAGCATATTTAAAATAAGCCAATAGCGCTAAATTAAAAACAAGTGCTGCAAATAAAATTATTTTTTTGTGAATTTTAGAAGAAATAGATCGAGGCGAAATTAGCAACCCAAAAAAATAATTTCCTAAAATAGAAAGCCCAAGAAGCCATATATAGCAAGCCTCTCCCCAAGAATAAAAAAGCAAACTAGCAGCCAATAGCAAATAGTTTTTGTATTTTTTAAAACTTGTTAATGATTTTTCTAGCGGCAAAAAATAAAGCGCCAGAGTAATCGGAAGGAATAAAAATAAGAAAATATTAGAGCTGAAAACCATGCAAGATTTTAGATTTTATTTATCATCGCTATATCAAGCCAAACTTTATAGAGGCCCAGCTTAAGTTTTCTCTAAAGAAATAGGGCCAGTTTGAGTATTTATAATAAAAACCAAACCAGCCCCATAATATACTATTTTTTATCTTTTGCTCTAGATACAAGCGAGCGCTTATCGCCAGCACTTTTTTGAAATAAACGCAAAATATTTTCTGCATCTTGAAAAGGCACAGCGAAGAATGAAAACGAATCAAAAACTTTGGCGTCATCAATTTTTCTCTGATCAACACCAGTTTCTTTTTGGATAAAATCAACCAACTTGCGCGGGTCCATTCCATCGTTGCGACCCTTGGCAATAAAGAGGCGCGCCGTTCCTTTGCGGTCAACGTAACCACCTCTTTTATCTGAACCAGAAGAATTGTATCCGCCGCTCATTCCGCGATCGTCATAAGAATTATAATCGCGATCACGTTTTTTAGATGGATCACCAATTTCGTTATAACTGCTTTCGCTTAACTCATTTTTAAAGGCAAGTTTTAACAAAGCAGCCAAAGCAATTTTTGGATCAGAATTGCTAGCTAAAATATCTGTAGCGATAGTTTCTAGATCAGCAAAACCACCTTCTTCTATCGTTTTCATGATAGAACTCATGATACGCGTTTTTTTGCTATCAATTACGTCTTTTACATTTGGAACATTTTGCTTAGTGATTTTAGTATTCGCCATTTTTTGAATAGAAATCAACTTACGATATTCCGACGGAGTAATAAGCGTTATAGCTGTTCCACTCTTACCAGCTCTGCCTGTACGACCAATTCTATGCATGTAGCTTTCAGGATCTTGAGGCAGCGCATAGTTAATAACATGCGTTAGATTATCAACGTCTAATCCACGCGCAGCAACGTCTGTTGCCACCATGATATTTACTTTTTTATTACGAAATTTTTGCAAAACTTTCTCACGCTGGCCTTGCGATAAATCGCCGTGAAGCATTTCTGCTCTAAAGCCGCGGTTAAGCAACTTGCTAGTGATTTCATCAACATCAACCTTGGTGCGACAAAAAACCATTCCATAAAAACTTTCTTCTACATCAATAATGCGATGCAAAGCTTCAAATTTATCAGATTGAGAAACTTCGAAATAAATTTGTTCAATATTTGGGCGACCGGTATTGTTGCTCATAACCGAAAGCAACTCATATTCACCCATATATTTTTTAGCCAAACGCTCGATATGATCTGGCATAGTAGCCGAGAAAAGCACTGTACGCTTAGTTTTAGGAGCCATTTTTAAAATAGCTTCAATGTCTTCGATAAAACCCATATTTAACATTTCATCTGCTTCATCAAGAACAATGTAAGAGATTTTTGAAATATCTAAAGTTTTGCGATTAAGGTGATCAATTACGCGGCCCGGCGTTCCGACAACAATATCAACACCACGCTGTAAGCGCGAAATTTGACGATCAATCGGCTGTCCACCGTAAATCGAGATAATTTTAGTTTGAAAAGCGCCAGCAAAAGAACTTAACTCTTCAGTCACCTGAATAGCCAACTCGCGGGTCGGGGCCAATATTAAAGCCTGAACATATCCTTGATTAGTAGTGATATTTTCAATTAGTGGAATACCGAAAGCAGCGGTTTTACCTGTACCTGTTTGTGCTTTGCCGATTAAATCTTTTTTATTGGCAAGCAAGAATGGAATTGTTTTAGCCTGAATTGGCGTTGGTTCTTCAAAACCCTTTTTGTGTAAGGTTTCAAGCATTGTATCAGAAATTCCTAGATCTCTGAATTTTGTTAGAGCTGGCATGATTGTATATATTTAATTACCGCAGAAAAAATCTCTGCGTAAGCCTGCAAAATGCAGACCCAAGACTACTACTTATCTAATTCGTAAGCAGTATGAAGCACGCGAACCGCAAGCTCACCGTACTCTTTAGCAATCAACACCGAAATTTTTATTTCAGAAGTTGATATTACGAGAATGTTAATTCCCTTTTCAGCAAGTGTTTTAAACATTGTATGGGCCACACCAGAGTGCGAAACCATGCCAACGCCAATCACTGAAATTTTTGCAACATTTTCATCAATCGAGATCTTTTCATATTTGATTTGATCTGAGATTGAATCAAGAGCTGATTTAGCGCGACTCAACTCTTCTGTGGCAGTTGTAAATGTTATATCGATAAATTTTCCATCAACACTTGCGCTTTGCACGATCATATCGACATTGACTTCTTTATCAGCCAAAACGCCGAATATTGCCGCCGAAAGACCGGGATGATCTGGCATGCGCGATAACGTGATGCGCACGTCGTTCTTACTGTAACTAATGCCGGTGATAACTCTTCTTTCCATTATTTCCTCCTCATTATTAACTAAAATTGTTCCAGATTCTTCTGTAACTTCTTGAAAACTTGAAAGCACACGCACACGCACATTGTGAGCCATGGCCATAGCAACAGAACGGGTTTGCAGCACTTTTGAGCCACTATAAGCCATTTCAAGCATTTCTTCGTAGGCAATTTTATTGAGCTTGCGCGCTTTATTTGTAATGCGTGGATCTGTAGTATAAACGCCGTCAACATCGGTGTAAATATCGCATAAATCAGCCTTAACCGCAGCAGCAATAGCTACGGCCGAGGTATCGGAGCCGCCGCGACCAAGTGTAGCAATGCGACCAGAATCTCCATGCACTCCCTGAAAACCAGCAATTACAATAACATCGTGAGTTTTTAATGAATTAAGCAAGAAGTCACCATCGATAGAATCAATGCGCGCCTTGCTGTGAACGTCATCGGTTTTCATGGGGATTTGCCAACCAAGAAAGGAACGGGCTTTATAGCCAATACTCTGCAACTCAAGCGCAAGAAGGCCGCAGGTGATTTGCTCGCCGCTTGAAATAACTGAATCGTATTCCGCCAAAGCGTCATCACTCATTAAAGACGAAACTTCGTGACAATAAGAAACTAGCTGATTAGTAACGCCAGACATTGCCGAAACTACAACAATTACCTGATTTTTTTTATCAAGTTCGGCTTTAACTTTTTTTGCCACATTTTGAATGCGCACAATGTCACCCACCGAGGTGCCGCCAAACTTTTGAACAATAATGGCCATTTTGGAAGTTCAAATTTAAGTGAGCTTAAAACCTATAGTTTTAATAGGCATTTAAGGCGTATTTTAAGCTCGTGTTATTATAGATAGTGGTTTATCCAAAGCGATTGTAGCAGGCACACTTCTTTTTTACAAGAAAGAATTGCTAAGAAAGAAAGTCTTAAGTAAGTTTAACAGCTAATTGCCATAATTAACAAAGAAAGTTCAGGAGCCAGTTTAAAGACATTAAACATCCCTACTATTAATTATCGCCAACTTAATTACCGCAAGCCAAAAGGCTTGCTTTTGCAATGATTTAACAACTAAATTTTCTTAAAAATGCTAAAACTAAAAAAACTTGCCCATAATCTTTTTTTCAAACTTTTTATCGGTTTTTTAGTGCTATCATTCACCTTTTTTGGAGTGAGTAATTTTGTGCTTAATAGCGGCAATTCTTGGATCGCCAAGGTTGGTGGCAAACAAATTTCTTTTTCAAAACTAAACAAGGCAATGCAAGCTGATCGCGAGGCAATTTTGCGCGCTAATGCACAAAATCCGCAAGCAATTCAATATGTTGAATCGCCACAATTTCGCTCTGATGTATTGGGGCGCCTAGTTAATCATGTTATTATAGAAAAATTACGTGAAAATTTTGGCATCGAAGCTAGTCGTAAAATAATTCTTGAGGGCATTGCCGCCAATCCACAATTCATGCATGATGGCAAATTTGATCGCGCCGTTTTCAAAAACTTTCTTAGTCAAAATGGTCTCGATGAAGAAAAATACGTTAAAGCAATTCAAGATGAAATTGTCGGCGCGATGATAGTAAATTCAATCTCTCTCACCTCTCCGGTTGATGAAAAATTAGTAATGAAAGTTGTAGCCTTAAAAGATGAAAAAAGAATCGCCGACGTTATCGTTATTTCTGATAAAGATATTGGCAATATTGCTGCACCAAACAGCGCCGAGCTTGAGGCATTCTTTGCTAAAAATAAGCAAAAATTTACCGCTCCAGAAATGCGCAAAATTTCTTACGTTACATTGGGGCAACAAGATTTAAGCAGAAGTATTACAGTTTCAGAGCAAGAAATTGCTGCCGAATATGAAAAAAACAAAACCAATTATCAGCAACCAGAAAGAAGAAATTTTTATCACGTACTTTTTGCTACCGAAGATAAAGCCGCGCTATTCTTGGCTGCGCTAGAAAAATCAAATGAAAAAAATAAAGCAAAAGCCTTTGCAGAAATTGCTAAAAAGCTTACAAATAAAAATACAAAAGAAATAACTCTACAAAATTTTTCTGAAAAAGATTTATTGCCCGATATTGGCGTTCAGGCCTTTAAACTCAACAAAAACGAGGTTTCATCGGCTTTAAAAAGCCCGCTTGGTTTCCATGTTTTTTTAGTAAACGACATTAAGGCGGGTGGAATAACTCCATTGGCAGAAGTTAAAACCGCTATAAAACAAAATATTTTACGCACTAAAAATGAAGAATTAATGCAGAAAAAAATCTCTGAAATTGAAGATCACCTCCTCACTTCAAATTCTTTAACAGAAACTGCAAAAAAGTTTAGCCTAAAAACCCACGATACAATTAAAATTAACGATAAAGGACTTGATGAAAAAGGCGCCGCAATAGCCTCTATAAAAGATTTAAGCGACTTCACTAAAAATGCTTTTGCTTTAACAGCACAACAAACTTCTAAACTTTATTACGCCGAATTAAGCGGAACTTTTTACGCAATAAAAGTTGAAGAAATCGAAAAGTCTCACGAACAAAAATTAGAGGAAGTTAAAACAGAAATTACCACTAACTACGTTAAAGAAAAAAAGGCAGAAAAACTACGCGAACTAGCAACAAATATTTCTGCAGAGATTTTTAAAAATCCTGGAGAAGCCTTGCAAATAGCAGCTAAGAATCACTTAAAAATTGAAAAAAATAAAACCTTTCCGCGCTTTTTTTATCTTGAATTTCAGGGTAAAAAAATTCCTTATTCTAGCAGATTTTTAGAAGAATTATTTAGTGCAAAAGTTGGACAGATCACTTCTGCCTCGCCAATAAGCGGACAAGAATTTAATATCGGAATTTTGCGCGAAATTAAAAAAGCTCAAATCACAGAAAACCAGGTGGCTCTTGGTAAGGCC
>Ga0209550_10000452_pt1 | contig 38425 bp, 42 predicted proteins | sample LauGreSuBDMM15SN_2_FD_187567 | JGI IMG/M metagenome (GOLD analysis project Ga0209550, IMG submission 187567) | Freshwater lake microbial communities from Lake Michigan, USA - Su13.BD.MM15.SN (SPAdes) (version 5) | ecosystem: Environmental > Aquatic > Freshwater > Lake | place: Lake Michigan... | reverse complement strand
AAGGGTAGAGATAATGTAGAGAGAAATTTTGTTCTTTTTGATTCCAGTAGACCCTTTTTTACAAAACTTAAGGACAAATTTAGGGAAATCATAATTCAAAGAGGTGACGGATCCATGGCAACAATTGTTAAAAAATTATTCGAGGAAGGCGTCTTTCCGCCAAACGAAACATTCGAGGAAGTTTTTGAAAAAGTCTTGGAAGACTATATGCATGGACTTCTATGGGGCGTTTTAATAAAAATATATGAATCGAACAATAAAACGCAATATCCTATAGCTCCTTCGCTTATGTATAAAGTAAATTATTGTGCTGGTTTTAATGAAGATTTTGTTGTTTTCGACAAAGGCTTTTTCGACGCTAAAATTAATGAGTCACAACTCAAGTCAAACCGACTCAAAGGTAGTGGTGATCCTAGATATTGTACAAAATGTAATGTTAATGACAATTCAGTTGTTACCGACTGTAATGACTGCCCCTAATTAAAATCGCTATCTGCGTAAAAAGGTTTTTAATTTTATAAAATAAAAAAAACGTTCATTCTTATAGAAAAAATTGAATTCATTTGTCTTCAAACTACTGGGTATAAAACTAGTATAAAATAAACATGATTTACGCAGAAATAATCGATTCGAGTGATGACGAGACACAAAAAGAGAAAACTCCTAAGAAAAGACAAAAACGGGAAATAAAGGTCTTGGAAAAATATTTTCAGTTGGAGAATACTGCGATTGAAATAGGGGTAGACGAAGCAGGACGAGGACCCTTATTTGGACGCGTCTATACTGCAGCCGTTATTCTACCTAAAGATGACAGTTTCGATCATTCTAAAATGAAAGACAGTAAAAAGTTTCATAATAAACAAAAAATCGAAGAAGCTGCCCAATATATAAAGGAAAATGCAATCGCGTGGTCAGTTACCTTTGAAGACGAGAAGGTAATTGACGAAATAAATATTTTGCAAGCTACACAGAAATCGATGCACAATAGTATTTTGCAAACGATGGAGAAAAATTATCAAAAATGTTTAACCACTCAGGAATATACATTACTCATCGATGGGGATTATTTCAAATTCCTTGTGAAACCTGATTGTTGCTCTAGATACTATCCTCAATGTATCGAAGGAGGAGACAATAAATATACAGCAATTGCCGCGGCATCTATTCTAGCCAAGGTAGAACGTGATAAATACATTGACTCATTGTGCCAAGAACATCCACATTTGATGGAAAAATATAGCTTGCATACGAATAAGGGCTATGGGGCTAAAAAACATATTGATGGCATAAAAGAACATGGTATTACGAAATGGCATCGAAGAAGTTTTGGTATTTGTAAAGGGTTTTTGTAAATTATTATACGCGTTATAAGGATATAAAAATTGCGATTTATTATATATTATAAAATGGACGATACAAAAAGACCTCTTCGTTTAGAAGATTTTCTGGAAGAACCTACTAAAAACAATAAAAACTATTCACAGAATGACAAAAACAATGTAGAAAAAAACCAGCAGGAATTTGGACATAAAAAACGGATAAAACCATGACGCACGGGAACGAAAAGTCAACAACAAATTGCACCCAAAGGATTCAACAAGGGGTTCCGTGGTTAAAAGGCAACTGTAAAAAAATAATATGTGAATGAATCAATTTATAAAATTGCTGAGAACATATTATTTTTTTGATTCAAAATATGCATTTAATTTGTTATAACTGTCATTATTATTCAATTTGCAAATTCGATGCGTTTGTCCCATTTCAATAGAGCAACCATTAGATCTCGAACAAATTTCCAAACAATCACCCATTTTTTTTACCCATCTTATACATTTTTCGTTTATTATTTTGTTATCGTCTGCTTTTATAAAGTGATTCTCCATTTTATATACGCTTATAAAAAACTCTTTATATAATAAAATTGAATAAAAATATAAAAAATTTATATTTGTTACATATAACGAATATAAATAAAATGGATACAAATCCTATCGTCTTGGTGTTTGATACGGAAACAACTGGTGTCGGCCCCAATTATTATAAACTACTTGGTTGGCAAGCATCGCAAAAAATAGGGAACTTGTTAGACAGCGCGGATCCTGTAACTTGGTCTAAAGAAATTGATAAATGGGATCCAACTCGAATTGCGCAGTTAAGTTATATTCTCTATAACATGCAAACGAATGAATATAAAATATTCAACAAATACATTCGATTACCTAGCGAATTGACATCTTCTTTGCTAAACGATGATAAAACCCACCCCATTATTTTAGCCACTTTACGTGCTGCACAAAATCTTCCAGATGAAGAATTAGTCACTATGGAAGAAGCACTTGTTGAATTTATGAGCGATTTTGAAAAAGCAACAATTGTTGCAGCGCACAATGTGCAATTTGATACCAAAATGATTCTCTCCGAAATTGTTCGTCTTGAAAAGAAAAATAATGGATCTCAATACACATCATTCTTCTCGACAATAAAACAAAACATGGATAAATTTTATTGCACGATGTGTGCAAGTAAACTTATTGTAAACATCGATACGAAAATGAATGGAGAAAAAACACAAAGAATGCCTTATTTGGAAAAAATAAAAATATTTCCTTATCCAAAAAGCAGTCGATGGGAATTAGTAGAAAGCCCTGCCATGAAACCTCCCGCGCTCTGGGAAGTCTACGATCGCATGTTTGGTTATCCTCCGCTAGATTCTGCACTCCACGATGCAATTATCGATGTGGTCATATGTTTGCGAGTATTTTATAGATTATGGACAACAGGCAATCATGTTCGAGATCCTAAATCTGTTTCACAAATTGTGAATCCCAACGTTTGTGGAAAAAATGCTGAACACGATATCTATGGTAAGGACAAAAATACTGGCGGCGAAATTTCCAAATATATTGATGATATTACTCCGTCTCCTATTGATCCTTCAGGTAATTTTGCAAAAGATTCATTAAATAATTGTTACGCTGGACAGCCATATTCGGGACTTCCAGGACAATACATACTTGCAAAAGGTGGCAAAAAAAAAGGTACTACTAGGAAAACGAGAAAAAACAAGAACCGAAAACAACAAAAGCGCCAAAATAGAAATAAGAAATAAATATGAAAAAAGTGTTTACACATTTTTTCACGATAATCATGTTTAGATCCATACAGACAATGGATATTCCCAGAAATAATCTACTATTTTGTTTTTCTCCCAACAAGTACACGTTGTCCAGTTATAGATGTAATTATTCCAACTTTTACAAAAATATCCACTATAGTTTCCACAATTAGAACAATGAAATCCTTTCAATTTGAATTTTTCTCCATATTCATTTTCATTTTCATGTATTTCAAAATGCCAACAGCCATCATCACTTTCCGAGTAAGTGTAAAGATCGGCGCTTCGAATTATACGATTTATCTTTAATTTATTTTGTTTTGCTACCTCTTCAATATTAACAAAACAAAATTCTTTGATAATATTGATGACATCTGTAGGCAATTGAATTTCATTTAGAATTAATTGTTTGGTGATGATATTCATTTTTAAGTATTTTACATTAACCCTGTTTCTAAAAAAACAAATCAATTTTTTATCCATTGGTATGTAATAAATTTTACAACAAATGAGTTTTAATATTATGGGTTACCCCAATGCTTTTGTAAAAAACATCAATACTCCACGCAAAAGTATCAAAATTATATTCAGTTACTGAAATTATTATTTCACTACCATTTTTACTTATTATTTTACTCTCTCCAGATATTGAATATGGATTTTGAAGTATTTTTTGTTTTATTAATGATTTTTCTTTTAAAACAGAATAACGAATGTCATCTTTGGGAATTATATTTATAGCTTTACCATTTCGAATTGTGAAATGCTTATCAAATGACAATATATTATTGGTGATATCGATTGGTAGTAAGTGGTACATACATATTATAATACTTATTTTATATCTTTATATTCTCTTTTTTTGTAACTAAAAAAAATATACAAAATAAAGGTCTAAAAACAAATCGGTATATCTTGTACAAAAGTCGCATCGCCATTTTTATCCCACTTGACAACAATCGCCATTATTTCAACCCCCGAATCTCGTGCTATTTTTACCGCCTCTTTATATTCTGGATCATAACTACACGGTTGAAAACGGTCTACGTCATCTCGTTGTATAACAAAGCATAAAATACAACGTATTGGTTTATCGTGAGTAGTTTCGCTCTTAATAAATGTAAGCTCTTTTACGTGTTTCAAAGCTCGCGGACTAACAGTATCTGTGGTTTTTTTTCGGTAACCTTCTGGGAAGTAAGCAACCTTTGAATGAAATGGAATATTGGAATAATCCAAAGATTCTTTTTTTTGCAACCCTTTTGTTTTCTTGACTTGAGGTATCTCCTCATAATTCGCAATCGGGACATTTTTTATTTCCATAATAAATGGAATACCATTCTCGTCAATTCCAGTAAAATCAAAACGAGAATCGACTTTATCTTTTATTTTTATGACAGTTTCTCTCTTGTAACGCTTTGGATGCAACCAAGCGAGGGAACCGCATTTTAACGCATTTTCAACCAATTGTTCAGCTAATTTTGGATAAATCCCCACAACGACTTCGCACCCTGGATGTTGGGAATCATTGACAATAGATAAACAAATGCGATGACTGCATTTTTGTTCGACATTTTTCCCTTTTTTAGGTAAAACAGTCATAAGAACGTTTGCACCTTCTTCGGCCATCCCTCCACAACCAAGGGATGGACTATGCACTACTATTTCTCTCTGTACTTCATTTTCACAAATCAAAATGTCTGCAACGTAAGGAGATTTAATGTGTTTTGACGGTCTGCTAATAATAGTCCCTTTTACAAGAGGACCAATACTTAATATGATATTTTTGGTAAGTTCGACACTTGTTTCATTTGTTTCATTTGTTGACATTTTATGTTATTTAATTTTATGTGTAATACTATACATAAGTTTTACAAATAAATCAATTTTATTTGTAAATAATACTTTTATACCTATCCTTCTTTTACATATTTCCAGCGCATGATGCACCATAAAATATTATTCGGTAGACTGTTTAGTTCTTTGGCAATATCAACATAGTCCATGTTATTTTCATAATGGAGTTTCATTATTTTTACTTTTTCTTGATCTGTAAAATACCTATTTATAGGAAAATTGACTTGGTTCAATGTATTTGGCATGGTTGATTATATATGTAAAGAATTATTTAAACTTTTTTTATTTGTAAGATTACAAATATTTACGCCGAACACATTTCACATATTTCGTCTTTCTCCTCCTCTTTTTTCTCGGGTTCAATGGTAAATTGTTGTGCCTGGTGTTTCGCTTTACGTCTTAAATAATAGATTCCCGTTTTCAACCCTTTCGACCAAGAATAAAAATGCATGGAAGTCAGTGTATTGTAATTGGGATCTTCTAACCACAAGTTCAAACTCTGGCTTTGACAAATAAAAGCCCCTCTATCTGCCGACATATCAATCAAATGTCTCATAGGAATTTCCCATACGATTTTATACTTATTTCGAATATGCTCAGGTAAAACAGACAATTGTTGAACACTTCCCTTGTTCGCAATAATATTCTGTTTTATTTCTTCGTTCCACAACCCTAACTGAATCAATTCTTTCATCAAATATTTATTCGGTACTACGAATTCTCCAGCCAAAGTTCGACGTGTATAAATATTACTAGTGATCGGCTCAAAACACTCGTTAAACCCTAAAATTTGCGACGTACTTGCCGTAGGCATCGGCGCAACCAACAAAGAATTACGTAGTCCGTCCCGAATAATATTTTCTTTCAGCTTTGCCCAATCATATCTTTGCGAAGGCACCACGTTCCACATATCGAATTGCAAGACACCCTTCGATGCAGGCGATCCTATAAAAGAACTATAATAACCTTCCTCAACAGATAATTCATTGCTTTTTTCCAGCGCTCCATGATAGATCGTTTCGAATATATTTGTATTTATTTTCTTCGCTTCTTCGCTGTGAAATGCGACATCCATTAAAAAGAACGCATCAGCTAATCCTTGAATACCTATACCAATGGGACGATTTTTAAAATTGCTCTTTTTTGTTTTTTCTGTAGGGTAAAAATTAATATCAATCACTTTATTCAAGTTATGGGTTACCACCTTTGTTACTTCATGCAGTTTCACATAATCGAACTCTTTTGTTACAGGATCTACAAAGTTGGGTAAACCAATAGAGGCTAAGTTGCATACCGCGGTTTCCTCTTCATTCGAATATTCCATGATTTCGCAGCACAAATTGCTGCTTTTAATTGTCCCTAAATTCTTTTGATTCGATTTATTGTTTGCCGCATCTTTAAACAGCAAATAAGGAGTTCCCGTTTCCATTTGCGCATCCAAGATTTGATACCATAATTCTCTGGCGGTGATGGTTTTTTTCGCTAAACCAGCCAACTCGTAATGCTGATATAATTTTGCAAAATCATCTCCATAAACATCGGCTAATCCAGGGCATTCGCTGGGACAGAAAAGTGACCATTTTCCATTTTCCTTTACACGAGTCATAAATAGATCGCATATCCATAGCGCATAAAATAAATCTCTGGCTTTTAATTCTTCGTCGCCGTGATTTTTCCGCATTTCTAAAAAATCTTGAATGTCTGCGTGCCATGGCTCGATATAAATCGCAAAAGAACCATTACGTTTTCCTCCGCCCTGATCTACGTAGCGAGCAGTATTGTTAAAGACGCGCAACATGGGGACAATTCCATTGGATTTACCATTCGTCCCCTTGATTAGCGTGCCTTTGGAACGTATATTATGAATGTGTAGGCCGATTCCGCCCGAATATTTGGAAATAAGTGCGCAATCTTTTAAAGTGTTATAAATACCTTCAATACTGTCTTCTTCCATCGAAATCAAATAACATGAACTTAATTGAGGACGCGGAGTTCCTGCATTAAATAGTGTGGGCGTTGCATGGGTAAAATATTTTAAAGACATGAGATCATACGTCTCCTTTACCAATTTCATATTGGATCCGTGAATGCCTATGGAGACTCTTAACCACATGTGCTGAGGTCTCTCCAAGATCGTGGAGTTTGTACGAAATAAGTAGGCGCGTTCTAACGTCTTGAAACCAAAATAATCTATCAAATAATCGCGCTCGTAATCGATCATGTCTTCCAGGATTTCTCCAAGAGGGGAATTAACGATATTCCATAAATCGGTGGATATGAGGGGCGATATTCCCTTCGAGTCTTGTGCAAACTCGTGTAATTTTTTAACGACATTGTAAAAAGAAGAGTCAGTATTTTTATGATGGTTTGATATTATAATTCTGCTGGCTAATGTATTGTAATCTGGGTGATGAGTGCATAAAGATGCGCATTGTTCGGCAGCTAATTCATCTATTTTCGAAGTGGGAATGGTATCGTAAATTTGGTCAATGACTTTCATGGCAAGTGCTGAGTAATTAATCTGTATTTTGGCTTCTGTTCCCAATTTTTTAATTCGAGTCAATATTTTATCAAATGCGATTTCTTCTAGTTCACCATTGCGTTTTGTAACTCTCATATCATTTATTTCCATAGAACCGCCTGTAGTATATAATTTACTGAAGTCATTTTTAAATGGTTATTTTTATGTAAAATGATAGTTAGAAAAAATAACTATTTTAATTTTTATAATGTAATATATATAGTTATACCAGAATGAAAAAAATGATGAATTATATACAACTTATAGTAATGGTATTTATATTATTTGTAGTTATTATAGTCTATATTACAAAATCTTCTAACAAAAATGGATTCGACAATTATAATTTAGCAAGTCCAGGTTATTACCCAGAAAATGTTGTAACTCCGCTGTTAAAAGGAGAATATCCATTAACAGGTAACAAGAATGTTTCGAGCAATGAGTATAGCGATATATGGTGGCATTATCCCGCTTTCCGTGTTGGATCTTACAAACAGATCACCAATAATTTGAGATATTATCGAAACCCTGATGAAGGCACATGTGTCGGTGCTGAATTTTGCGGCGCCTTATATCACGATAAAAAAACACCTACAAACATAAGTATTCCATTAGATCCTGTCCCAAATGGAGAAGGACCCCGTATAAATTATTATAGATTCAACCTTTGAGAAAGGTTGAGCCAAAATCCACCTTTTTTCCACCTTTATAAAGGTTGTTTTTTGGCTCCACCTTTATAAAGGTTGTTTTTTGGCTCCACCTTTCTCAAAGGTTGATTTTGGCTCCACCTTTCCCAAAGGTGGATTTTGTCTCCACCTTTCCCAAAGGTGGATTTTGGCTCCACCTTTCCCAAAGGTGGATTTTAGCACAACCTTTCCCAAAGGTTGTTTTTGGCTCCACCTTTTATAAAAGGTGGATTTTTTCCCTTAACCAGGGTTATTTCATTCGTGTCTTTATTTACATTTAACAAACACCCTGGGGACAAATCTTCTAAACTAGTTTCACTATCTTTTCTTACTCTTTTATTTGGCGCTCGATGTTGATATCCGCTTATACGTTCCTTTTCGACAATCCTCCATAATTCTTCCATTTCAGCAATGTTATTGTTGAACCAAGCGCGATTTCTCAATACCAAAACACAGCTCATTTTTTGCAATTTCCAATAAATATTTTTGATCCATGTCAAATGAGGAAATTCGAGCTTATATTTGTCAAGCATTTCTTCTTCCCAGTCATCTTCGTCAGTTAAATGGAGAGGTTTATACAAATAAGTTGGTTTTCCTTCTTTGCTCGAGAAATACATGATGACACCCTTAAATTTATCATCACTTAACAAGGTTTCAGTATCTTCACAGTAATCAGTATACGATTCATATTCTACAAACTTTGTCTCCAGAAAATCGCATTCGTCTAAATTACACACTTCCATTTGCAATTGCATTTGAACCCAGTATTCTTTTTTAGGAATGCCATTTATTTCGCGGTTTACAATGTTTTTAATTTCCAACATTCGTCCATATCTATCTTTTGTTGGATCTACATTGATACCATCTGGCGAAGCGCCTACGAATTTATAGGTATCGTGTTGAATACATCCAAAATCTTCAATGGTCGTATCGTACAGATGTTCATAAATGAGAACAGACAGAGGTTCGTATTTTTGTCCCCAATGCAGCGTCGTATTTACGTTCACTGGACTACAGGTAATTTCATTTACAACCTTTAATGGCTGACATTTTTCATAAATCAATTGATTTTTGACATTTTGATTTTCGAATGCTTTATACGCATTACTTGCGGTAATCAAATTGTGGCGAAATTCATACCACGCATTTGTTCTTTGCGTCGGCTGTGGCTTATTGCGCAATTTTACTAGTGTCTCGTCAATGATTTTCCGATTGGGTTTATATAAAATAACTGCGTCACTATAAGAACGGTATGGCATCATCGAGTTGAAGAAGATATCAAATGCTTCTTCAATAAGATCGTCAATGTCTTCCTCTATTTCTTTGCAGTATTTGATTTCCTCATCGAATGTAATATAAAACAATTCTTCGACATGTTCTTTGAAGTCTTCCTGAAAATCGCAATCAGTGATTGCTTTCGGGTTTTCTTCAATGTATGTTTCCATGAGATGCAATAATGAATCCAATAAATCCAATGCATCTTTTTCGTTTATATATTGATATTCTTGAGGGACAATTGTGCTAATGATATTTTCTAAATCATACAATTCATTCATTCTCATTTTATATCCTCTAGTAACTATTATATTATACAAAGAAGTGTTTATGCCTAAATCCATAATTTTTAATAAGTGGGAATTTAAAAATTATAGGTTTCTTCTAAGATTATTCTTTTTCTTCCTCGGAGTCTTCTGTCGATGTTAAATTCTTAGCAGTTCCTTTCAATTTTTTTGGCGCAAGTGACTTTATAGTAGATACCCTTTTATCCACATTTTTAATTGTGAAATGGTTTTTTACTTTGTTATGAAATAATCCAGGTATATCCTTTACTAGACCGTTGACTTTATCGTAAGTGACGTCTTTTACGCGCTGTAGTCTTTTTCTATCCAAACATTCTTTCAAAAACGCGAGTAAACCATTGTATTCTTGTTCTTCCAATTGTTTTTCTTCTTTGTACTTCTCGGCGAAAGACAATAGCTTTTTCGTTTTCAATGTCTTATCTAATTTACTCCACGGTTCCTGGATATTGGTATTCTTTTCGTTTTCCAAAAAGGTCTCCAAATTTGATAAATTGTTTGTATTTATCGTACTAGGTGTCCACTTGATGCCATTTAACATCATCGTTTTATATTTTACATTGTTTGTTTCTTCTACTTTTGCGTTCTCATTTTCCATGGTTGTATTATATTGTATTATGTTGGCTTAAGTTTAACTCACTTTTTTAAATATTAATAATAAGATATAATTCTATATTCCTTTTGTAGTATTATATTATAATCAACAAATGGAAATAAAAAATGAAAATGAAAATGAAAATGAAAATGAAAATGAAAATGAAAATGAAAACAAAAAAATCTCAATAATAGGAACTAACAATAGATATCAAATCAAAAAGATGATCCAGCCTAAAATCGACAAAAAGAGAAAAGGATTTGAAAATATAAATCAAGTCTATTCTTGTGAAAAACAGAAACAAATTATTTCGCTTTTGTTAGATGCATCGTATCTACCCAATGAATCTAGAATTTTTTTAAAAGAGATGAAGCACAAAATATCAAGTTACAAACAGCAAGATCTTTTGAAAAAGTTATACGATCCACTGAATTTTATAAATTTAAAAGAAATCATAGTTTTGTTAGATGCATGCAACTTAAATTGTTATTATTGTTCTCAGCAAATTTATATTCTTTATGAAAAGGTTCGAGAGAATATGCAATGGACCCTAGACCGCATCGACAACGACAAAGGACACAATAAAGACAATGTAATTATTTCCTGTTTAGGTTGCAACTTAAAAAGAAGAACCAAATCCAAAGATGCCTTTTTATTCACCAAAACTTTTAAAATTATTCGCAAAGAATAATTGATGGGCTTATATTTTTTGTATATTCTCTATGGCGGATTTTTCTACAGCCCTATAAATATACGCATAATAATATTTCAATGAAAAGGTTGTTCCGTTCATGGTAAATACAACGATATGTGTTGTCATAACGTAATACTCTTCGTTTAGCAAGCAATAAATAACAGACAGTAAAGAAGCCATGCACCAAATGAGCCAAATATAAATATTACCCAAAGTTGCTTGCTTTGATATAATGACATGATAAAGCTCTGGTAAATATCCTGTAAAAATAAAGACTGAAGAAAGAATAGATAAATAATAGTAAGCCATATTGTAATTATTCTGGCGAAATCTTTATGTTAGTTCATAAGTTAAATACACCGCAAAGAAATATTGTGATAGAATAATGAATGAATGGAAATGGAGTAATGGTTCTGGATATTATAAATCAGCGCGACAATATCCAAAACAAAAACAACAAGAAGAACAAGATGAACATGAAGAACATTTGGAAAAAGTAGACGACAGTGCAATTAACCAATCATTGAATGGTTTCGAAGATTTTGCATTTGAATCCACCTTTTCCCGAAATTCTAATTCTTCTGGAAATCGCAGAGAAGATTTAGACAATAAAATATCAGGTAGGGATCCGCTCTTTCAAAGAGGAACAAATCCTTTTCTACAAGATACAGATTATGTAAATGACGTGTCGACCAGAGATATGTTTTTGAAACCAGTAAACACTACCTTTGACAAAATAGAGCACAAAGAATAAAACGTGAAAAAAGTAATAAATAATAAAAAGTAGTAAATAATAAAACAAAAGTAATAAAAACAACTTAAACATTTTCGTAAAAACTTACATAATGAATCATTTAATGGCTTCCTCTTATACAACGCAAAACAATCTGCTTTTAAATAACTTGATGGAGTTTTATAAAACTGGGGATAACATGGAACGTATGTTGAAAATTATTACTGGAGAATCTAAGATTTCACTTCGCATTGTTGATTGGTTCGCCACTAATTATGCGAAGAAATATTACACGTTGTATACAATTGACGAGACTGAGAATAACGTCGAGCGTCGATTTAAAGTATACGTGGATTACAAGCTAAAATTGAAGGCTTATTCTAAAAAACGTTTCGATCCTTTTTGTAGATGGGATCGCATTAGTATTCCTTACAAAGAGAATTCGTATATTGAAACCACAATAGGGCAATTAAATTTTTTTAAATGGGCGCTAGAGAATGAAGTCGTTGATTTTATTGATAAGAATTATGATGTCATTGAGAAAGATATGAATAATCGTAACAGCACTTCCAAGAAGAAGGAAATTGTTGACAATTCGAAAACGCGCAAAAAGAGAGAAGAACTCTCTATTTCGGCAACAAAAAGTATCAAAAAGGAAAAGGTTGAAATCGTGGTACAATTTAATTAATTGTCAGCGAAATATAAATTATTATGTTTAAGTTTAAACATAATAATTTAATACTATTAATAAATGAATGGGAAATACCCAATCTATTAAAAAAATAAATTTCGAAGATATTCAAATTGTTCTAAAGAATCCAGAATCGTATCTTCTTATCAATACCTTAGCAGAAGTCGATCAAAATTGTTTGATAAAAAATACAATACCGATTCATGCTGAGGAGAACATTATTAACAAACATATGCGTTCTGGCAAACATATTCACATTGTTATTTACGGCAGAAATTCAAACGACGAACGATTATACAAAAAATATCAACAATTATTATCACTGGGTTTTTACAATGTATGTGTTTATCTTGGTGGATTATTTGAATGGTTATTATTACAGGATATTTATGGTGCCGACGAATTTCCCACTACTTCTAAACAATTGGACATGTTAAAATACAAGGCGAATTCGGTTCTTAACGTATCTCTTCTTGAATATACCTAATTATCCTTCTTCTTGAATATAGTTGATTCTTCTTCTTGAATATACATAATTATTCCTTTGTCCAATCTATATTTTCTTCCAATTCATCTTTACATTCGTCGATTATTTCTAAGGCTTGATTGGCCAATGAATCTGCGATCTTATTTTCCTTTCGATATACATGTTCAAAGATCACTGTCGAAAATCGCGATGCTAAATCTGCAGCCTTTTGATATAAGGGCAGAATCGAAAGCGATTTCACATTGTATTCCTTTTTCATTTGTTTGATAACAAGTTGACTGTCGCCTACTATTGTTATGTTCATTATGTTCAGCCGTGACGCCTTCGTAAGGCCTAAAATAAGTCCGTAATATTCGGCTTGATTGTTGGTTTGTTCCATACCGACGAATTGGCAGCCTTTCCAAATGATAACATCGTTTTTGTAAAGAACAGCCCCTGCACCCGATGGCCCAGGATTACCTTTGCTGCAGCCGTCAAAATAAAGTATATATGAATCCATTTGTATTCGTTTGCGTGTACTATTTGTTAGGAAAAAAATATCAATTTTTTATTGATATTTTCTTTTTATGATTTCGATAAACCTAAAAAATTACGCCCAATTTTACTTGTAGCAAACATACCGCACCCAGAAGCAATCTGTGCATAAAAGATTTTAGTCTTTTTGGTGCAACATAGTAAATATACAGATAAAATAATAAAAAGTGTAAAAAACATCCAAAATAATTGAGTAAATCCGTCCATTATATAAATAAAGTAAGATTAAAAATATTATTTAGAGTTACTAAAAAAAGAATTTCGTAAACTTAACTTGTAAAATGTAAAAAAGTATAAATACCTTTTTTTATTTTATATAATTTTAGTATTGCATATTCACCAACAATTCAATGACATCATCGATCCACTTACACATAATATTTTTATTTTCAACAATATCAATATTGCCATCGAATATCATTTGATTTTTGCCAAACATTCCATTGGGTGATAAATACTCTTCGTGGTATATATGACATTCAAATAAATACTCGATTGGAATGACACTTTCCCCGATTCTTGATCGCTTTTGAACCCGATCATAACAATTTTCTGGATCCGCTTTTATATAAAACACATAATCGATGGGGCATTCTTTCACAAATTCATCAAACCAACACAAATATATTTGGTAATTGATGTCTTCGATTTTCGATTGTTCATATAACATCTTGGCAAACACCATTTTATCTGTATATAAACTACGTTCTGTAATGATGATCGCATTTTCATTTTCCAACATTGCGCTTTTTAGAATCGAGAGTCGGGAAATAAACGCCATCATTTGAAACGAAAAGGAATATTTTTCTTGATCTTTATAAAATTTTTGTAACATTGTTTCACCCTTTTTGTCTTTTATATTCTCCCATGCGTCGACTGGTTCCTTCAAGAAAATCACATTGGCATTCTCGCCAATTGCCTTTCTCAATTCCTCCAAAAAGGTTGTTTTACCAGAGCCGATATTGCCCTCGATCGAAATTATTCTGTTGTTTTTTCCCATTTTTTTGGCGCTTGCTTGTTTATTTCTAGTTTATCTTACTATTCTCTTATTTTCTTGTTTCAATTTTTAAATAAAATTGAAGTTTAAAAACATTGTATTACAATAACTAACAAACTAACAACTCCAATTACCAAAAATGGATCTAAAACAACGAAAACTATCAAAAGCCGAATGGGAATCCATTGAAATACCAGTTTCTCCCGAAGAAATTGAAATTCTCAAATTAATCACAAACGGATACAACGATGTAAATATCAAATACAACAAAAATTTGTCATTGTTCTCCTATTTAAAAATCGAATTCAATGAAAAGATGGAAGAATATTTATACAATACCTACTTTTCAGCTAAAATAAATGAAATCTTCAAAATATATCGAATCCAATATATTAAAATAGATGTAAAGCCAAATATAACAATAAAAAAGGCAGATCAAATACGTCTTTCGAAAAACGGTTTAACAAAAGAACTCATGGATAACGTTTATGAGTTTGAATTGTTACAACATTTGGAAGCGCTCTTCCAGTTTCAACAGAAAAAAGAACAAAAATGGCTCCATCATTATTTCACGCTGTACAAATTACTCAAGAATAATATACAAAAATTAAATAAATATATACAGCACGTCGTAGAAGAAGTGATAGTGCATTATAAAGACGAAGTTGATTTACTGCACATTATCCATAAATCCAACGATTATATCGAAAAGAATTCGAATTTGTTAAAATACAACGACATCACATTATACGATCACCAAAAGGATATATTTGAGGCAGTGAAAAATCCTGGGCCGAAATTGATACTCTATATTGCCCCCACAGGTACGGGTAAAACATTAACTCCTCTAGGGTTATCCGAGAGTCATAAAATAATATTCGTATGCGCGGCGAGACACGTTGGACTAGCTTTAGCCAGAGCCGCAATATCGGTTCATAAAAAGGTGGCATTTGCATTCGGTTGCACTAGCGCAGAAGATGTAAGACTTCATTATTTTGCAGCCAAAGAATTTAGTGTTGATCGACGCAGTGGTGGAATACGCAAAGTAGACAATACCATAGGAGATAAAGTTGAAATCATGATCAGTGACATTAAATCTTATTTATGCGCCATGTATTATATGAAAGCGTTTAACAAGGATGTGAGTAAAATTATTACTTATTGGGACGAACCCACAATTACGTTGGATTATGAGAATCATGAGTTTCATAGTATTATTCAAAAAAATTGGAAAGACAATTTGATCCCGAATTTTGTATTGTCTTCCGCTACGTTGCCCAAAATTCATGAGATTAGTGAAACTGTGAATGATTTTCAGGAGAAATTTTCTGGGGCAGTTATACATAATATTGTAAGCCATGATTGCAGAAAAACGATTCCACTCATTAACAATTCGGGTTATGTGATCATGCCGCATTATTTGAGAAACGATTACTCGAAAACATTGGAAATCGTGAAACATTGCGAAGATAATTTGACGTTATTGCGTTATCTCGATTTGAAAGAATGCGGCGAATTCATTCATTATTGCGAAACCAACGATTTCATTCGCGGAATAGCTAAAATAGAACGTAATTTTGGTTCCATTGATGATATTGACATGAAAAGTATCAAGATGCATTACATCAAAGTCATCAAAAATATTGTAGAATCGAATTGGTCGAATATTTCAACTCATTTTAAGTTGAAGAAAACAAAACGGGTTTTGTCGAACACATCGATTGATGTCAAGGGCAATAAAATATTAAAAACCAATAGCATAGGTCCAGGCGTTATAGGTCCTAGCGTTATTACAGTAAAAGCCCCTCTTGCAGGAAGTCAGCTTACTCGTTTGCAAAGTGAGCAAATGGTCATGTCGCCAAGTCTTGTAAAAACTGAGGAACCAGAAGGAATATGCGGTATTTATGTGACGACAAAAGACGCATTTTCATTGACGGAAGGTCCAACTATATTCTTAGCTACAGATGTAACCAAGATTGCGAAATTTTGTATACAGCAGGCCAATATTCCTTCTTTAGTCATGACTGATATTATGGAAAAGATTGAATTCAATAACAATGTGAACGAGAAAATCGATCATTTGGAAAAGGAGATTGAAACCGAATTGGAAAAAAATGCCAATAAGGAGGAAGAAAAGGACGAGGGAAATAAGCAATCGTATAAAGATAAAAAGCAGAAAGTGAAAGCACTCGATGACAAGATGGGTAAAACCAAGGATAGAAAAATCATTCAACTGCAAGAACAAATCGATCTTTGCCGAACTATGATTAAAAATGCGACACTGAATGAAATATTTATTCCTAATAAATTGGCGCATTACAACAAGTGGGCTGAAAATATGCCAAACAAAAATGTGTTTACGAGCGACATCGATGAAGAAACCATCGTTTCCATCATGCTGTTAAAAGACGTCGAAGACAGCTGGAAAGTGTTGTTGTTGTTGGGCATTGGCGTCTTTACGACACACGAAAGTATTGCTTATACGGAAATAATGAAAAAACTGGCTGATCATCAAAAGTTGTTCATGATTATCGCCGACAGTGATTATATTTATGGAACTAATTATCAGTTTTGTCATGGTTATTTAAGTAAGGATTTGAAATTAACTCAGGAGAAGATCATACAGGCCATGGGGCGTATCGGCAGAAACAACATCCAACAAGAATATAGTATTCGATTCCGCGATGACGAGCAAATTAATACGCTGTTTACAACGTATTCTCCTGACGAAAAGCCCGAAGTGAAAAATATGAACCTATTGTTCAATAGTAAGTAATTAGATTTGCATTTATCCAGTAAATTGTAAAAAATAGATAATTTTTTTATGTTATCTATTTTTTTAACCACCTCTCAAACGAAGCACTAAATGAAGCGTCGACTCCTTTTGAATGTTATAATCCGACAATGATCGACCATCTTCCAATTGTTTTCCAGCAAAAATAAGACGCTGCTGGTCAGGAGGAATGCCTTCTTTATCTTGAATTTTGGCCTTTACGTTTTCGATTGTATCGCTTGGCTCGACCTCTAAGGTAATCGTTTTTCCTGTCAATGTCTTTACGAAAACTTGCATGATTCTAATAGATGTTAAGAAATTATTTTTAAGTCATTTTGTGTTTATAAACATTTGTCTTTTGTGCAGATCGATTTGAAGAAGCAATCATTATACGTGATGTTTGTATTCAATGCTTTTGCTAGCGTTTTATCGCTTATGCTAAGTTTCTTAATACAATCATACTTACAAATAAAGCTTTGTATCAAATTGTTGTTACTGTCATATTGTCCGACGCCGTCTTTGTATAAAAACGGTTCTCCATATTTTTCAACAAACGCATCTGTCATGGTATCGCCGCATTTGGAATATAACATGTAATAATGATTGTCTTTTATAGATTCGTTTTTTACACAAGTATCAAGTGCCGACGACGATTGATAATCGTTGCATCTAGAAGCTGTTTTGCGGTCTAAATAGACGTTCAATATTTCAGTTTTTTCTTTGTTTACTTTTGCAATATAACCTAAATTTTGAAGTTTTGTTTGTTTTGTAGGTTGTATATTTTCTACAATAGTTGGATCTTTATTTCTTTCGACATATAACCATCTATAATTGTGGTAGATCGTATTTTCTTTTATGGCTTTGTCTATACTTGGTCGTTTTAACATAAAATTGTGTTCCTTGATACATTCTGCAACGGACTCATAAACTTTTACCAAATTCAACGTTTCTGCGTTTATTTGCTGTAATCTTGGCCCTAATGTTGGAAGAGGCTCTTGAAAATTAGTAGTAGTTTTTATTTGCGTACAACTTAATTTTCCTAATATTTCTTTGTTAGATTTTTCCAAATTTTCTATTTTTTCTAACATTTTTTTTTGATTCTCTAACAATTGGTTTATTTGTATATTTGTAATTTCGCAATCTTTATAGTTAGCTTCATTGTCCGTTACAGGATTAGAAAATAAGATATTCTTATAAGTATCTAACTGCAATTGCAATTTTTCATAATCGCTATTATTATATTCATTGAACTTTTTTATGTTGAACTGAATAATTTGTAAAATTGTCGCATAGGATAATTTTTTTCCAACTAAAAATAATTCACGTTCATTTTCATGTCCTTTTAAGTCTGTGACGCGATTAAATTTTATACTCTCATGGTCGTGAAGAAATGTCTCGAAATCTTTGCTTTTGATAACTGAAAAGCAATCTAATAATAATATTTCGCCGTATTTTGTTTTATGTTCATTGTATCTTAACTGCACGCCTTTACGGCTTTCCCCAATTTTTATAATATATTCGCCGTTTTCATGCGATTTTACTTTAATTATATACACAAGTGGACCCGAAGAACCAAAATCTCTCAATAACATTTTTTCTTTTTCTTTTTGTACCTTTTCATTCATTTCCTTTTTGTTGGTTTCTTCTATTTTTTGAATTTCTTGTTTTGCTTCTTGTAATTGTAGTTTGAATTCATTACTTTCTTCTTCTATTGTTTGTTGCAAGATTTCTTCTAATTTTATGAAATATTCGTGAATTTCTTTTGCTTTTTTTGTTTCTGCTTTGATGCAAAATAGTTTAAATGTTTTTATTGTCATGATAAATATCTCCTTATTGTGACCACCATGCTTTTTATTGTCATAATCTTGCTTAACCTTAGAGTTAAGCAAGTTTTTATAGTCTTTATCAATGACAAAATTTTTTTCCAATAATAATACTGATTTTTGTTTTGTAGAAAATCCTAACCATTTCCATATGTTATCTAGATCGATAACAAAATCAGTCGTAGAATTGTAGTTTAAATAACAAAAAAAGGAAGAAACAAATAACTGTTGTTCTGTTTCTGTAAAATTTTCTTTGATTTTATTTAATAATTTGTTGTTGTAAGCATTTGTAAGCTTTGTGATTGGGTTCGTTTCAATCAAATTCACTATGTCGAGAGTTTGCATTGGTTATAGTATATATATAATAACTATTTATTTAAGTTGTTTTTGTTTTTTAGAAACAAAAACAATTATTTAATTAATTTAACCAGAAAAAAATACATAAACAATAACAGTAAATAACCTCCAACTACTTAATTACTATATGCTAACCCCCCCATGCCGGACATAATTCTTAACACATTATAATTTGTAGCGTAGACACGCACCTTGGCGGTCTTTGTTCCCTCAACGGTAGCATTTGAGAGGACAAGCTGAAGAGTTGCGTTATCAATTCTCGAGAAGTTGCACGTGCCGCTGGGCTGATGCTCCTCGGGCCTGAGCGCAAACGAGTACACATTGATACCCTCATCGGGGCTTCTTGTGTGTGACTGGTAAGGCTGAACCCATGAGAAGTATGATCCTTCACGCTCTGAGAAACGATCCTGTCCGTTAAGCTGGAGCTTAGCAGTGACGACAGGGTTCTGTCCCCAACAGTGGAGGTCAAGAGATGTCTCGGTAAGAACGAATGTTCCAGCATCGGACACTGTTGAACCACTGTTATGGTTGGAAGTCTCAAGAGCGAGCTGGGCAAGAAGAGCGGGGTCAACACCCTCAGCAAGGCCAAGGTTGGCAGGACGTGTGATGGCAGGTCCGCCAAAGTTAGGCTCGTTGTAAGGGTTCTCGCTTCCGTGCCAGTATCCAGTGAAACCAGGAGGAATCTCGTAGTCAAGGGCGCCTGCGTCGTTGAATAGACCACGGGCATCGATGTACTCACCGCGGTTGACCTCCTGAGGTCCGCCAAACGCATGGATGGCGTTAGGAAGAGCATCGATGGCGTCAGTGTAGTTGAATGGCTGGGCGCCGAGAACCTTGAAAAGGAGGGCGTCGCAGACAAGGGATGAGCAGTAATCGACGTTTTGATCAGGCTGAACAACCCAGATAAGCTCCTTCACGGGGTGATTGAAGTTAAGCTTGATCTTGTTGGAAGATGAACCAACAGACTCGTCACCAGTGAACTGGAGCTGAGTGATGAGGTACTCGTGGGGGTTCTGTGCGAATCTTCTGCGCTCGTCAGTGTCAAGGAAGACATAGTCGACGTAGAGGGAAGCAGCGACCAAAGACTGATTGTAGGCAATGGCGGCAGGAACAGGGCGTCCAGGAACAAACTGTCCAGATGCGCCACTGTAAGGCTGTGTGTTGCAGCTCAGGGTTGTGACTGCCCATAGGCACTCATCAATAGGACGGATATCAAGGTTAATCTTGACCTCGTGGTACTGAAGGGCGATCAAAGGAAGAGCAAGACCTGGGTTTGTGCAAAACCAGAACTGCAGAGGGACGTAAAGCGTTGTCTCAGGGAGAGCATTACGAGGGGCGCAAACCTGGCGAGGGGCAAGAGAGTCACAAGGACCATCTACCTCTGCGAAGGAAGGATCAGTGATGAAAGTAAGCTGAGTGGTGTTACCAATCATCTTGAAGTAACCACGCTGCTGCTCGCTTGTCATAGTAAGCTGGTTCCAGATGTGCATCCAGTCACCGTACTGGCGATCGATTCTCTGACCACCAATCTCGACCTCAACCTGGGCAATGAGCTGCTCACCAGGGTAATCTAACCAACGGGCATAGACACCAGATCCAACGCCAGCGGCGTAGGATGCGATACCCATCAGCTGATTGATCTCAGGAAGAGTAACCTGCAGGTAAGTTCTGTAGGCTAAGTCACCATTTCTACTAATGGTGCACTGGACACGGCGACCGAAATCGGCCTGTCCGTTGAAAGTTTGTTCGATGGACTCGATGGCAAAGTTAGTATACCTACGGTAAGTAACTTTCCAAAAAGTGATCTGCGGGTTACCTGTAAGGTAGACGTCCTGGGCGCCGTAAGCGACAAGTTGCATTAATCCTCCTCCCATAGTTATAATATTGCTAAAGAAAAAAATTTTAGAAAAAATACAATTAATTAAATTAATTAAATTGATGGCTTTTAATAACACATACAACAATTATAACTATGTTTTCACAACTTATGGTATTAATTATGACGACAATATCTTATTCATGTCTAAATTATCTTTCATAAAAGTCGTCAAATAAGATTCTAAAAAGACCTCTTTTTTACCTTCATGTTTTTTGGACAAGAAATATGAGTCATTCTTTTTTTCGATTCTCCAACCTTCTTCTAAAGAATTAAATAAAAAAACCATCTTTTGGAATTTTATTTTATCCATATGTAGACTCTTTTTTTTCCCATCTTCATCTGTAATTTGAAGTGAAAATTCCATTTATATTTAGATTTTTATTTGTTTTTTTTATTTTTAACCATTCTTTAAACATCGATAAAATATATATAAATTTTATTTTAAATTAAATAAATTTTTGTTTATATACTTATCACTGTATCTATGCCAAGTTTCAAACCTAAAGCAAATAAAAAAATTACTATTTGCAAAAAAAAAGCCACTACATTAGATGGAAAACACAAGGAGTTTATGACAGAATTCGTAGAAGATGAATATAGAAATATACCTAAACTAAAACAAGAATACAAAAAATTGGAACAACAAAGTAAGCAATTAAATCAATCAATTGATCAAATCATGGAATACAAAGATCGTATGAGAGAAATATCCCAATCGATCAAAGAATTGAAACATAAGAAGAACGATTATTTTCTAGATAATTCTAAATATATTTTCGAATACTTTGAAAACAAAAAAAACATTTCAAATATGGATACTAAGAATTCTTCTAAAAATCAAATGTTGGATCGTTTTTTTAAAATAAAAAATGATCCATCGAACAACACCGATTCGCTAAATAATAATATTGTGCAAAAATATCTTTCAAACATTGATGAAAGTTTTCTAGATATAAATTCATTTGTATTTTCAACTGATGTATGTCAATCGTGCTTCAAGGGAGAACTTATTCCCTTGGATGATGAAGGCGTTCTTATATGCAATATATGTTCTGTAAACATTCCTTATTTGATTGAAAATGAAAAGCCGTCTTACAAAGAACCACCTAAAGAAGTCTGTTTTTATGCTTACAAGAAAATAAATCATTTTAAAGAAATATTAGCACAATATCAGGGGAAAGAGACCACGCAAATTCCACTCGAAGTTGTCGACTTAATCAAACAGCAGATTAAAAAGGAGCGCATTGAACTAGAGCAATTAAATCATTACAAGACAAAGGAAATCTTGAAAAAATTGGGGTTTAATAAATATTATGAACATATTGCATTTATTAAAAATAAATTGGGTATCAAGCCGCCTGTAATGAGTCCCGAATTAGAAGACACGTTATGTAATTTATTTATGGAACTTCAATCGCCTTATGCTAAAAATTGTCCTGATTACAGGGTGAATTTCTTAAATTACTATTATGTATTATATAAATTATGCGAATTGTTAGGAGAGACCAGTTTTTTGGATGATATTCCTATGTTGAAGGATAGAGAAAAGTTAATCGAACAAGACGAAATCTGGAAAAAGATGTGTGAACAATTAGACTGGGAATTTATTGCGACTGTTTAAAGTCCAAAGTGGCCGTCACCTAAAGAAATTAAAAATTTATAACTTATTTATACCCTTGATAATTGATAATTTACGGATTCAAGGAGATGTATTCTTCATAAGCTTCATTGTAAGCGGGAGGAGATGTGTCCTCGGTGATAGTATCTGCGCCGCCCTTTTTTTGCATCGCCGAAGGTCTAAAATGAAATAGTTTTCTTCTTTTTGTTTTTCTTTTTTTAGTATTCTTTCTTTTTTTTAGAGCCATTTTCATTTGTCTTTTTGTTTTTTTTGTTTTTCCTTTTCTTTTTTTTAGACTTCTTTTTACCCTCCTTCCTCCTTCAGTGTCACTTATAACCGATTCAAACGTAGTATCTCCTGAATCGTCATTCATATAATGTGAATTATTCTCTCCAGTATAGTCATCAAGTTCTAATGGTCCTACATCAATATCGGATTGTTCTTGGATAGGAATCGCTTGAATGTCACTTTCAAAAGGCGGTGTATCTGCACCTCCCCGCATCCTTTTTCTTGTTGATTTATTATTTTTTTTACTAGATTTGTATTTATAAGCCATCTATAATATAATACTAGAAAAATATATAAACAGAATTTACTTTCTGTATTTATATTTATATGGATTTTTCTAAAACCCAAGATAAAGAAGAGGACAAAACGATTGTGCCATTGAAACGTACTCCTGCATGCGGGCTTATTATCGTCGATGATTTTTATAATAATGCGATGGATGTTCGCAATTATATTTTAACACAAGATTTTTCAGTAAAAGGTAATTATCCAGGCCAACGAACCATATCTTATGCAACTGACCATTTAAGAGAATGTATTCAAAAATATATTGAACCCTTTGGAGGAAAAATCACGAATTTCCCTTGTCCAGAACCAGACAATTCGAATGCAGCGTCAATATACAATGGTTCCTTTCAATATACTACGTCAAGAGATCGTTCTTGGGTCCATACGGATAGCTGGAATAATTGGGCGGGAATTGTATTTTTAACACCAGACGCGCCATTGTCAGCAGGAACTGCATTTTATAGATTTAAAGACGGTGCGATGAGCAAACCAGATACTGATCTATTAAAAACCCAAAAAGAAATAGATCGTTTTAGTCAAGATCTAACAAAATGGGAATTAGTGGATAGAGTGGGTAATGTGTTTAATCGACTTATTTTATTTAAAGCAGATAGATATCATATGTCAATGGATTATTTTGGAGATAGTAAAGAAAATGGCAGATTATTTCAAGTATTTTTCTTTTCTGCCGAGAAAAATTAGATGTACGCTGAGTGCCATATAAGTTATTTAATTTTTTTATTATAGCTAATAAAATTAAATTGTTATATTATTTCTCTAAAACCCACCTGGGAAACGGACTAGATTTGCACCTATACCGAATCCTGCACCTGATCGCGCTGTAACGCCTATACTTGGAACGTATGTATCCAAAATACTGAATGTGGCGGCGGCAGTAAGTGCGATAAGCGCAATTTCTTCTAGATTCAAGGATTGCTTGGGAATAGCAAATGCGGCAATAGCAACCATAAGACCTTCGATCAAATACTTAATGATTCTCTTGATGAGCTCGGAAACGTCAAACATGTTATTCATTATATAAATAAGGTAGAAAAAAATAAAAAGAAAAATACAAAATAAAATACAAAATAAAATACAAAATATAAAAAAAGTAATTGTTATATAAAAAACTTAAAACGAATATTTTACTAAATATTATAATGAGTAGTAAAACGAACAATCGTTATTCTTCAGGAAAAAATAATTTCGAAAGAAGGGTGAAAAACGGAAAACCTAATCCTAAATACGTCGACCTTTTAGAAGTGGATAAACCTATTGCGGGGCAAAATTTCGGGTGTTTTTCCTTCATAACTCCTGAGAAAATATTAAAGCAAAGAGAGATGTTTTTCTTCGATGAATTTTTGAAGAAGTGGGAACTCTCTAAATCCATGGAGAAATTTACCCAATTTTTGAATTTCCTTTCTTACAAATACAAGGTCTCGTTTGAGGATGTTATTAAAGATTACGAAGAATTCATTAAAGAAGAGAGAGAGAATATCTTAACCACTTCGATCGAGGCAGATTACAAAACATTTTTGGACAACAGCGAAGAGGAATTGGAAAAACAGTTCAATGTAAAGCATAACTTCCAGACTTCCGTAAGAGGATTCAAATGCAGAGGCAATTTTGCGAGTCAAGAGGAGGCTGAATTGCGCGCGAAATTGTTACGTGAGGCCGATCCTAATTTCGATATTTTTGTCGGCCCTGTAGGACAATGGTTATGCTGGGATCCAGAGGCTTACAAGACTGGAAAAACCGAATACATGGAGGAGGAATTAAATCAACTCATGGGAGAAAAGGTTAAAAATGAAACATTCGCAAAGAATGCGTTTGAGCAGCGCATCAAAGATACCAAGAAAAAGGCCATCGAAGACAACATCAAGAACGCTGAAAAGAGCGGAAACGCTTTAACGCAAACAATTGATGAAGATGGCAATTTAATTGGCATTCAAAATACGCAAGAAAAGGTGCTGTTGGAGAAAGATGCTATTTCGGTGGCGGATATTCGTAGCGAATTGTTTGATGGTGATAATATTGTGATTGGAAATACCGACAATGGAAGAAGTGAGTTAGTCAGTGGACCGTTTGTGGTTCCTAAGTAGGGGATAATGAAAAATAATAAATATTGATACTATAAAATAATTTATGATACAAATTATTTTATATTTTTATTACCAGATGTGTTTTATCAAATGTTTGTAATATAAATCACATCCATGATCTGCTACACTCCAACACCTCGCTATTGTATAATCATACCATGAGTCATCTTTATAATCTGCGTGGATAGAGTAAGTATCTTGAAACAATCTAATGTTTGTACCCACGTGTTTATAATTATAAACAGGAAATGCAGTAATAATATCGCGGCAGTTTGTTACACGATAATGATGCAAGTTATCCTTTGATTCGAACGATTTTTGCCACTTCGCATCCCCAATACGCGGACTCGCAAATGATACAACACTAACCTGGTTTTCAATTTCATGCGCCAATAAATAACCGAATAAAGTTGCTAATGCTGCCCCTAAACTATGTCCTGTTATGTAAATCTTAAAGTCTGGGTGTTTTTCCAATTGCAACTTTACTTCTTGAAGTATGCTCTCATAAACATTCGTATCGTATAATTGTTTGTAAAATCCGCCGTGTACCCAAATATCATCCTTTAGATTATGCTTTACGACGCTTAAATCGTAAAACCAATCTTTTGATGATTGGCTACCTCGAAAAACAACGCAAATACGCTTATCTATTTCATTTATAGTAATACCTGCTTGGAGATCTGTTTTGGCATCATTTATAAAATTACAAACTTTCCCACTTGGAATATTTTTTGCGACATCAAACAATAATTGCTTCTCCATGTCGCTAATTTTCAATTGCGATGCATCTGTTATTTTACTGACAAAATTTTCGATGGTATCGTCAGTAGTTTTGATGGAATCTCCGTAACTATAAATCAAAATGGTAATGCGAAGTAAATCGAGCGCAACTTTGTGAGTAATATCCATAATATATTATAGACAGAATATTTATTTTTCTAAATGATACATTGAGTTCTAAAATGTGATTTCTGGTTTTCTGGTAATATCATTAAGCAGTTAAATATTGGTTGTTTTATAAGTAGCCAGGTATACAAAATGGACTAGCGGAGTTCGTTTTTATGCGTTATTCTTGTTGTCGACCTCAAATAGAAAACTCGTAGACGCTGTCGCGGTATCTCTGTATAAAATCGGTTATTATATTTATGTCAAAAACAACTTAAATAAATGGATGTAATGCATGTACATACACCCATGACAACCTACGAACAAGAAATTGATATTCTAAATAGAATAAAAAGTAACTATGAATGTGAAACAATAATAAGTGATGTACCTCCTTATACATTATATTGTAGTAAAGATATTTCAAAAATATTGAAAATATCAAATGTTAGATCAAGTATACGAAATTATTGCGATGACGAAAAAAAAATAGTTGTAGGAAAGGTATCCCATCAAAAAACAAATTATCTTACATATAAAGGTTTAATTAAATTGCTAACTAGAAGTAGAAAACCAGAGTCAATTGAATTTTCAAAAAAAAATAATTTTGATATTATGACAACATACTGTTTGAATATTGAATGTGATGTAATTAGTTGTATTCTTAAAACTTTTGATGGCAACATAATAAAATCGCAATATAAAATTGACAACTACAAGATAGATTTATATTTTCCAGAATATTTACTTGCAATTGAATGTGACGAAACACACCATAAAAATCCTGAAAATAAATTAAACGATATCAAGCGTCAAAGCATTATTACTCAACTTCTGGGTTGTAGATTTATTAGATTTGATCCATATGATAAAAATTTTGATTTGTTTGATTTACTAAATGACATATATATACACGTATCTGTGGTCCCAAGACGAAATATCGTAGAAGAAGCCGAATAATTATAGTAAAGGGTGTGCCCCTGACGCACATCCTTTACCACTTGGTCTTCTTCACGCTGATTTTAGGCCCTGAACCGCGTTTTTTAACGTTAGTCGGGTCATATTGTTCATCTTCATCGTCGGAGTTGATTTTTTTCGACATCTCCCAGAACTCTTTCGATCCCAATTTAAAATCGTTATGGCTTTCCGCCTTGTACCAAAAGACTTGATCCTGAAGTTTGTTAGATTTGGAGTTATTATTAATAACCAAACACTCGTAATTCTCTGTGCATTGATCCATCACCTGACAAAAGGACTCAAACGTGGGAAACATTCCCGCATAATTATCGTAGATTCTTTTACGATTTGCAATATACGGCTCTCTCAAAATAAAAACGTAGTCGATATTTGTTCTCAGCGTGGGTGGTATTCCTAGCGGATACTGCATTGTAATGATCAACATTATCTTCCAATGACGGCCATTCATGAAGAGGAGGCGCATGAGCTTATCGCGGGCCCATGTGGCATCATATAAACAATCATCTAAAATCACAAAAGTTCGAGGGTCGATGGTACTCTTTTTAAACGTCTCGACTTCTTTTTTGATTTGTTTCAAGACTTGTCTTTGGCGCTTTAAAATATTTTCAATGATGACAGTATTGTATTCATTGTGAATGAATAATTTAGGAACTAATTTTCCATAAAATCCGTTTCCTTCTTCCGTGCCCGAAATAACTGTGCCGATGGGAATGTCTTGGTGGTAAAATAACAGATCACGAACCAAGAAGGATTTTCCTGTATCTCTTCTTCCGATCAAAACAACGACTGGCCCTTTTGTTTCATTCGCTTTAAAACTAATATATTTCATGTCAAATTTTTTCAATTCTAGATTCATTGATATTTATAATTAGGAAAAGAAAAAGGAGTAAAAATACGAACTATTTCTTTATTAATTTTTATTTTAGCAGTTTTTGGATAACTACAAAATCTGTAAAAAATAAGTTAAAACAAGCTATTATTTATATGTTCAATAGCTAAATGACAATATCCATTCATTATCAAAAGCGGAAAAATACACATTTGTTTAAAAATGTCGAGACTCATAAGAACATACAATTGACTGCTATGCAAAATTATATTCCTATTTATAATCGGTTTTTCTCTCTAAACAAGACTAATTATAATTCAATCAATTTAAATCAATTGTGGACTGTTAGAGAAATCAAAGAAAACGACACAACGGATTCAGACAATATTTACACATGTAATTTAATAAACAATCTAGACAATTCAATAGCTCTACAAAAAACTGCATTCTTAAAAATGGCGCCTTTGTTAGATCCATGTAAGTACATTGTAGGAAAATACGATTATACAAATCCAGATCTATTTCAATTGCCGAGCCTAGAAAATGCTCAAGTTCATCCCAAAATGCTGGACATGAACAATTCCTCTTATGTAGACGGTTTTTTTGTGTTTTTAACCAGTTTATTATTGAATGAAAAAAAGTTTATTCACGGCGTGGATTATTACGGTTCATTTTTATCCATCAAAAATAATTTCAAATTAGATGTCTTTGATGATTTAGATTATTTAGTCAAAAATGATTTTTTCATTAAACAGCAAAACAATTTGTTTCAAATTGAAGATTATTCACATTTAATTACCCATGATCAACCATTTCATCTAACACCGATTAAAATATACAAAGATGATGCATTGAATCCAAAATCGTTATCTATAAAATCAATTCAAGAAGATTTATTTGACAATATTTTTGAAAATCAAGTTTCGATTTCTTTACAAGATATTAAAGAAAATTCATTAGAATTAATCGATGTTACAAGCGGAATTAAAAATGAAATAGAAGAAAACAAAACAACTACCTTAAAATCTGGATCAAGCTGTTCGTCCCGAACTTCTCATACGCATTCAAGTGAAAGCGAAGACGAGGAATTAGGCGATGGCGATGATGGCGAATTAGACGAATGCGATTGTGATAATGATACAATGAGTGCAAAAAATAGTAATGAGGATAGTAATGATGATAGCGAGTATACTGATATGAGTGACGACTATGAAAAAATTCTTGTAACCATTCCCAAATTTCCAGTGCAAGTCATTTGCATGGAGAAATGCGAAAATACATTCGACGATCTCATTCTAAATAGTGAAATGAAAACCGAAGAATGGTTTTCGGCATTCATGCAGATTATCATGACTCTTCTTACGTATCAAAAACTCTTTTCCTTTACGCACAATGATTTACACACTAATAATATTATGTATAACGCCACTTCATTAAAACATATTTATTATTACTACAAAAAAAAATACTACAAGGTTCCAACCTTTGGAAAAATTTACAAAATTATCGATTTCGGTAGAGCTATTTATAAATTCGATGGAAAAACATTTTGCAGCGATAGCTTCCATAATTCAGGTGATGCATCGACCCAATACAATATTGAGCCATATTTTAACGAGAAAAAGCCTCGTCTAGAACCTAATTTTAGTTTTGATTTATGTAGACTGGCTTGTTCTATTTTTGATTATATTGTCGAGGATTTTGATAATTTAAAACAATTACAGGAAACCAACCCAGTAGTAAAATTAGTTGTTGACTGGTGTTTAGACGATAATGGAATCAATGTTTTGTATAAAAATAACGGAGACGAAAGATATCCTGATTTTAAATTATATAAAATGATCGCGCGACATGTTCATAATCACACCCCACAACTCCAGCTTGAACGAAGTGAATTCAAAAAATATGTTGTATCTAAAAGCAATATCCCCAAAGATGCATTTATTCTAGATATTGACGAATTATAGATAAATAAATTTAATTAAAATAAAAGCTTATAAATTTTTTATTTTATTATAATAATGTCTTTTGGCTTTATAATTACACGTTGTGTAAATTCAGAAAAAACAAATAAATATTGGAATCAAAGTGTAAAATTATTGAGACATTTGTATCCTCGTAAACAGATTGTTATTATCGACGACAATAGTAAACCTGAATTCATTAAGGCAGATTTTGAATATCAAAATGTAAACATTATTCAGTCTGAGTACCCTGGAAGTGGCGAATTGTTACCCTACGTTTATTTTTTGAAGAATCCGTCATGGTTTGATAATGCGGTAATATTACACGACAGCGCATTCGTACATAAAAAAATCGCATTCGATAAAGTAAAAGAACCCATCTTACCATTCTGGCATTTTAGTTACGACAAAGAAAACGTGCATAATATATTACGAATCTGTTCAGGATTAAAGAACAATTATAAGTTAATGCAACTACTTTCGCAAAACAATCATACTTTGGGTGTAAATATGAATATTTATAATACGGATAATTTCGTATGCTGTTTTGGGATGCAGGCTTATATCAAACATTCATTTTTATCTTTACTCGAAGAAAAATATGGAATTAGTAATTTGGTTCATTTTGTAAAAACGCGAACTGATCGATGTGCGATGGAGCGCATTATTGGCTTACTCTTCTGTTTAGAACATCAACCATTAGTTCATTATAAATCTTTACTTGGTAATATTCAAGTGACGGGAAATTGGGGTTACACCTATGATCAATACGAAGAACAGTTCAAAAATAAAAAGGTGAATAAAATGATTGTAAAGGTGTGGACGGGGCGCTAACACATTGCCACTATTAAAATCCTGGATTATCAGTGAAAACCGAAGGTTGATTGTTTACCATACTTCCCTCCATAATCGGGTTCAATTGTTCTAATATAAAATTTCCTGAAATAACACTAAAATAAACAACCAAAGAATCACGAACCAAAAATTTCAAAGGTTTGTTTTCCTTTTCAATAAATCGCATTTCTATAAACTTTGCAATAAAAAACAAAGCCGAAATAATACCTGCAGCTAAAAATATATGAGCCATTAACATATATTTTTAGTTTCTAAATTCACTTTTTACGCATCACATAAGTCGTTTGTATAGTTTATGTTAAAATCTCAATATCATCGAGTACAAACTCCTTATTCGATTCTTGTGGGTTGATGTCTTGAATATCTAAATTATTCAATTCGACAGATTGGTCATAAATTTGCAATTTCATATTCGAATCAGTTTCTTCCTCCTCTTCCAATTTTCTCTGCATATTTCTCAAATTACTTAATTCCTCCAAACGTTCAATATTCTTAGGGGCGCTTACCATTTCTTCTTTGTTATCGAAATGTCTAACACTATCTAGATCGTTAAATGATAGACCCGCTGTACCCAAGCTGCTATTTATAGTCTTTGGTTCCTCAATCACAGGTGTCGATTCATTGACAAATTGGGTTTCGCCTTGTCCATTCGACTCCTCAACGATTTCTTCTTTAATATCTTCTACCACGTCTTCTTCCACAGTCTCATCCATATAAGCCTTCAAGATACTTTCCACTGGAATACTATCTCTTATGGTGTTTAATATACACTCCTGAATAATAATTTCTAATTCACGATTATTTTTCTGGATTTGAAGAGGCGGTATATTTATTTCAAAAAGATATACGTTTTTATATATCTTTCGTGCGACGTGAATATACGCCTTATGAATAAAATCGTCCAATTTGGGAATATTGATATCTATTTTTTTCTGTTTTTGACCAACGCGCATGGAGGTGAGTAATTTCAATTGAATAATATGAACACATGTAATCAATTCTTCTAAATATCCACAACGACTTCTTTCTACAATCCGTTTACTTTCTTCTTCGATCACGTTGGGATTCCATTTCGGGATTCTCGAAATAAAGTTTTGGAAAGTCATCAAATATTTATCCAATTCATTGTTGTTTTTACATAATTTATAAGATTCATCAAAAATAGATTTCAAACCTTCGCTAATTAATGGCGTTAATATGGTTAATAAACGAGCTCCCCATTCATTTTTTGACTCATGTAAACTAGATAAGTTAAAATCGTCCATTTACATAAAGGAAATATTTTCTAAACTATCATTTGAACTCAAATAAATAAAATTCAAAACAAATAAAATCAGCAATTTTTCATGTCTAAATTCTTTTCGAACGCGATTAAACACTAGCAATAGTTCACTTCGTTTTGCATTACTTAACTCTGGATAATTATTCATATTTTCTAGCAAATGGATGATATCTAATGCGCTATAGCCCTTTTCGTATAATTTTGTAACAAATGCAAATAATTGTTTTAGATTCAATAGAGTGACCATAGGCTTCATATTCTTTTCTAGTTCTTTTTTCAACCATTCTGTTTTCATTTTTTTTATATCTTGAAATGGAAAGGTGTTCAACAAATTGTATTTGTACAAATTTATTTCTTTGTTTTTATAAACGGGAATGGGTATATAAATTTCACAAAAACGTGATAAAATGGGTTTTAATAGTTTGTATTTATCTTCAATGACAATGAAAAATCGCGTACTATGACTAAATAATTCAATACATCGGCGCAATGCAGATTGCGCGTCCATTGTTAATTTATCCGCATTTAAAAGAATAATGCTTTTAAAGACATCTCCTCCATTCGAATTTATGTTCGTCTTTGCGAAAAATTTCAATTCTTCGCGAATAAATTTAATACCTTTGCCGTGTGCGCAATTTACATACATTACAAAATCTTTGATTTTTTCTTTATTGTTATCATATATTTTATGAATAAAATTGCTGACAATTGCTTTTTTCCCACTACCCGATGCCCCGTGAAAAATAATATTGGGGATCTTGTGTATTTTATAAAAGTAATCTAATTTCTCTTTTATGGAATGGTGAATATCTAAAAACATTTATTGAGGAGTGATTATTTATTAATAGTACAATGTTTTTATATTTAAAATAAAACGTATATAATTCCACCTTTGGGAAAGGTGGAGCCAAACTTCAGCCTTTTTATCAACCTTTGGAAAAGGTTGAGTCAAACATAAACTTTACAAAAATCTTAACGTAAACTTTATTAAATCTCAAACGTCCTTGTTTTTGGCTCCACCTTTCCCAAAGGTGGATTTTGGCACAACCTTTCCCAAAGGTTGTCAGACAGAAGTTGTCAAACTATGCGTATATGGATTATCGCGGAATGCATTCAATAAATCGGGTTGAATACGCTCGCAGCTATAGCATTCATTATTGTATTGCGGCATATTGATCTTCCCGTAAGTTTGAACACTGGGTCCCGCTGGGATAACCGCCTCAGGCGCCCACAAACGATTGTTATTTCTATCACTATCCACTTTTGCCACCGTCGCATTCATTACAGGATTGAATAAACTGGCGTTTCCTTGGTTGGTGCGCGATACAATTGTTTTTTCTTTTGTCAAATTGATAGTTTGTCTATAATCGGCGTCATATTGGCGATTTCCATACTTGGAACCAGCACCTCCCGCACCCGAAAGGGTGGAACAATTTGTCGAATCTCTTTGATTTTGAATTGCCTGTTGATCGCTGACAACGTAAGCACCCTCCACTTGATTTCCAATGTTTCCATGAGGTGTATATATTGTCGTTTCGCGAATTGTGGTGTTCGCAGTGTCTCCTGGATTCAAAACGTAATTTTGAGGAACTTCGCCGCCCATATTTCCATAAACTCTCATATTGCAACTGTACTCTTCTTTGCGCGAAGGTTTTAGCACATCCATAAGGGGCGCTATTGCCGCACCGATCGCTCGACTAAATCCACTGCCAAAAGATGGCTGGGCACGATTGGTAGAACGATGAGTGACAGTATTGTTATGGGTATTTGCTAAATTGTCAATTGGACCTCTTCCCGCAGCAGTCGAATGCGCTACATCTTTGACAGGTAATACAACTCTTTTGGGATTCTCATGAATGGTGGGAACATAACTCGCCGTTTTTAATGTCGCATTTGGCGTTCCTGCATAATAACTGGTGGTATCATTACGATGACTTGGTTTCTGGATTTCTTCGGCAATCATTCTTCCCTGTTTTTCGGCACCCGTTGTCGTGAGCCAACGATCCTGTGTTTGAATAAAAAAGGTATCGGGTGTGTATTTTTCAACTGTTCCAATTTTTCCTACATTTTTAACTACCGATTGTGCAGGACCTTGGTGATTTTCTAAAGAGAATTCTTCCTTAGGGTTGGTGGCAATTCTCAATTCGTCGACGGTTTTAGGCAGCCAATAGTCGCGCGCTTCCATGCCTGAATTGAATCCACCGCTTCCTTGCGAGGAATATCCTTTGTCTAAACCAGGACCCACACGAACAGATTCAAAGGGTTTTACCATATTATTCTTTATTCCAGGGTTCACGCGTGATTGATAAAAATCACTCATATCAGGCATACCGTAAGCCCATTGCACATTTTCTTGAGGCTTAAACAAAGGCGCCTGTTCTATCTTTTTAATCATTTGAGATCCTGCTCCCGCCATGTTATCTAAAACAGTTTCCGCGATGTTATCGTCGTATAATTTGCCTTTTATTTTTCCACCGTAAAAAGGAACCATATTGTTATGTTTGAACTGCTCTGAGTTCAAAAAATCACCTGTTAAAGAATAGATTTCCTGAATGTTGTTGCTAGTACTTACCCCCGATCGCTCTTTTTGTTGAAATAAATTTTGATCGAAATATTTATCTGTCATTACATTTGGATTCGGGTAATGATTGGTGGTATCCAATAACTCCTTTTCATTTGTAATGGGGTAATTTTGAGGAGGGATTTCAGTATTTGGTAAATAATTGGTTTTTCTTCCCATATTGGTAAAGGATTCTTTCTTGTCAAAGCGGACCTTTTTTTTTGAGTTTGATTTGTTCTTTGAGGCATTATTTTGATTTGATATAACATACATACCGCCTAGAGCGACTAATGGTATTGCTAATTCCATAATTATATATATAAAGTATTTTAATTTTATATATATTATTTTTTCGATTGCTTATTTATACTTTGTTTATTTATTTATGTATTTTATAGTTTGCTGCAAGAATTACTCGAAGAACATACTGTTGGTCCAGCCACATATCTTCCTAATTGTGGTTGCGTTGGATAAGAGCCGATGTTTTCATCTACTGACTGACACGTAAATTCTCTTTTGAAATGATCTTTTTCTAAAACTCGCGTGCTTATGTTATTGTGAAACGGCATAAATACATTTTCTTGCGGGTCCATGGGTAAATAATACCAATCGACTTGTTCTAAATCTTTGTATAAAAAAGCTGGATTGGTGGCACGAGACTGTTCGGTGGTTAATTGTTCACATACAGGATATTCGATTGGCTTTGTTTTGACCTTTTGCAAAAAGTTGTTGGATCCTCCTAAACAATCTCGGGTGAGTTGTCTATCTATGCCTAAAAGAGAACTTTGAACATCGATGGAATTTGTCCATAGATTGCCCGCCCATTTTTGAGGGATAATCTGCGGATCCATCATATAACATGGTTTGTCGCCGTTTCCTGGGACGTTTAATATCCAATTTGCTTGATCGCTAATTTGTTGGTTTTTTTTCACAATTCGACAAGGATCGTCGTGGAATCTTGTAAAAGCCATTCTTATTATGAGTGAGTATTTTTTTTTATGGAGATACTTTATTTTCGATAGTTTCTATTTTTTAACCAAAAAGAGTTAAAATGGGTTAATAAATTATTATTAAAAATTGATTTAACAATAACATGTCATCATATATAATAACTAAAAATGGTTAAATATTGTTGTGAAAAATGCGGTAAAGAATTCAGTCAAAAGGGGCATTATACTAAGCACGCAAATAAGAAAAACCCATGTGTTGCTGAAAGTAAGATAAAAGAAATTGTCGAAAAGATGGTTGCTGAAAAAATGAATGAAATGGGTCGAATTGTACCCGAAATAAAGGAAACCAATAAAAAAATAAAATTTATAGACTTATTTTGCGGTATAGGTAGTTTTCATTATTCGTTCGGCAAATTAAATTGGGAATGCGTAATGGCATGCGATATTGATAAGGCCGCAAAGGAAACGTATAAAGAGAATTACGGATTGTTGCCTCTTGGCGATATAACCGAAATAGAGCCAAAAAATATTCCTGCTTACGATATATTATGCGCGGGCTTTCCCTGTCAAACTTGGTCTCAAATCGGCCAACACAAAGGATTTGATGATAAACGAGGGACATTATTCTTTAACATTATGAAATTTGTTGAATATCATAAACCAAAAATTATTGTTCTTGAAAATGTACAAGGACTATTAAATCACGATGGAGGTAAAACGTTTGAAAAAATAAAATGCGATATTCAAAGCGCCAACTATTCAATTAATTATAAAGTCATTAAGTGCAGTGATTATGGTTTGCCTCAAATGAGAAAACGCTTAATTATTGTAGGTGTTAGAAATGATACAGAAATCGTTAAACACATTGACAAATTGCTTGATTTCGATGAATATAAAAAAGAAAAAACATTAACAGAACTGCTGAGTAGAAACTTTGAAAAAAAAGTAGCATATACAATTCGATGTGGTGGTAAGAATTCGCCGATTAACGACAAACACAATTGGGATGGATATATGGTTGACGGGAAAGAATATCGATTAACAATAGAGGATTGTTTGAAAATACAAGGCTTTCATGCCGATTTTAAATTGTGTGGAAATAATAAAGACAAGTGGAAACAATTGGGAAATACAATCCCCACTATATTTACGGAAATAATTGGATTGAATATAAATAAATTTATATCATTTTTGTAATTCTCCAATTAAATCTTCAAAATTTAATTTATATATGCGATCGTCCTTTTTTTTTGGGAAACACGTTATTATTTTTCTTGTTTCGTCTTCTCTAAACCTTGCTGTTGGTGGGTAATCGTCTGATATTGTTAACAATATGTATAACTTTGGTATAAATGTATAACTCCAATCATCTTGCGTCCATCTTTCACGACAAGTCGTTTTGCAACTCACCACTTTAAAATCGGTTATTGGTTTACCAACTTCAATATTTTCTCCAATTACAAAATCTATAATATGGTAACATTTGCTTTTTTTTTCATTAAATCCAACAATTATTCCCGCCTTATTTATAGTTACTTGTTTTCTATAAGATATGTTGTTTTTGTCTAAAACACCAACTAAAATATCATTTTCGAGAAAATCGCCGTTTCCTTGGATTTTGCTTTGATGTATAGATATTGATTTATTATATAGTTTTAATAAATCAATGTCGCTCAATAATGGTGCTATTTGTTTGAGTTCTTGAATTATTTTTACGTTTTTAGAAATTTTATTTTCTTCTATTCTTGATACTACATATTGATTATTAAAGATGATTTGGTTTTCCATTTCCCTGTCGTAATGTAATACTTATATGTTAAGGTATTTTAATTCAATTTTTTTATAAAAAAAATAACTGTTATATCTTATCACATTTTATAACCACAAATAAGGGCCTTGTCCCTTTACATTTACATCTTTTTTATTCACTTCCACGGTAATCGATTTACGCATTCCAAATACCAACCAATAGAACTCGCCATTTTCTCCATATACTTGAAATTTATTATCCACAATTGCAGAACAATTATAGGTTTTATTCTTTCCATCATAAATTCCAGTGATTTGAATCGTAAAATCTGTAGCAAGTTTCTTTACGTAATCAGGCAGTTCAATTGTCACGCTATTATTGTTTACAATTTGTCCCTTTCCACGGTAATAAACACCTGCTTCTGGACCCTCTATACAAGCGTGAACTAAGTATTTATCGCTTGATACAGGGTGATCGATGATAAAGGATTTACTACTATTGGCAAAATATTGTCCTCCAGATGTATATACTAGACCAGTAGTACCAGTGAAGCCTGCAGCAGTTGTTCCAGCTAACGCGAAAGCCGCACCTGTAGCTCCCTGCGCACCTGTAACGCCTTGATCACCTGTAACGCCTTGCGCGCCTGTAACGCCTTGCGCACCCGTAACTCCTTGCGCACCTGTAACGCCTTGCGCACCTGTAACGCCTTGATTACCCGTTACGCCTTGCGCACCTGTAACGCCTTGCGCACCTGTAACGC
>Ga0209550_10000451_pt1 | contig 38442 bp, 25 predicted proteins | sample LauGreSuBDMM15SN_2_FD_187567 | JGI IMG/M metagenome (GOLD analysis project Ga0209550, IMG submission 187567) | Freshwater lake microbial communities from Lake Michigan, USA - Su13.BD.MM15.SN (SPAdes) (version 5) | ecosystem: Environmental > Aquatic > Freshwater > Lake | place: Lake Michigan... | reverse complement strand
TTGATCCGAGTGCGTGTATGGATGCAAATCTTATCAATAACACTTGGGAAATAAAAGATTGGCAGTTTAGGTCGTTTCCTAGAGATGCTAATAAAGCTACATACGATGATAACATTAACCTAGTAGTCAATACATCCACTGAACATTTTGCCAGTAGAGAATGGTACGATCGTATACCCAACGGTACATTGTGCTTGTTTCAAGGTAATGACCTAGTTATAGATGATCACGTACAGCGTCCAGAAAATTTAGAACATTTCAAATCTCTCTGGCCTCTCAAAGAGTTGTTTAGTGGATCATTGCATTTTGATTTTAAAGATGCACCTTACACTAGACACATGACTATTGGTTACAAATAATGGCATTAAAAAACGGTAAACCTAATGCACTTAATGCATTAGATTTAAGAAAAGTCTCTTTTCCAGCACATCATTTTCATTATACACTATTAGAAAAATATACACCTACCTATCATAAAACAATAGACTCTTGGATATATCAAAATCTTAACAGTCGCTATTATGTAGGACAAGCTGTAGATCTAGTAGACAATACAATAGTCTACGTTACTAAAATTGGATTTGAGCAAGAAAAAGAACTTAGTTTCTTCAAACTTGCCTGCCCACATTTAACCTAACAGATAATTAATAAGCATATATAATTCATATAAGGAGGTCTTATGACTGAAGAAACCAATATACAACAACCGGCAGAAACTGCGCCACAACAAGAATCAAATGATTTAACTATTAGCGATCTTAGTGCTATGAAAACTATTATTGACATTGCTAGTTCACGCGGTGCGTTTAAGCCTAACGAAATGGTAGCCGTTGGGCAAACATACAATAAACTGTCTGCATTTTTAGATTCAGTAGCAAAAACATCAAAGCAAGGAGCTTGATATGCAATCCTTAAAACACGTAGGAAGAATTAAAACAACTGGTCGTAGATGTATGGTAGTGTTTAGAACATTGCCAGGCGATGCATTTAGTTGTCTTGTTGTTCAAACAGAAAGTCTTGACTCAAGCTATCATGATCAACTAGTAAGTCTGGTCGAGTCTAATGCAGCTCAATCTGCAAATGAATTTAGTGAAGTATTAGCTCGTGCTGTATTTTCAGACGGTAGCACAATGTTACCTAGCTTGCATGTAAAAGGACTAATGGCTAAGTTTCCGACTGACGCTATTGAGATGGTTCCTAATATGCAGACAACTATTATGTTGTCAGAATTAAATCAAATTATTGCACAACAAGCAGGTGTTAGCGTACAGGATCTTGCTATTAAGCCTAATGCAAATCAGAATGTTGAAATTCAAGAAATGGCAAGAGTAGCTGATATTAGTCCTAAAACTGGCAACACTGATCCATTAATGGATCAGGAAGATTACGGACGCACTACTAGCATGTCGGTTAACGAATCCATCGAGCCGTTAACCGATGACGCACTTGCTAAAAAATATCGCAGTGATGCTGATAGACTAAGCAAAGAAGCGGCCGAATTACGCAGACAAGCTGAAGCACTTGCGCCAACAAAGAAAAAAGCTACTGTTAAAGCGTGAATAAAGGAAAGATATTTCCTAAAGATGTTGTTGAACATTGGCCTGAAGTATTTGGGGAAATTACGTTAAACGTAGTTCCCCTAGTATACTTAGACTCAGTCACGGTTACATTTAAAAATAAAAAAGTTTGGGAAATTAAAATAAGTTCAAAACAGGCAAAAGACGACTGGGATGCTTTTGAACAGAATCTTAAAGAAATGCTAGCATCTTATGAAAGCGAAATTGAAAATGTTGATTTTAAACTAGATACAGAAAGAGTTAAAAAAGACATGATTAAACATACTAATCTTTTTTTAAGAAAACGAAAATTAAAATGAACGTTAAACTTTTATCATATTCACAACCAACAGAAGAATTTGCTAATTTAGGAGTTGACGATGCGCAAGAACTTATTGCGTACTGCGCCCGTGTTAGCAATCCTAGCAATCAACTTAATACAGAAACTAGTGAGAAACTAATTAAGTATCTAGTCAAACATCAACACTGGTCGCCACTTGAAATGGTTTCAGCCTGTATTGAAATTACTACCACTAGAGATATTGCTAGACAAATTCTTAGACATAGGAGTTTTAGTTTTCAAGAATTTAGCCAACGATATGCGGACCCTACTAAAGATCTTAACTTTGTCACTAGAGAAGCAAGACTACAAGATCCAAAGAATCGCCAGAACAGTGTTCAAGTAGATGATACAGATTTACAAAACGAATGGTTTCGTGCCCAACAAAGAGTTATCTATGCCGCAAAAAGAGAGTACGAATGGGCTATTAAAAATGGCATAGCAAAAGAGCAGGCTCGAGCAGTACTACCAGAAGGTCTTATTGAAAGTCGTTTATATATGAACGGTACTCTACGTAGCTGGATACATTTTATTGAACTACGTAGTGCAAATGGTACACAGAAAGAGCATCAAGAAGTAGCCGTTGCATGTGCTAGTGCAATTGCTGCTATCTTTCCAATGGCTACTGATCTAGTTACTCAGGGCGCATTGGCAACTTAACATTAAGTTTAAATTGTTCGTACAACCAGGACCAGTCATTAATTTTAATTAATGCGTCCTGGTTATTTTTATTCTCAATTCCATACTGCATACCTAACATTGCACCCGGTATTACATATTCTCCAAACCGTCTATCTAATCCTTTAGTGGTCCATGCTTGTAATCGTTCAGCAGTCTCATCTTGATTTGTTCGTGCAATCGTACTGCTGGCTAACTTTGCAGCTTCTCTAAATCCGCTACGCCATGCATTCCACGGACTAGATGCAAATCTATTAACGCTTGCTACTGTAGGAATAATTTTAAGTTTATTACTAAGACTAGTAGTAATGTCAACTCCACCTTCTGTTCCACCAAACAACATTTTAGGCAATAGCTTAATAGCACCATTGCCGTACTCTAGATCATTTATTTCATTACGACTATGCCAAATATGTACTAGATCAAAGTTATAATCTTCTACAAAATAATCAAAGTTAAATGAATCTAGTACTTCATTATCAGCGTCAACTACCCAAAAATAATCTGTTGTAGATTGTTCAGCACAGGCCTTGTGACTGAGATAGATATTGGCTTCTCCGTATACACGTTTTGCCTGAGGGAATCTCTTACTTAGTATTTGCCAGTTTGCCCAACTATTGGGCTCATTGTAAGATAGAAAAAATATGTCGTATGTTATATCTTGCAACGTATATTGATTATTATATTTTACACTAGTGAAAAACTCTTGCGTAGTATCTATTTGCCTATTTTTTGCAATAAGATAGCATTGACATTTTTCGGTATATTGTTGATAGAGTTTAAAAACATGGATGTATTCACTATCCCATTTTTTAGGTTCAAATACTAACATGTCATCTAAAAATTCATAACTAGAATCAATGAACCAAAAGAAGTTAGTAAAAACATTTTTCTTAGCTAGTTCAGCTGTATTAGTTAGCGTAATATCAAATTCTATAAATTTAGCAAATGGAAATTTTTCTGTTAGTAATTTGCCGCGTTCAACTGATAACGGTTTAGAATTATAAAATACTAGATCGTACATTATTCTTTATCCAAAAATCCAACACCATTTCTGTATTGCTGTAGGTGTACTGCTTTAAAAAATTTACTAGCATCTGCATCTAAGTTAGCAATTTCAAGATCAAGTGCGTTTTTTAACTCATTTCCATAGTAAGAAATTTTAGTATCTAAATCAGTTATACTTTCTATTTCTGTTTTCCACATGTTGGTAAGATACTCAAAGTCTCTAACTTGCACGTAATCCCAATCTGTACAATTAGTCATATAACAACCGTGTCTTGCTCCTAATATAGCCCAGTTACCATTAATAGTGTCTTGTCCTATATTAAGCCATACTAGTAATCGTTGTAGATTTTTCCAATGTATTTCTTTCTTAAATTCTTTGTTAGCAGTCTTAACTCCGCGATCAAGTGACATCTTTACGCCTTCACGGAATCCAGCTCGCCATGCTTGGAATGGGCTAGCATTATTATAGACATCACTGTAACAACTATTCATCTGTATGTATTCTGCATCCCAACAAAAATCTACCTGTGCATTAGGATCGTCAGCGGGTGCGTTTTCATGTGTTTTCATGTCTAGCACATACTGTTTAGGCCACAACTTTAATCCGCCATTGCCGTACATAAGTCCGTTGACTACGTTGTATCCTGCCCAACTAATAACACACTTTGATAAGTCTTTATGTTCTTCAAAGTTGACTTCTTGATTAAGAAAGTCTTCACGTACAATGTTATCACCGTCCACTGTGACAAATCTGTCTGTGTCACTTAATCTAGCGCAGGCCTTGTGTGCTTCATCGCTACCTTTAACGCCATGAACACGTTTTGCCCACGGCACTTTCTTTAGTAAATCTGCATAATTTTTTTCTGCATTTGGTTCGTCGTAACTAAGGTAAATTATATCGTAATCTAAAATTTTAACTGTTTGTGTCATATAATATTTGATATCCAACTGTGGAAAAAAATTGTTTAACATATACCGATATGTTAATAATATCACCTTCTTTATCTAACTGATAATCTACAAGCTCTCTATCTTTGTTAATTAAATCATTTACAGAAAGTTTAATAGTTCTATAGATAAAATTCATGCTACTATTGTCTACTACATAAATCTCAAGACTAGTGTTAAGATTATATTTTAATAAAGACTGTTTTTGATCTGGCCTAATTTGAAACCCCCATTTTTTTAGTAATGGGTAATTTTCAATAGTAAACATGTTGTCCCAATTATCAACTACTGGAACTTCAGTTAAAAATATTCCTGTGCTTGAATCTTCATATATAGATACAATCTTAGGTGTGTTTTGATCTATAAAAATAATTTTATATTTTGCTAATTGTTTTTTTTCAACTAAAAATTCTCTAATTGTATCATATTCAAATTCAACAAAATTTGAAAAGGATAAATTTTCTTCGTTAGTAATAGACAACAAATTTCCGTTATCTTTATCAAAGTACACTCTATATACTAAAGATGTGTTGCTCAATGCTAGTGCTTGTGCCAACAGTTCTGGAGGAATAATATCTTCTTCAGGATTATACATTTAATTTCTCAATAATTTGATCAGTAAGAAATTGATCTTCAACATAATGTACTACGCCTGATTGTTTAAAATTATTAAAATATAATTCTCTACGATTGTTAAAATTAATCATCATTTGAGTTAACCACGATACTGGAATAGGATCCCATCCTTGTAATGCAGGTTTCATGTGTACAAAAGTAAAAGGAGAATTAGTGTGAACTATTGTATCTTCAATTCCTAATATTTTTGCAGCAATAGCTACAGTAACATCCATGCTAAAAAATTTCTGCTGTTGTTTAGGAGCATTATCGTAATAAATTCGTTGCCAGTTATTTGTAATGAATTCAACTAGTTTAAAAAATGTTAAGGCAGTTTCAGATTTTCTAAAATAGAACATTCCACAATATAGATTAGGCAAGTCATTTTCTACAAATGTTTTTCTATATACAGTATCAACAATAGTGCGATCTTTATAATCTGCTACACGAGATGTAAAAAATAAATCACGATCATTAACAAATTTCCATGCATGTTCAATGTTATCCAATACTAACATGTCAGCATCAAATACTATAGTTTCATCATATGGACTTGCATAATATAACTTCCAACGATTTTCAATTTTCCATTCACTAGAGGCAGCAGCATCACCAAACGGTATAGGAATTATTTGATCAAAAACTGATTGATATTCTTCAGGCACATGATCATTAGTAACAATACTAATATTATTAATTGTTGGCTGAGTAGCCTTAATGCTTAGTGCAAGGGCGTATGCTTGACGAACATAATCAACATCGCTATTTTGTGCAATAACTAAGAAGCCCTGTGTCATTGTGCTTCCTTGTTTAAGTATCTTGTTAGACTGTATTTGTTCATAACATGCATGTCTAGATCCTTAGTTTTAGTAGCAATATATTCTCCTGAATAATTTTTCTTTTCAACTAAAAATTTTAACGTAGTATCTTCTATGTCAACTAGCACATCTCTATCAAGAGTGTAGTTCATTTTACCAGGTAACGATTTAGCAAAGTCAGTGCCCATCATATGTATTGCGATACTAAACGCAAAATCGTTTCTAAACACAGTTGAATCAATATTATATAGAGCTCTAAAATAACCCCAATTTTGTTTAACGTGCTTTACAAGATCAAAAAACGCTTGATTTACTTTTGACTTTTTAAAGTAAAACGCCGTTGCCCAATAGAAAGGAATAGCATATTGATTTAAGTATCTAAAACTTCTATCATCTCTCCACTGAGCAAGATCAAAACTATCTTGGTAGATTAAAAAATCATTAACATTATCCCATATCTTAGCTAGATTAGAACTATTAATAATGTAGTCACTGTCAATAACCAGTGTTTCATCATAGGGAGTTAGATCATAGCAATCTGATCTATTTAGATTTTTCCACGTTAATGTTTTAGATGCAAGTGTACCATCATAGAATCTTTTTGTCTGCTGTGTGTCGGTCCAGGTTGTAATAAACTGATCAAACACATCTGCTGCCGTTGGTTGACTTTGTAATAACCAATCTTTACTATCAGTGATTAAACTAACAGGTACATTTAGATGTCGTTTAACTTGTTCGGCAGCAAACAATGAGATTTTAGCATAGTCAATTTCACTGTTATTTTGAGCAAAAATTAGAACACCACGAGTCATAGATTTACTAGATCTCCAACTCGTCTTTTAGATCTTAAGTCTGCATACTTGGCCAAATATTCATTAGTTGCTTCATTATATACTGACAACATATTATCTAAAAATTCCTGTAAGTTTGAAACTTTTAAAGGAATACGGTTGTCATCTAATAGAATTGATTCTGTATTCCCAAGCTCAGTTAATGTATGCACAAAAACAATCAACTCTCTAGACACAGTAAAACTGGATCCTTGAAAGTAATAGATGAGACTTTGGTTGTATTCTTCTAAGGCAGTCTTTCTAAGATTGCCAAGTGTAGCCATGTAATTGGCTGTTTGAAATGCTTTTTCTAATCGTTCGTCCACAGAGACCTCCAGAGTAACTACTATACAATATAGTAGTTATCTTGTCAAGAGGTATGGGTATTGCCGTCCTGATTAGGCAGCAGTTGGTGTTAATACAGAAACATTTGTGCCGCTTGGGCGATACATTGCAACCACTGTGTTTAGTGTTGGTTGTACATCTTCGTCAAAGTTTGGATCGCCTGCATCATTATCGCGGTATTCCATTGTAAGAATTAATTGTGTGCCATCAGCAGATTTTCTAGCATACGCATAGTATCTGTTCTCAGCATATGATCCTGCAGGTGCTGCCTTTTCACCAATTAATTGATTGCTAGTATTTAGATCTTCCCAGCCGATTGAATAACTAGTTGCTGATGACCCTGTGTATGTTGTAGCAGTATAGTTCATAACAAATTCGCCCATTTGAGTGAACATTGTGTTCCAGTCATTGTTCTTACTAGTGCCAGTAGTTATGTTTGCACTAATTCTTATTTTGCCGCCTGCATTAAAGAAATAACGCATATTAGCTGCAGATCCATTTCCGCCTGTGTTACCAGTGATAGTAACAGTATGAGTCAATGTTGAATTCCAAGTAGATGATTGTGTCCTAGTGAGCAATCCTTCTGTTGAGAATTGTCCGCCAGCACTATCTGTATCAATAGAGTACTTGTTAGTGTTAAGAGTAGTAGCAAATGTGCTGTATTGAGATCTAAATGCTTCCGTGATTGCTGCTCCACTGGCCGGGACCACTAAATTTCTACCGTCTGTTGCTGTAGTTGATCCAACTGCAGAACCAACTTGGTGTTGTCTTGCTTTTACCATGTCAGTGCGCAGGTTAAGCCACTGCAGTGCGGTGATTTGATTACCGGCGGATACATCAGCTGAAGTTAAAGTCTGTCCATACCCGCTAGTACCTGTACCCATCACAGTATCTACAACAGCTCTAATACTGTTATAGTCTGTTGCTTGAATTAATTGTCCAACACCTGCTGCCATTTTCTTTCCTTACAATATAATTGCTTCTATTAACTTTACACTGGTATCGTTACTAGATTCTAAAGCAATAGCAAATACATCAGTTGAATGATGGACTCCTACGCTAGCACACCCGTTGTTTGCTGCGATAAGATTGTCACCTTTTTTCACTGCGCCAATAACTCGAACAGGTACACGCCCTTTTAGTGCAACATAAGTACCGCCTTCTAATTCGCTATTCATCATGTAAGCAGGATTTGTACTTACTGCACCTATTGCACGTTTGCCCCATGAACTAGCAGTTATTTCTTTTTCTCCACCTACTACCATAACAGTACCTGGAGCATATTCTGCATCTGCAAGATACTTTTCTGCTAAGTCAGCAAATCTAGCTGTAGTAGCAGTACCTTGAAATACATTTGCATAAAGGTCGCCGCTTGCATCTCTTGCAGCAACAGTGTTTATAGTTGCTAGTGTAGTAGCAAGTCTGTATGTGCCTTGTACTAGTAATTCATCAGTTTGTAATGCATTACTAGCAGTTCCCCAGAATGTGTGAGCAGTCGACGTAACTCCTGTTGAATCTGTACCTGTTAATGTAAGACCTTTTTTAATGTCGCTAAATCCTAAAATAGGATTAATACCATCATCAAGTGTAAATTCATCTGCAGAAATTACATATAAAGGTTCATCATTAATAATAGCTTCAATAATAGCATGAGATACACCTAGATCGTCTTTTACTGATCTAGAACGCATCTGTGTAGTACCAATACCACCAGCAGTTTGCGGGCCGATTAATACATATCCGGTTGACGGTTTTTTAACATAAAGTTGATTATTATCAGTATCAAACCAAAAGTCACCTGTTGTTAATCCTACAGGTTCATCGCCACCAATTTCTGCGCCGCCTGTAGATCGAAATCTACTACCGTCATAGAATTTTAGTTTACTCTGAGTCGAATCAAACCAAATTTGGCCGCTAATTGGACGAGGGGGTTGACTTCCGCCAGAGAAGCTTTCCAACAAATGTAGGAAATTCTCGTTTTGTACTTCACCGTAACCAGCGTAATTTTTGCCGATTAGCTTAATATCAAATGTACTATTAATTGTACCATCTTCTACTACTACTGGTGTTGTACCACTATATCTATCAATACTATATGGCATTTAGTTCTACCCCTTAACTTTATGTATTTAGTTTCAAAATCAATTTAAATCAACCCATGCTCCTGCTGCATAAGCCTGGATTTTATCAGTTGTTGTATTATAAATTAGCTCGCCGTTATTTGCACTAGTCATTACTCTAAGATCACGGGCACTTGTTGTGTATTTTGGCAGCTGGAGTTGAGTCGTGGCCCTAACTCCTCCTGCAACATCTAATGTATATTCCGGCGTATTAGTTAATATTCCTACTTTAGCATTTCCAAAATTACTAGTAATTGCCAATGTGCTTACATTTGTTGCTATTTCAAAATTCTGATTTGGTCCCAACAATAACGGTAGATTGTTTGCAATTGCTACTGTGCCGGATGTGCTAGTATCACCACCAGTACTCATAAAATCAGTATAGTCTAGAGTCGCTCCACTAAGTCCTGTTATTGTGTCTGCTTTACTAGCAGTAACATTAAACTTCATTCCAGAAAGTGTACTAGCATTAAATCCTGGCTTAATTGTGCCTGTAAAATTAGTTATAGCAGTCTTTGGTGTAAATTCTATTGTACTACTACTAAAAATTCCTAACAGTTGACCTTGCGCCCATAATTCAACAATTACTCGTAGTGCATTGTTTGTATCATATAATGATACAACTTCAAATCCAGACTTTTGTTGACTGTCGCCCCATATTTTACTTGCTTCATATCTGTTGTTTGCAGATGAATAAAAATACAAACGCTTTTCTGTACTGTCAATCCACAGATCACCTTGTGCTACAATACTAGGAGCAGTAGGTTGCACGATAGGACCGCTTCCTATTCTAAACCCGTTGCCGTCATATACTTTTAATCTGCTGGTTGCAGTGTCATACCAAATCTGACCAGTTACTGGATTATTAGGAGCTGAAGTATTTGCAAAGTTTTCTAATAGTTTTATTAAATTTTCATTAAAAAATTCACCGTAACCGGCAACGTTCTTACCAATAAGTGTGAGGTCTGTGGCTGTTTGGTCAACAGTACTGTCAACAATTTCTGTTAGCAAGGTTCCATCTGTTTTATTAATTTTATAAGTCATTATACAATCCTACCAGTATAAATTATGTAGTTTATTGTTAAGTAAGGATTCATAATATTCAAAGGTAGATCAGTAGTTGTTGAATCTACGCTGCCGCTGTTTACCATAAACTTACTGTACCCAGTTTGTAATTGTACTGAACGGCCAACCGCTTCAGAGTCTGCAATAGATCCAGGATCTGTTGAATCAGTGACTGAGTAAAACTGGGTGCCGGTATCTCCGGTAAAGTCGTGAACGTGATCAGGAAGGTTTGTAATATTAATTGATTGTTCTTCATTACCGTTTGATAACCCTACAGTATCCGCTGATACTGCAGTAACTCTGTTAGCTACTGGTCCAGGGATTCCGTCTTTATCTAACGTAGTTGTTCCTGATGTTGCGCCAGATGGTAATAAAGGAACTGATATACCATTATTCATATTATCAGCACCAATGGCCATCCTACCTCTTAGATCAGGCAATCTAAATGTTGCAATACCTACTAATGGTACTAACCCATTATAACTGGTGCCTATGGTTGCAAACAGTTCGGGGTATGAACTAATTGATACCTCTGCACCGTCACATAATAGGTAACCATTGGGTAATGTTGTTCCTGCAAATGACACAAGAGATCCAATAGGCACTGTCGCTACTGTAGATAGGAACGTTGTTTTTGTTATTTTTCTTAGGCCAGTTAATGGTCTGTTTACTAGCAGTTCATCTGTAGAAAGAAAATCAAGCAATTCAATCTTATTACCAATAACGTCTGAACTTAATGCAGTTGTAAAAATTGCAGTGCCGCCAACTTGCTGACCGTCAAAACTAATTGTGTTAGTACTAATAACGTCGCCAGTTAAAGAAAAATCTGTAGAGCTAACTAGTCGAGTTGCTGTTCCTGTAACTGAACCATTAAATGCACCGTTAAAAGATCCAGTAAAAATTGTACTAAGGTCTGGATTGCCAATGTTATTAGCATAAATTGTGTTGTAACGTAACAAATTAGTACCAATATTATGTACATTGTTTGCTACTGGAGTGATAGAATTTGAAGTTAGTGTGCCAGTAATATGAGCGCCGGTGCCTACACGCAGAGTTTTTGCAATACTTGCGCCACCTGCAGTTTTAATACTGCCATTACTTAAGGTTGTACTATCTGTTGTGCTGGTAACAATTATATCATTACTAACTTGTAGTTTACCATTAATATCTAATGCTTCTGCAGGATTTGTTTTGTTTATACCTACGCTTGTTCCGGTGACTGTCAACACATCACTAGAAGTTCCTGCTTGATTAACTCTAATGAATATACTAGAACCTTCAATTTTATTAGTTAAAACTGTAGCACCATTTAATGTGTTAGTTAGTGTAGTATTAAGATCGGCACCTACAATTAATCCGGCATTGTTTTTAATAGTAAGACCGTAGTCAGTAGTACTTGCAACATCACCTCTAAGGAAATTATTTGCATCAAGACCATCAGCATACCCTGATACTACAAGTTTTGTTGCACGATCAGCTGTTCCCCAAAACTTGTTAAGTACAATTCCATTAAGATCAAAGTCTTTAGTTGACATGTTAACACCTTGATTGATTACTGAAAATCCATCAATTGTTATTTTTGGTGTAAATGTATCTTTACTAATAATTGCAACAACTTCACCAGCAATGATAAAGTTTAATATAATGCGTGGTAAGTTTGCTGTATCATAAATTGACTCTACTTTAGGTCCTGACTGCGTTCCTTCACTAAATTGAGGTCCGACTAGTAACCAGTTAGATCCTGACCATAAGTATAATTGTTGATTACTTGTGTCGACCCATAGATCTCCAATGACTGCTGTTGTGGGACGGGCAATACTTTTTGTTACATTGCCTGCAGCTACCCATTTAGTACTATCCCAAACTTTTAATTGTGGTTGAGGTGGGCTCGAAGTAGTACCAGTGTCATACCATAGTTGTCCTAATACCGGTTTTGTTGGACGATCAATGAAAGAACTAGCAAAATTTTCTAGTAAATGTAGAAAATTTTCTCCAATTGCTTGGGCATATCCTGGAAGATTCTTCCCTACAAAACTTAAATCAGTTGTTTGATTTAAGTCTAAGTCGTTAACTGTAATACTTCCGTTGTTAGGTTGGTCAAAATGGTCAATTTGATATGGCATTATGCTACCTCACTAAGGCCAGTTAAACTCTGAATACGCACTGTGTAATCAACTTGAATTAATCTATTTAGAGACTTTTGTACTGGATGAAAGATCACATGAGTTAATAGTCGGCCAGTGCCATCTGTAGCATAAGATTTTAATCCTAATTCATCAAATACATATGTACCATCAGCACTAGTAGCATTGTCAAATGCTTCTTGACTGCTAGGCTCGCCGTAGTCCAATAAACAAGTGATAAACACATCAGTATAATTTGTGCCGGTTACGTGTCTAGTTTCAATTTTATTGCGAATAGGATCAGTGTTTACACTAGCACGGTCATCTACCACTTTAGAATAAGTTTCATTGTATAAACTTGCACTAGTTCCTGTACTATTAGGTGTAAGATAGGTAATAATGCCCGTAGGATCTATAGTAGTTCCTCCGTTGCCAAAGGCCATCTCATAGATGAATCCCTGACCTGCATTAGCAATACTTTCTGCTAATGAGATACTCATATTTTCGTAGTGGATAGCATTGCGCTTGTTAATAAACACTTCACCAGTTTCTGGATTGTGAATTTTAATATGCCCTTCAATGTGTATTCCTGATAAGTCTTTACCTTGCATAAATGATCTCTTTTTTATATTTACCTAATACTAATAAGTGGGTAGATTATACCGTCTACCCACTTAAATATTAGTCATTTTGATTATTAGACAGCGTGTACTGATATTTATCTGTCAAATATTCTGGAAATATTGCCTCTGAATTTTTAATAAAATTAGCAATCTCACTGTTAGAGTTATGTAGATCAGTTTCGCCCCACTGGGTGCCTGTCTTTTTAATCACTACAATTCGTGTGTCTGCTGCTGCCTGATCTGTTAAACTAATACTACTGGCAACTCCATTTACTGAGAACTCAGCAGTAAAGTTAGAGTCGCCTTCCGGGCTGTAAGGATAGCCGTTTGACTCTTCAAATAACGTATAGTCTACTTTCTTTAATTTATATCCGCCTACAAATACGTCAATTTCATTTACACTAGTTGGTATATATCGTAATGCTACATTAGATGTACTACCATTGCTTATAGAAGTTTCAATAACATGAGTGTCAGCATACGGAATAGTTTCTGTTGGTCCAATGTCTAACACTAATGTGTGCTCTAAATGTACAGTAGGTGCTCCTGTACCTAATGTAGCACGGCGTAATTGCCCTAAAGTATTGCCTACTTTCGTAAAATACTCAATACGCTCGCCATTAATTTCAATAATGCCAGGCAAATTCAATACAGGATTAGGTGAGCTTAGTTTTGATCCGTCGACTAGTAGAATTTCTGCATCTTTCTGCAGTAAATCTCTAGCTAATCGTGTAGACTTAGCTTTAGAAATTCTCTTATAGTGTGTGCGATTTAATATATCTTTAAACTGCATGTAACCATAACTAGATTTAATATGTTGGTCACTAAAACAAACTATGTCTAAATAATCTGTAGTTTCCATAGGAGCTGCTAATTTCACTGTAACATGATCTGCATCTAAATAATAGTCAACGCTATGTGTTAAAATTTTACCATTCTTAATAACCCAAACGTAATCGTCAGTAACAACTGATCTACTTAATTTAAATTTACCGCCAACTAAGTGTTTAGCTCTAAAATAATCGTATGTTCCGCTAACTAATGACCCGCTTAGACTAGTATACTCTGTTTCACGTTGAATAGCTTCAACAGAATGATTGTAAAAAGATATTACTTCTACAGTGCCCGTTGGTGGAGTTGTAAAATTTATTTGATTACCATTTATTGTATAGTTTTCATATGCTAACTTAGCTACAGTTAAGGTTGCTCCTTCTACATATGCTTCTGCTCTTAGATTAATTGTAACTCCAGAGTAATCAATTACATAACCAGATCCATATGTTAACTGGGCTCCGTTTACAAAGATTGCAAAATCTGTAGGTGTTGGAACATAAGGAGGTGACTTATAGGCAGCTAATGTATAATCTAATGTATTATTTTCTAAAACAAAATATTCATTTACAGTTGTTCTATATATAAAATTTCCAGCACTTACTAAAACATTATTTGCATATGGTTCGGTAGTGCCTATTGGATTTGCTAGTGTAAAGGTGTCTAGCACACCATCTGTTGGCAGTGTTTCAATTTTAATAATAGATGCTGTTTGATTTTCATCAGCAGTTATCATATAAGTGATTAATTCGTTAACAGGTCGAGCTGCTGCAAATCTAATACCAACTTTATCTAATGATGCGTATGCGTCTGTAGTCTGAAATAGCTCGTAATCAACAGCTAGCCCGTCAACTAACACTACTGATCCTATTCCTTCAATCCACGGCGCATTAGTTACGTACTCTAATGTTGCGCCATCTGATATAAAATAGTCAGAATCTAATAATGATTCACTGGCTACACTAAATGTAATTACACTTAAAATTTCTTTATCTGCAGGCGGTGGTGCTGTTAATAGAGTAACTGTACTATCTTGCCAGTTTACTGTGTAATCGATACCTTGTCTCAGAATATTACTATCCACCTTAACAAATATAGATGCAAGATTGCCAGGAATTTGACCCATGTTAAATTCATTTGTTGCTCCATCACAGATAAAATTCTTAAACATTATCTTAGCAGAACCAGCAGTTGGTAACTGATAAACTTTAATTGCTACAGCATCTGAAATATGTCCTGGAACAATTTCTTCAGGAGCAGCACTGGTCAACGGAGTAACTAAGCCAGACCCTTCTAAAATAATGTCATCAGGTGCTATACCTGTTGCAGATGTCAGTGCTGTTCCTTCAAATGCTCCGCCACTTAACTGCGTATCGTACTCATTCTCAAGCGGAGTATAACTGCCATCGCTGGTACTCTTACGGAAGATAACTTTGTCATTTACATTAATTGTTAAATTTAAGTTAGGTAAAGTAAAGACCTGTGTGGTGCCATCACCGATAATTGGCGTCATTACTACATATGGCTTACCTGGCATCGGGTACGTTACAAACTCAGAATCGTCAATTCTTTGTCCGTTTACATACACGTTTATTTCTTCTCCGTCTGTAGGAGAATAATCTAAATCGTATGTATATTGTGATGCACCTGCTGAAAAGATTTTATCATCAAATGTAGCATCAAACGATTCCCATGCGTCTGGCGCAATGTCTTCTCCGTTTGTGCCTACCATCCAACCGCCTCTAACATTAAATCCTAATCCAGTTATCTGTGTACCACCGTAATCAATACCTGTCATTAACTGCGCAAGGTCTTTACCGTACATACCACTAGTTGGGTTGTAATAAAAATTAATTCTATCAGTTGCTGATAAGTGATTAAAATTCTTAGTGTACGTAACACTAACAATTTCGCCTTGAGCAGGAGCGGTTTCTAATATTAACACTCCGTAATAACTAGTAAATCCTCTACTAGCAGTTGTTTTAGTCTGCAGAGTATATTCGTTTCTTAACACATCAATGTTATTAACTGTTACAGAACTTGTACTACGATCTCCATTAGGACTAAATTTTAAAACAAATTGCAATTGTGAACCAGTTCCAGTAAATGTTTCTGTTTCTTCAAGCTCAGTAACTACATATGTTCTTGAAATTCTATCAAATTTAATTGCAATTTTATTAGATCTAACTACTTCGCTTTCAATTACCACTGCTGCACGGGCAGCAACGCCATCAACTGATAGTCCACCATCTATTATAATTGTCGGTGCTTTAAGATAACCTGTACCTTTTGATATTAATACAAGTCTATTAACACGACCATTAGCAATATAGGCTTTAGCTGTCGCGCCTGTCCCGTACCCGCCTTCAATTCTAACAACTGGATTACTTATATATCCAGAGCCACCGTCAACAAGTGCAATGCTTTGTACAGTGAAGCCAACATGATCGTACCAATGTTTCCATGGATACGATGTAATTTCTGGTGAAGATGTTTCAATTTCACCTGTAGAAGAAACTGTCACAGTCACTGGTGCAACTTCAAATTTAGAATTGATAGTTGGAATTAAATCAAAATCAGTAACTGAACTTTGTGAATATTCTATTCCAGTGTATGAACTTACATACTCACGAATTTGTGTCTTATAAGGCTTAACCTCTTTGATATAATCTTCAAAATTTTCTAAATTGTCATTGTTATACGTTACTTTCTGAGATAAGTTTCCTACATTGTGAGTTGCTTTTACAAAACTAGTTTTAAATGCCCAGTCAATAAAAGTTTGTTCATGTAGTGCATATCTTAAAGATGCAAAGAATAACTTCAAATATTCAACTTTAAATTCGTCAATAAGAATTTTATTTTTAATTGTATCAATAATTATTTTTAATTCAATGGTTGCTAGATCGTCATATTGTGCTGAATCAAATAACACACTATCGTATCCTATAGCCGAATAGTTGTAGAGGTTGCTAGAGAACTGTATCGTTCCGTTTTCACGGCCAACAACAGAATAGTTTTGCGTATAATCAATAGTGGCTATATTATTATATTTTTCTAGTAGCAGCCAGCCGCCTGATCCAATATTTTTAACTCGTACAATACTACCGACATTAGATTCTAATAGTGCCAATTGATATGTGTTGTCTACTAGATGATCAATTTTTGTAAATTGATTATATCCTGTAGCATACCAGTCCATGTAGTCCCAATATTTTGTTACATCAAAGGCTTGTCCTTTTTCTCTATCCCAAATTAATTCTGTACTATTCCATGTATAAGTAGTCCACTTATCAAAAGTGTTAGAGTCGCTTAATACCAGTACAGCAAACGGACGAACTGTAAATGTAGTGTTGGGTTGGTAGCCTTCTCCCTTATTGATTATTTCAACTCCCGTCACTTGGCCAGCCGCATTTATTTTGGTTTTAACTACTGCGTTCTTACCGGTTGAAGAAATAATTACATATGGAGCATTAACGTAGCCGCGACCTGCTGACACAATGTCTGCTCCAATAATTCTACCATTTTCAATAACTGGCGTTAAGCGGGCTTGTTCTAATGTTGCTACTCCCACAAAACGTAATTCAGCATTAGTGTCAATTGTTATATCCCACTGGCCAGTTACTGTACTAGGAGGAGAATTATAACCTTCTAGATCAGTTAAGTCGTAGTCATCAACAATTAAATTTGTAGCTAAAACTGCATTAACACGTTCAATGTATTGTTTTAGTGCTTCCACACGATTGATAAACATACTTTGACGAGGTCTAAAATTAATACCATATTGTTGCTTAAATGGTAATTTAATATCAGGTACTAGTCTATCGTTTTCATCTTTACCAACTAGACTATGAATCCATTTATTTTCAAGCTCAACAGGAAGTATAGTATTAGGATGCTCACTAATTATCTTCCACTGGCTGTGTGCGTTGGTGCCTATATAATCTAACGACACTGTCCAATATTGAACTGTTAAATTAAAATCAGTACTGTCTATTAGACCAGTAACATTTACTAGACTAAAAGAGTCAGCACCTGTTAGTGCAAGACATGAGTATCCTTCTGAGATAGGATCAGAAATTAATTTAGAAACATTGTATGCTGACAGTGATCTTCCAATAACATTAGGAGCAACAGTTGGATTCTTTACCCAATAGTAATAGGTATTTTGGAATGTTTTAGATACTGCATCATATCTCTTTTTAACGCTGTATACCGCATCGCCATAACGACTAGTTCCGCTTATACCTAAAGAGTTTCCTTTATCGGTAGGCGATAACTTGTCCCACTCCGAAGGTAAGTATTTTGTTTCTACCCATTCGTAAATATCAATGCTAGCAGTATCATATAAAGTATTCCATGTAGTTGATCGGTAAACAACTCCGCCTGCACGATTGTCTAAAAATCTAGCACGGGTCAAATCCCACCATAACATGCCAACTTGATCTTTAGTCCAATTCATTCCGTCATCAACATTAACTGTACTATTACCTACAGAATAAGTAGCTGGGTCAAAATATGTTTTATAACTAATTTCTTGATCAGCAGGTCCTGGAATCTTTCCTTGGCTTGCATCTACTACGTCTATGTAAGACGTTAAAACATTTTTAGTTCTATTATAAATAAATGCTTTTTTAATTTTATAAACATCAGGTCTACTAGTTTCTGTATATTCTGCAATCCACGATCTAGCAGTTAGCGGTCTTGTATAAGCGTATACTGAACCTTGACGATCATAAGTTAATGAATCTTCTGGAGCACTAATTAGAATATAATCGGTAGCTATTGCTATAGATGTTCCATATAGATCGATGCTAGTAGAATCAGAAGTAAGACTTTCGCCAAATATAAATTTAGTAGCGTATCTATCAAATATATCAACTCTACCAGAGTCTACTTGATAATCAACAATTCTTAATGTGTTATTATCAAACGTAGTTAAGCCACCTTCGATGAATGTTGTTAATTTTTCAATGTCACCGCTAGCTGAAAATATTACTAACGACTCATCGGTGTTCATAAAATTAACAGTGTATCCAAATTTTGCATTGAGTTCTTTTTTACTACTAACTATTGTTTGATGCAGATTAAAATTATCAGCTACATCGAATACAAAAACTTTTCCAGCATCTACACTATCGGCATCTGTAAATGGAGCACCAACTGCTAGGTACTTTCCGTTTGTAGATAGCGATATTGATTGCCCAAACTTGGCTCTTGCTGTTAAATCAACTGTAGTACTATCTAGGGTAGTTTCTAAAGTATATAAATTGTTAGCTAATCTATACACATAAACTTTCCCTTCATAAGATGATTCTGTATTAGCTAAATCTACAGGAGCAGATGCTACAAAAATATCTGCTGACTCGGAAAACGCAATATCGTATCCAAACAAATTCCTTGTGCCAGCAGTCTTAGGACTTGCATACGTAGTCCAAGAATTGCTAGTAAATTCATAAAAATATACTTTGCCTGTTTGCAGTAGGCCCGGAGCAGACACTGCAAGGATATACTGAGATCCGTTTTTAGTAAATGCTAATTTAGATCCAAACTGCTCGTAAGCTACGGGAGCCTGGCTAACTAACAACTGTTCAAAATTATAATTGCTTTCGCTAGATTTACGATATAAAGCAACATAGCCTTGTTCGGCAAATGTACTTCCGTTAACCTCACTAGCAGTAGTGGCGGCGATTGCTAACCACTCGCCATCAGTTGAAAATGCAAGTTCTTTTCCAAAATTTAAGTTAGCAGGGTCAGCTAGATTAAGATTAGGAAGGTACTCGTCGTGTGCTACCCATAGGCTAGTAGATGAACTTTTTGTGTATATAATAATAGAATCATTATTTGTAGCCACTGCTGTTACGTATCTATTTGGAGAAATTGCTACAGCTTTTCCAAAGTTTAAATTAGAAACAGGAGCAAAATTACTTAGAGTTTGTTCGCTAAACACAGGATTATTATTGTAAACAGAGTATAATCCTTGGCCGTTATCATCGACCCATACTTGTTCATTAACTTTTAAGTTTGTAGGAATAATTTCATTAAGACTGTCAATACTGCCTGTTCTAACTGAATCAAACTGGTATACTAACACTTCTGCCAAGTCGGCAAATGGATTAGTCCACCCCGCAACAGTTGTAGTAATATAAATCTTACGGCCTTGTACTGAAGATACAACGTGGAAGCCTTTAATTTTATTTGCGTTTTCTATTCCTAAAACATCGCCAGCAGCTATGCTAGGAATTTTAGAACATGTAATAGTCAATGTGCCTGCAGTGTATTCAACATTCTCAATATCAAAATTAGAATGTGTAAATCTATAAACGTTCCAATCTCTACCTTCAAATGCGCACCATACATAATCACCTTCAATAAAAGTTGAAATATCTTCTGTAATTAGATCTGTTAATGTATCAACATGTAGTTTAACATCCTCATATCTAACATATCCAGGTGTTCTTAAATAATCATTAGTATTTGCAAGTGGCCAAATATTGTTAGTATATCCGACTGGTTTAATATAAACATCTGCAGGAGTTTGTCTATAGACAAAATCTACAACAGTAGGATCAATTGTTGATGTTAGTTCAAACGGCTGAGGATTTAGTTTGAATTTGCTTTCGTCTAATTTAAATTCTACTTCTTTAAATGAGTCGCTTGCGCCATAGTTGCCCACACGAACTGCCCATTCTTCGTTGAACGTTAGACTGTCTTGACTATCCGCACTTAGCACATCAAATAGCTTGTTAAAGACATTTTGTGTGCCTTTCTCAATAATCATTCCTTGATAGAACTTGTACTGACTAACATCGTCTTGAATAATGTTTTCAAGATATTGACGTTTCTGATAACCAATTAAGTGCTGTGCCATTTTCTGTTGGCCAATATCAAAGTTGTCGCTATCTAGGCTGTAGAAGTCACTAAATTGATCTGCTTTGTAATTCCAGTTAGGTAACATTTGAGATACAGGTTTTTCGTCTAGCTTGATCCAACTGTCGCTATCAAATAATTCAACGCCAGGTAGGAATGCTCTAGCTGAATAATAAAACTCTTTATACTTTACAATGTCTCCTAGATTATAATCAGTCCAAACTGTCCAATTAGTTATAATTGCTTGGTCGTAGATAAATCCAGGAATATTAAATCCGCCATTCCAGTTTGTTGACAAGTACCCAGAAACTTTAATTCTTTCTTGACGATAACCCGGAGCTTGGTCGTATATTACATCGTTAAACAATGTTGTATTATCTAACAGCAATACATGTTCTTTTTGTACTAGATATAAGGTTGCACCGTAAATTCCGTGATTAGTGTTTTCAGGTTTTAGTACAAACTGATTGCCTTCTCTAAATGAATTTATATTGTCTGCTGGTAATTTTTGTCCATCAACTCTAAATATCTTATATTCAAAAAATGTGTCTACTACATTATTAACAACCGAGTTAGTGCTGTTTAATACTAAGGTATTCGCTGCAGGACTTAGAGAAATCACACTTCCTTCTGCCCAGTTTTGTGTAGACCAGAATAAAAATTCTTTAATAGAAGTTTCCCAATTATTAACATTTTTTAAATCTACGTTGAACTCGTCAAAAACAAATCCTTGTGCTTCTAAGTATACGCCGTATCCTTGTATAAAATCTACTATAGATTGTATAGAAGAAAATTTAGTACCGTAGCTAACCGTTTGTTCTTTACTAGTGTCCCATGCTTTTCTTAATTCTGCACTACGGCCGCCGGTCACTGGCAATTCTGCAAGTCTAGTATAGTAACTAACATCAAACTTTTCACCGCTTTGGTGTGTTGTTTTTACTCGGTAATACTGATTGTTAGCTCTTATTAATTTACCAGCAACATAGTATTTTCCTTCTGTCCATTCAATATAGCTTTCACTAATGCCGCCTACGTTAATTGTTCTGCCACTTAGAGTATAAGGATAGTATGTGAAGTAAGGATGATCATTATTGTAGCCTCTTACTTCGTAACCATCTGCATATTTTGTAATAACAATTCCACTATAGACTAATTTTTTAATAGGAGAACTTACATTAAAAATTATTTCGTAATTTTCTTCAGGTACAAATACACCACCAGAGCTTGACAAACTCTTGCTGTCTAATAGTAATCTAAATTTGGACTTACTAGTAAATCCGCCTAATTTAGAACTAATTTTATTTGTTAATGCTGATAAATCATTAGCATACTGTGACACTAGTAGTGTTACATCACTGGTAATATAGTCAACAATATAGTTAATTAATCCAGCAGTGTTTGTTCTAACCGTACTAGATGCGGTAGAAGGCAATACTAGATCACTTAATTGAATTCTTAAACTTGTGTCTGCATAAACTAGTTGATCGTTTAGATTACGTACAATTCTACTACGATCTAAACAAGTACCTAATACATGATTAGGCTGCAACAGTAGTGCTGTTTGTATTACTGAGAACGCATAATAAGAGCTTCGGCGCCATGCTGACTCTACTGGCCCCACATCTCCAAATACATAATACCCTTCAGCTGTTGGATTGATATACCCACTGACGTGTCCTGCATTGTACGGAGAAACTAAATTTCCATCTTCATCAACGGGGTACCCGTTTTCTAATACAGTTCTAGCAAACTTAGACAAGGTTCTAATAGGAACGCCAGGTTCTCTTACAATACCATGTTTAATGTCGTCCCATAGAACATAGTTGTTATTAGTGTATGGGAGCGGTCCGTAGACTTCTTGCCACCATTTTGGCTCTATACTAAATCCTAAACACTCCCATGGGTGAGTATGCGGACGATCAGTATCTAAAGTCCAACGATATATTCCTCTCCAGAATGCGGGAGAAATTGAATTATCTGGTAAAGAATTATTTCTGTAATTCCAAGTAAACGAATCTAGTCTATCCCATAAGGCATTATTTTGCTGTGTATAATCTTGTGCAATATTTGTAGCCCATTGGAAAAAATATTGACTCATTACACTATCCACTTCTACTTTTGAATATGCTGTAGTTCTACTGTATCCAGGAATAATATTGTAGATATCAAATATCTGCGTATTGTAATTAACTTTTACATTGTTAAAAATTCTTTTTTCTAATTCAAGAATTAGTGCATCACGGTAATCACCGAAAGCAATTGTTATGCTACCGTCATGACCTTGTATTACTTCTGTTGTTTCAAGGTATGTATCGTCAATATAAATTTTTGGTTCAAATAACGGATATAATCCTAGCTTACTAGGAGTAGCTGGACAGTACGATCCATCAGTACTAGTGTATTCATAAGCTTCAATTACGTCGCCTTCTGTTAGGGTAGTTAAAATTTCAAAAAACACATCTGTGCCAAATATGTAATCTCGGCCATGCACTAGCTGTTCACCATTTAAATAAATGTTTGCTGCTTGGTTTGACAAGCTGTTAAGATTAAATGCAGTTGTCAACGGATAGGTAGTAACCCTAGGATCCAATACAGTGTATTCAGATCTAGTTCCTCCTGCATATGCAAACATATCAGATAGGTAGTATGATTGCGTTTTTGTTTTATCTTTTGCTAACTCTTGTAGAATAAAATCAACGTGTTGTTTTGTTTCCGTGTCAATGCCAGACTCGCTAGCAAAGGTTATAAATGCTCGTTTAAATTTTCCATAATCGTTTCTAGATTTTTCAAGAGCTTTGATGATATTTGCGGTCTGCGATCCTAGATGATACAAACTTAGATTCATAGGCCCACTATGTTGTACAAAGCGGGTACCATATGGTGTTATGTTTCCAATATCTCGTAAATTACTATAACCTGGATATGCTCCACTGAACGTAGTGATGTGTTCAACAATCGTGTCAACATGGTCAATTACTTGCCCCAACGTAAATTGTGTTACGTTATCATTTAATGGATTATTTTGTAAACTAAGCGGCATCTCGTAATAACCGTTTTCATTTTTAGCCTGTGCCGCAAAACATTTCAATGTTACTACATCTGTTATATTCACATCTTTGTTTAACACTAGTAATTTTCTAATAGTGCCGTCTACAACAGTGTATGAATCTTTATTTTGTCTAAGTCCATTAATGTAGACATTTACTTCTAGATCATCTAGTTTATCTTTAAAATCGTAAACATCTATAGGAAAATTATTAATTAATTCACTTTCTTTAAACGTTCTAACAATAGGTTGCACATTGGCAATCTTTGAAAGAGTCCATCCATTTTGATAATCTACTGTAGTAAGATCTGTAATAACTTTTAAATAGCCAATATCTGTAGTTTTGCTTAGTACAGATATTACTTGTTTGTAATTAAATGAATCTTTTAACAGATTGAATTCAAAAACAATATCACCTATGTTACTGATATTTTGATAACTTAATGGAAATCCTAGAGCGGTATCATTATTTCCTGTTCCAACTTTGTAGGAAAATACCTTAGTACCGTGAAAGTTAGATCCGTCATATACACTGACATCACCATAGCTAACACCATTTTCGTCAAATATATCAAATAGTGGAGACTGGTTGATAGTTGTCTTTTGCTGTCCTAATTTCCATACAGTTCCGTTATACCAAAACATTGACCCTTGATACTGTGCTCCTGTTTTTACTAACACTGTTTCATTTTCTATCGGAGTAGTGTCAATGTCTTCTGTTAGATTGATCTGATGACGATACCCGTTAAATGTTTCTACAGTATGAATTCCATCTCCTGTATTAATTATATTAGCTTGGGTGAGCAAAATTTTATCAGTGTAAAGTCTAATGTGTGTAGCATCTATAACCATTACATAATATACTTGCCTGTTAATTAATCCTTCTATGTTAGAATTAGCATTATTCAAATATATAATTTGATTTCCTGTTGCTAATCCGTGAGCAGTTGTAGAAGTTATAATATTATCTACAATGTCAACTCCTGTGTTACCTAAGAAATCTATTCGACGGCCGGGCTCAGTTATGTCAATAAAATTAACTTTAAAAATTTTACCGTTTACAAATCTATCAGGATCTGCAGTAAATAACACTCGCATGCCATTTGCTAGATCAATTCCGTCAATGTTATATCCTAAGCTACCTTCAATCGTAGAAAATACATCAGTAGTAAACGTATCAACAACATCAACATTTTTCTTTGATTGGTGACCAAAATTAAATAATTTTAAACCAGCTTCAAATTCAATAATTGGTCTAGTAGCACGTTGTGCTTGATCAATATCTGGAACTTGTCCGTCTGCTGCTGCTGCCGCTATAATAACATCTTGATGGTACCATCTGTTATAACGACTCCACTGGTTCCTGTCAGGGCTAGCACGATTAATAACAATATAATCTTTGTCTCTAGGGAAAGAAGTTAGTGTACTAAATGGAGATTGATCAAATGGTTCATCATCAAATAATAAAGCCGTTTCTTGCGAATATGAACTTATAATTTCAAGGTCGCTATCAGAGACTAGGTTAATGGCTGTACCTACACCTTCAACATACCAATAGCCTGAAGAATAAATTGACGGGGTAACATTGCCTGTGAAGAATAATTTCATACCATTAGATAACGGAATACCGTTGCTCATAGTGTATGTTTTCTTGCCAATTATATCAGTTGTGAGATCTAAAAATGTATTTTCATCGATATCTTTTATAGAAAACACACCACCTGTGTTTGCATCAACTTCGCTGACATAAAATAACACATCAGGAGAATCACTAGGAACAGTGAATGTAATTGTTCCAGATTGAACTGCGCTTGCAGATACTCCGTCAGTATAACGTTCTAATGGTCCCGCTACTCTAACTGTTTTAATTGAAAACGGATTATTAGGAGCAGTGATATCAAAACTGTAGGTCTGTCCTCTGTACAATGTCAGTGCAGGATTACGAGTAAGTCCGTCTGGTGTGAAGATATAAACATAGTTGTCACCTTCGTCTTCTGTAGTAACAGTATATGTGCTAGAAATAGCTTGTTGTTGGCCTTGAACCTCAATTGGTGTGGGCCCGTAAGGTAGCCAGTAATACTGTTGAAAGTTTACAAATTTGTCCCAGTTAATATGTGGATTCCATGCATAAAATTCTTGCTTGTTTAGTCTTTCATGGTTAGTAACATTGCCGCCATTAGTCTCTACATGATTGATATGATCAATATAGTCTTTATAAAAACTAGTGTTGCCTAAATAATCCTGAATAACTGCTGCTGGCTCTAATTGATAATTTTGTCTATCAGCATCCGTGGCTGCAATGAATACGTCAGAAGATTTAACGGCTTTGGCGTTCTTTCTTCCAATGTATCCTGTTAGTTTTTTAACTGTTCCTGGCTGTGTTAGTTGATCCAGTGTAGCTGACAAAAACTTTTTGTTGCTGTCAGTTCTGTAAAAACGAGGAAGTAAGTCAGCAGTCTTCCTGCCTTCACTATTAGACAATGGTAGACTTGATTCGTTTTGATTAGCCATTAGTTAGTTCCTGCACTAGTTATAGTTTGTTGGCTAGCAGTAGTTGAAGATACAGTGATTATGCCTGAGCTTCTAATCTTGCTTGCAGTTATTGCTGAGATAATTTCAATATTGCTCACTGTTGCACCGTTGATGAATATTTGATCTTTTTCTGCACGTATTTCATATAGACTTCCAAACGTCAATAATGATTGTTTAGGTACAATAATAAAATTAACAATATTAGGTGTTAGCCTATTCATTACATATGCTGATAGTTCTGTAAAATAAAAGTCTCCGCCGAAGTCCCAATTTTCTAAAGCAAAAAATTCGTTAATTGCAGATAATACTTTTGATTTAACATCATTGTCGCTAATAACAACTTCAGAATTTTTTACAATTTTAAATGTTGCTTGTACATCTGAAGATGCCTTATCTCCAAATAATACTTTGTATTTTACAGGATGGTAGATAATTTCATCGCTGATAGATTTAATTTTGTTTAGTTCAGTAGACAATAAATTGTATAAGAAATCTGAACTAGGAGCAAGTGGCTCGACTGTTCGCGATCCGTCTAGCCATTCTCTAAATGTTTTGTCGTAATCTTTAGTTAATATGAATACGTCAACTAAATTGGTTAGTCCTGGATCAATTCTAGACTCGTAGTCTGCGTTATGGATATATTGAAACTTAATGTTAGAACGACCAACGTATACTCGATAATTTAAACTTACAATAAATCCATCAGTAGAGCTATATTGTTTAACTACATCAGTATCAATAAAATAATAGTATTGGCCATTAACACCGCTAATAGGTTCTGTACTTAAAATAACAACAGTATTATTAGAGTTGTCAACCCAACGATAGTCTTCTTGCCCTTGTGCAATAGTGTACAACTCAAGTACAACATACTGATTAGTAGTAGGATCGACAATCTCATCAAATATAGACGGATCATCTACCACACTGTCATCGTCTGAATCGCTAAAAGTGACTTGAATCTTCTTAGTATCAACGTAGCCATCAAGCCCTCTATACTCTTCTGAAATTTCCCAATCACGATCATAAGTGTAGGGACTTGTTCCGCCTGACGTTGCAGGATCTGTATTAATACTTAATACTTTAATTTTGTCTTTGACAATGGTATTAGATCTAGTGTCATAAATTTTATCGCTAGCATCAAAGTAAAAACGCAGTTGTTGATCACTTTCAAATATAAATCTCAATAGTCTAGATGTAACTGTGTAAAATTCTGAGTCAGTAGTGAACAATAATAACCAACTAGCGTCTAATTGTTGATTACTATTATTTCCTTGATTACCCAAACTAAAATCAGCAGCAGTATTTAGATTTACTTCGAATACAATTTTCCAAGTACGTGTTTCAACATCGTATCTTAGACCAAAAGGTTTATTAGAAAATACTAAATCTACCATGGTGTTAATCGTGTTAGTATCAAGCGTGGTTCTCCATGCTGGAATAATTTGACTTAATATTGCACCAGTTGGTATGACATCGTTTAGTACAACTGTGCCAGAACCGTCTACTAGTGTACCAGTATTATTGTTTGAACCGTCACCACTAACTGATACAATTTTGCACCATAGATTAGTAGTCGCATGCGATACTGTTGCCGTGCCTGTTACTAATGCATTGTTATTAGCTTTATTAAAATACTTGCCGGTAGGTGCTACAAATTTAACTAGTGCGCCTGCTGTGACAAATCTTAACGAAGTACTGGTATAAGATCCTAATTTAAAAGGCACGTTAGATTCATTTTTAATATAGCCAGTACTTTGATTAACATCAGTAGTCTTGTTAAACCAAGATACATTTTCATCGCCTACTGTCTTTGCAGTAAACTTAGAATAATAATAGTCTCGTAATTGTTTTGACTTAAGAGTTTCTAAAAGTTGATTATAAATTACAGCTTCAATGTCTGTTTGAGTTGTGTAACTAAATCTAAAACTATCAGTATATTCTTGTTTATACAGAGCACCATCATCTGCAAACAAGTTAGTCTTAGAATATTTGCCAGTAGGATCTACTAGATCAAAATAACGACTAATACCGCTCGAGCTGCGATTTACTGCTTTAACTTTAACTACCTGTTGATTTACGGCCAGCGGACTGATGTTGTAATCTTCTCCCGTAATCATACGATTTTGTGTATAATATGTTGCAGGAGCATTAGACTTGATACTAGTATTAGATTCTGTTTCAGAAGCATTGGCTACTGAACTTTGTAGATTCATAGTCACTGACAATGTTTCCATTTGATTTAAATTAGAAACATACGGAATTTCAATTGCAATATTTCTAATATCTTTTGGATTAATAGTGTAGCTAATGCCATTACTTTGTCTATAGTAGACACGGAACGAGCCTTGTGGTAAATTACCAAAAGTTCCATCGCTGAAAGATAAGCTGACACGATCATCAGTGCGAGTAACAACACTATAGATATTTCTAATAGATTTCTTTAAACTATTATAGATAGCGTTATTACCTTCAAGCGCAGGAATTTTTGCCCAATATTCTGATTCTAATCCTGCAGAATTTAACTTATACAACCATACGTCATCATTGTTAATGTTAGTAGCATCAATATCAACTGTTTCGTTTGTGCTAGGTTGATTGATCGTAAATGTACCTTGATTTAAAATGCCCTGACGGAAGTGTATAAAGAAACCAGTATTAGCACTACCGTTGCCGCGGCCATCATTACGATAGATAAATGCCAGTCTGTTACCTACTGCTGGAGGCTCTTCATATATTTCTGTTTTGTCTTTAAAGGTAGTACTAACTACTTCAAAAGGTAATACACGGCCGTCTACTGCTTTTGTAAATCCGTAAACTGGAACATCTGTATTGCTGGCTTGAAAGCGGTATTGTTCTGTAGGAATACCATAAATTTCATTCTTATCGTCTGGATTTCCAAACTGACGATTAACTGGTAAGGATGCGTTGATTACTTTGATAAACTGATCATACCAGTTGGCGTTTGCAGGATCATTCCAACTGATCACTTGTCCAGAAAGATTACGGCCGTTTGAGTCGTAGACGTTTTGACTAGTAGAAACTGTGGTAAATTTTAATAATCCGCTGCCTGCAATGTTTCTTTTAGGATTGTAACTTAGTAACTGAGCAAGGCGTAGTACTGACTCACGGCGTTCTGCTAGCTCTAAAAAGTTATCACGAGCATTTAGATCAATACGAAAGGCAATGCTTTGACCTAAAAAAGCAATTAGATCAATAAGTGCTAGGTATTCACTGCTTTCAATATAGTCATTAAAATCTTCAGGATAATTTTCCCTAATATAATTAACCATAACTCTACGTAGATTTTCAAAGTCATAGCTTTGAAAGTCTGCGTTACGGAAGCTCTGGTATATGCGTTTCCAATCTTCCGCTACTAGTAATCTATTTTGTCTATCAGTTGTTGACATACGCTTTCCCAATTATTGAGTATTTAGCGTATATTATTATGTGTGTAGTTAATTACATACCAGACAAGCCGTTGGCTTTGTCAAACTTTAACTGTATAGCTTCTTGTATGTTGTAGGGATAGTAAACCACGGTGCATTCAATCTGTATGCCTGTTTCATAAGGCGTAACTGTTATCTGTTCTGCACGGATTCTAGGATCATAATTGACAATTGTTTCAACATCTTTAATGATTATATCACGAATTTGATCTGTTAATGGTTCAAATAATACGTCCCAAATAACAGTGCCAAACTCAGGTTGTTCAAGCCTTTCGCCTAGTCTAATATGAAAATGATTCAACATGTCTTGTTTAATTAGATTCAAATCATAGAGTGCAAAACTCTCAGAGGCAGCAGAAATTGTACTAAAGCCTTTGTAGGTCTTAGTACCAGGAATAACCTGTCCTTGTGATGTGCCTTTTAGGACAATCTTGTCATATAATCTAGATGCTGCCATAGTAGTATTTAACCTTCGCCCTCGCCCTCTCCTTGATCAGGAGGGGCTACTTTAGCAAATGTATCCGTTTTAGTGGTGTATTCTTTCCATACTGTAGCAGGTTCAGCCATGTCACTAGTAGAATCAGAATAACGACCATCTTGATCTCTATCTAATTTGTCAGGTTTAAATCGCATGGGATCTAAATTTTCATGTAACGGATACGGTTCAGCTGTGGGCATTCTACGTACAATTACAGTCTTGCTAACTGGACTTTCTGCATCAGGAGTTGCCATATCAGCAACTTCATGAGTTTTTAGATTTAGAGGAATAGTAGCTTTGGCAGTGGTTCTAGCTTCTTCCGGTAATACTGCTATTTGTGCAGTCGGTGCAGACCCTGCAGTTGGGCCATTCATATGTATCTGCGGAGCAGTCTCAATTATATTTCCGCCTGCATTAGTTTCATTGCTTCCGGCTGAAGTATTAAAAATATGCGCTCCGGATTTTATATCTATATTTCCAGAAGAAGTATGCTTCCAAGTTGAGTCTGTATTAACATCAACTGCACCTGTAATCTTAGTCTTTAAGTAGCCACGAATAGTGTGATCAACATTGACGCCAATATGTTCAATACGCATGTCTTGATATATTTTAATATCAATCCTGTCAGGAGTTGCTCCGTTAACATCTTCTACTGGAGATGTGTCATCTGGGTTATTTGAAACAGGGTCATCGCCCGATGATTGAGATGAATCAAACGGTGCAAAACTCGGAGCAGACCCAGGGGCACCGCCTGTTAGGCTCAGTGAGCCAACTCGCCAATCCATACGTTGAGCAACATTATGCGTGTAAGTTTTTGCATAAAACTTCTTAACATCATCATTAACTGTTTGTCTAAGTTGTTCATCAATAGTTTCATCACGACGACGTTTGATGTGAATTTTCTGATCTCTATCAACAATTAATACTTGATCTTTAACAACATTAGTGTGCATTTCACCGTTAACTTTAGTATTAAAATTACGTCCAGCTTCCATGTTAATGTCACGGTCTGCATAGAAATTAAAATCTTGTTTGGTTCTAAAGCTGATACTGTCTTCGGCATAGACTTCAATCTTTCCGTCGCTGGTTAATTCAATCCAAGCAGTGCCGCGGGCATTACCAATGTAGATTAAATCTTCTGTGTTGTGCATTAGAATTTGATGGCCAGTGCGAGTACGCAGGCGAATTAATTCGTTATGCAATAGGTCTTTCTGGCCGTCAGTTTCATCCTGTTCTACTGCAGCATACTCTGGAGGACCTTCACTAGCTGGCGTTTTACGCAGGAACTTATCATCACCATCATCCATTACAAAACTAGAGCCGCCAAGTCGACTAACAAAAGCATTAGGAATCTTATGCTCGTGTTTACCTACTTTACCTTGTTTACCTGCTTTATCTACAGGTCCAGGTGTGCTAATCCCAAATACCATGCTAGGTACTTCACGACGAGCACTAGAAGTTGTTATACCTCTAATGTCATCTTGTAGCAACCCTTGTTTTTCTAAAGCAAGAGCACTGGGATGTTCTGGTTTTAATTTTTTTGTAGTATCACTTTGAGTTTCAGGATGAATAATTTTATTATATTCACCAACAGGAACTCTAGTCTTAACAGTGTCTGTTTCTCTGCTGTCATCAACAACATATTCTGTAGCAGCATAACCTGGTAAGCTAAAGTTCATATCTTCATTTTGAACACACCCCATCCAGAATCCCTTACGTGGATCGCCGCCAATAAAAATAACAACTACTAGAGTGCCGACATCCGGTGGTACCATCCACATGCCATAGGCTTTTTGTGTATTGTCGTGAGTGTCAGGATCGTCTGAGACATAGTCAATATGTGTTGATCCGTAAAAAGGGTTTAAGTATTTTACAGTTCTAAGCTGTCCTTCACGTGAGTCGTCATTACCTGACTCATGAAGTATTTGTACTTCTAAGCTGCCCATATAGCTAGGGTCAAGGTGGCTAATAATCTTAGCTATAAAAGGACCAGGTGATAATTCTGAGGAGTTTACTCCAGATCTAAATTCTTCTGCCATGTGTTATGCTCCGCCTATTGCTGCATCATACGGCATAGGTTCTTTCTTAGGATACTTGCCCGGTGTTTCACTATCTTGTCCAGGTTGTCTAACTAATCCTAATACTTGTGTGAACTTACCTTTGTTGAATTCGCTGCTTATACCTTGCACTTTAAATATTCCAGAAAATTGTCTCACTGCTTTAGAATTTTTAAAATCATACATACCAGTATCAGTGTTTATATCGTTTGGAGTTCTAAATGTAACTCGTACCATTACTTGTCCTTTTTGCCAATCTATTGACCCTTCTTTGTTTATTCCATTTCCTGCTGATTCAAGTGTAAAATTACCCATGCCGCTGTCACCAATAAAATATGGATCGCCTAGAATTTTTAAATCTAAATTTAGCATGTCTTTGCCTTGTGTGGCTAAATCCATAAACTGGCGGGCAGCTCTAGTAGCAGCGTCGTCAGGAGCCATTGCACCACCACGTTTACCTGTAGTTGATTCTGTGCCATCTCTACGAACTTTTTCTTGTCCGTAACCGCCTTTAGGTTGCGATTCACCTGTAGTTGCTCCTGCGGGTGAAGGATATGCACTGCTAACTGCACTGGCTAGCTCTTTATCTTCAGCTTCATAACTACCAGATAACATCTGTCTATAGAATCCTAACTTATATTCTATTTGAAAATCTAAGATATCATGATTTTGTCCAGTGTAGATATAATTAAATTCTCGTTTAGGAACTACTAATTCAGCGTTAGATTTTGTATTAGCTGGAAAAAAGATTGCTGCATCTATTTGATAAGGCACCACACGGAAGATTACTTTTTTAGCTTTTTCGCCTGTTTGAGTATCAGTAGGAGAAATATTATGTACGTGTGTTTCAACACGCCACCAAATAATTTTTCCGTCTGGTGTTTGATTAGCTTCTTCTAGAGCTTTTCTTCCATAGTCACTGACTAGAATAACTTGATTGATAATATCTTGTACTTTAGAACCTTGTGCAAATTTAAAATCTGCATTCTTAGTATCAATAGTAATTTCGCCGCGTTTATAAATTCCAGTTGTGGAATCATAAGTTGCATTGTCTTTTGCCATAGGAGTACCTGCTTTGTTAAACACTCCAAAGCCTAGATCTGCAGTTCCAATTGCATTGCCCGTGTCATTACCTGTGTAGGGTGCAACAGGGAATACAATATCAATTTCGTGAGCGTACTCTACATCTTTCTTTCTATCTTTGTCGTCTTTGAGTTTTTTATTGATAATTTCTTTTAGACTTTTTTCGCCTTTTTGTAAAAGGTCAGCAACTGTATAGGGGCCGCCTTGATTACAAGAAATATTTGCATCTGTTTTAATTTCTGCAAAGCTATTTGAGTGCCCTTGTTCACTCCACGGAAATGCAGATACCTCATATTCTGAGCCCTTGGCAGTAACACGCATACTCAGCTCTCTTAGTTTAATATGAAAGTACTTGGTTGTTTTAGGAATAGTCTTTAGGAGTTCGTCTGGACCAAAGTGTCCTTTAAATTCTAATTTTAACATGAAAGGAGCATCAGTATAGTTTTCGTGGCCTGCTCGAAATGCGGCAGCCTGTAGTGTTTCCCAAAACTGTCCCATACTATATGGCTCAATTACTTTGAAATTTATTTCAGTGGAGTTTGAGTTACCTTGCATTTGGTCTAGGCCAACTACTCCTGACATTCTTACCTGGTCTATAAAAACAGTTGCGCCAACTTGATCAGGAGCTCCTGTAGGCATTTGAATAATAGGAAGGCCGCCTCCTCTAACTCCTCCGTTGACTTCTCCGTCGGTGAGCGCATACAATCCAAACATGTAAGTGTAAGATGCATATTTGTGCAATGGATTTGCTTCAGTAGTACCTGTAGTGTTTCCGCTAATATCCCCAGCACCAAATAATCCTGCGAGAGTTCCTGCAGCTCTTATAGCTCCTTGAAGGCCTGAAGATAACCCTGCTACTCCTGCGGCAATACCTGCGGCGGTGCTTGCTACTCCTGCCAGTGCGCCTGTTACTCCAGTACCAACATTGGTAATTCCGTTTAATGCAGAACTTCTTATAGCTGATGCACTTTGTGTAATTGCAGACAAACTAGTAGTTGCTTGATTAACTCCGCCAACTACTTGATTTGTTTTTGAAACTACATTGGTTGCTGCTTTAGAAACCTTATCAAAATATCCCATTTTATAATCCTAGCAATTTAGTTAGGCGACTTCCTTTAGGTATGTATATCTGTACTCCTGGGATGAAATCATAAATTGGATCATTAAGTGTATCTAGATTGCGTTGTATAAACACCCACCATAGTTTAGCATCTTTGTAAAGATCGTAAGCTAATAGATCAGGACGATGTGTGTATTGTGATTCGATTGTGTATAAAAAATCATCAGGCTCTGCTGGCACTGGACGAATAGATAAAAAACTTAGATAGTTTTCTACAATAGGAGTGTCTTTCCAAGGACTGTTTTCTGAATAAGTTGCCATTATACAAATCCTGCTGAGCCGCCATTGACGAACGAATATAAATTAAAGTTTTTAACTTTTTCTCTGCTGTAAATTGGCTGTAGTGTCACGTTAAATGAACTTTTAATAGGTACGTGGCTTGCACCCGAAGCAATATAGTCTACTCCGTTAGGTAAATCAACGCTATAACTTTTTACAATAACTGGAATATCTTTGAATACGTGATCTCCGTAGGCATTAAATTTTAAAATAATCGGCGGGTTGCCATCTGGAAACATCTTAACGCTGGCTCTTAAGAAGGTTACTGCCTTAATCCATGCTTGTCCTTCTACAGAATCTGTTACATAGAAAGGCGCATTGATTGAAATTTGTTCTGCTTTGCTGTTTTGCCACGCATAAAACGCATAGTTGCTGTGTGTTATTGGTTGCTCATCATAACTGGCTCCACCGCTGATACCAATAGTAGGTGTATATGGAAATACCAAATTGCCAATTCTACCTGTTAGTCTTGCTCGCCATTCTCCGCCTCCATTTCCGCCTAACGCACTGGCTAGGCCACCAATTGCGCCCGCAAGATTGCCTACTGTGCCGACGGCATTAGTAAATAGTGCTGCGCCAGAGGCAAATTGACTTATGGGATCTCCTCCGGCAGGTAAGTTAAAACTTCTAAGGTTTGATACTGCGTCCACTGAACTAGATACATTATTGATTGCATCTGAAATCCTACTTGCAGTTCCTGTAATGTTGTTTAGTGTGCCCATTGCTTGCACAGCACCAGAGCCAATAGAAGCTGCAGCGCCAGTGATTGTGCGTAAACCGCTACCTAAATCAAATCCCATTTTGGACTCCTTTGATAGTGTATTTAGTTGACAAAATTAAGTACATAGTTTATAATAGCTTAACACAGGACTAACATGAAAGTTAATTATCTCAATAACAAAGATCTATTAGAAGAAATACATAAAAGTAAGAACACATTTTCTAGTTTCTTACTGCCAGAATATCATAGATACGATCTTATCTTGCCCAACATTGATAAAGTCAATATTCGTACTATAGCAGAAGCTAAACGAGCGCAGGCCAAACGTCAAGGTAACGAAGAATACCAAAGGCGCAAGGCGCTTGGTGAAAAAGTTAAACAAGCAGACACAGAAGTCGACTATAAGAAAATTGCAAAAACGGATGTTGTATTCCGTATTATGACATTTGATCATATTCCGCTTAACAATACTCGTAAAAAGAATCCTAAAACACTTGCTGACCATAGAGACAAAGTAAACTTTCCGCCGTTCCAACATTGGAAGTTTGACGAAAACGACATCTTAGTATGTGTTGGAAAAAGCCATTGGAAGGGTGATTTAGAAACTGGCAAGTTTAATAAAGACCACGGACAGATTACTAATACATTGGCTCGCATGTATATTAAACTATGTGAACGCTATGCTACCCGTGGTAACGTCCGTGGCTATACCTACAACGATGAAATGCGTGGACAGGCTATTCTACAGTTAACTCAGATTGGTCTACAGTTTGATGAATCAAAATCAGATAACCCGTTTGCCTACTTTACAGCCGCAGTTACTAACAGCTTTGTTCGTATTATCAACTTAGAAAAGCGTAATCAAAACATCCGTGATGACCTATTAGAGATCAACGGTATGAACCCAAGTTACTCAAGAACTGGACAAGGCGAACATGCTGCCGCTGTCAAACGATTCGACGAAACTACTGATTGACCTGTAGGCGTAAAACAACTATAATAGTCTAATGGAGATACTATATTGAGTAACCTTTTTAAACGAGTAGCCTGTTTCACGGACATTCACTTTGGATTAAAGTCTAACAGCCAAGTACACAATCAAGACTGCGAAGACTTTGTTGACTGGTATATTACCAAAGCTAAAGAGCAAGGATGTGACACAGGTATTTTTATGGGCGATTGGCACCATAACCGTAACAGTCTTAACATTACTACCATGGACTATAGCCTTAGGGCTTTAGAAAAACTTGGTGCGGCGTTTGATCAATTTTTCTTTTTTCCAGGTAATCATGATCTTTACTACAAAGACAAGCGTGACATCCACTCAGTAGAGTTTGGCAAGTATATTCCAGGCATCACCGTAGTGCATAAACCTATGACTGTTGGCGACGTAACTCTTTGTCCGTGGCTTGTAGGCGACGAATGGAAGACTGTGGGCAAGCAAGGCGGCAAATATATCTTTGGTCACTTTGAACTACCTAGCTTCTTTATGAACGCAATGATACAGATGCCAGATCATGGCGAAATTAACCTTGACAGCTTTAAAGGTTATGAACTTGGCTTTAGTGGACACTTCCATAAACGTCAGCAACAGCGCAATATGATCTATATTGGCAATGCATTCCCTCATAATTACGCAGATAACTGGGACGATGATCGAGGAATGATGATTTTAGAATGGGGTGGAGAACCAGAATATCACACCTGGCCTATGCAACCTACATTCCGTACGGTTAAACTAAGCGAATTAATTGACAACGCAGATACAATTATTAAACCTAATCAACATCTGCGTGTTAGTTTAGATATTGATATTAGCTATGAAGAAGCTAGTTTTATCAAAGAGAAGTTTATGACGGATTATGATATCCGTGAACTTACATTAATTCCAGAAAAGAAAGATATTGAGATCAACACAGATATTGACATACAGGCATTTGAAAGTGTAGATCAGATTGTCTCCAATCAGCTTGTTAATATTGAAAGCGATACTTTTGATAAAAAGATCCTGTTGGAGATTTATAATAGCCTATGATTAAAATTAAAGATTTAACAGTTAAGAACTTTATGAGCGTGGGTAATCAGACCCAGGCTGTGAACTTTTGCAGAGAACAACTAACACTGGTACTAGGTGAAAACTTAGATCAAGGTGGTGATGACAGTGGTAGCCGCAATGGTACAGGTAAAACTACCATTGTTAATGCGCTAAGTTTTGCTCTATACGGCACTGCTCTTACTAATATTAAGAAAGATAACTTAATTAATAAGATAAACAACAGGAACATGCTGGTTACCTTAACCTTTGATAAGGACGGTAACAATTATAAGATTGAACGTGGGCGCAAACCTACAATCATGAAGTTCTATGTTAATAATCAAGAGCAGAGCGCAGAGACAACTGACGATAGTCAAGGAGACATGCGTGAGACGCAGAAGGATATTGACGAATTGTTAGGCATGAGCCACGATATGTTTAAACATATTGTAGCTCTTAACACCTATACAGAACCGTTTCTCAGTTTAAAAGCCAATGAGCAACGTGAAATTATTGAACAGTTACTGGGTATTACTCTGTTATCAGAGAAAGCAGATACGCTTAAAGAACAGATTAGACTGACAAAAGAAAATATCTTTCAAGAATCTGCAGATATTGAGGCTGCTAAGAAATCTAACGACAAGATTCAAATTAGCATTACTGGATTAGAAACTAGGCAGTCAGCTTGGTATGCACAACAAAAGACAGACTGTGTAAAGATTGCAGAATCAATTACAGAACTTCAAAGTGTAGACATTGAACGAGAGTTAACGCAACATGCCAAGTTAAAACAGTATGAAGAACATGCTGCCAAGATTAAAAGTCTTAATAAAGAAAAGTCAACACTTGAAACTGCTGTAATACAAGCAGACAAA